>Ga0208391_1000565_pt1 | contig 19464 bp, 20 predicted proteins | sample Knorr_S23_td_Bot_FD_185612 | JGI IMG/M metagenome (GOLD analysis project Ga0208391, IMG submission 185612) | Marine microbial communities from Southern Atlantic Ocean transect - Knorr_S23_td_Bottom_ad_3770_LV_A (SPAdes) (version 2) | ecosystem: Environmental > Aquatic > Marine > Oceanic | place... | reverse complement strand
ACCCAAAGTAATGGCTGGTTTATTTGTAGGCGGTATGTTGCCATTTCTCTTTTCATCCATGGCTATGGGTGCCGTTGGTCGTGCAGCTATGTCTATGATCGAAGAAGTTCGGCGTCAATTCAGAGATATTCCCGAATTAAAAGCAGCCTTGAGTGTTCTCAATAAAGGCGATGAATCAACTTGGTCAGAGGCTGATAGAGAAGTGTATGAGTTAGGATTAACAAAAGTTGAGCACGGTAAATGTGTTGAAATTTCTACACAGTCAGCTCTTAAAGAAATGGTCGTTCCGGGAATTTTGGCGATTGTTTCTCCCTTATTGGTTGGGTTTACTTTTGGACCGGAAACACTGGGTGGATTGCTCGCAGGTGTCACTGTAACAGGTGTCCTTTTGGCGATTTTTCAATCCAATGCAGGTGGCGCCTGGGACAATGCCAAAAAAATGATAGAAGTAGGTGTTGATGTGAATGGTGAAATACTTAAAAAAGGATCGGAAGCTCATAAGGCTTCAGTCATTGGCGATACGGTTGGTGATCCATTTAAGGATACATCCGGACCATCATTAAATATCTTAATTAAGTTAATGTCGGTGGTGTCATTGGTAATAGCACCATTATTAGTATAAAGGAATTTTAGGAGAATCTATGCGATACTATGAAACATTATATATTCTAAACCCTGAATATGAACAGGAAAGAATAGATAACATTTTAAAGGAAGTTGAAGAAGAGGCTAGCAAATTTAGCAAGGTTATAAACCATAGTGTTTGGAATAAAAAACGACTGGCCTACCCGGTTGATAACCATAAATATGGATATTATGTACTCTTGCAATTCGAGTCAGAAGACCAAGGATCTTTGATTAGTTTTGATAATTATTTGAAGCTGAATAAGTTTATTTTGCGTTATCAAAATGTCCGTCTTGATGCACAGCCGGAAAAAATCGAAGTTGATGACATTATGAAAACAAGCAAAGCAAAACAAATAATAGAAAACAGTCAGGAAAATATTGAAACGGAAAAAACATCTGATGAAAATAAAAACAAGGACGCTGAAGAAGCGACTGAAACCGTTGAAGAAGAAACTTCAGCATAATAATTAAGCGAGGAAATTATGGCATTCGTAAGTCGTAAGAAGTATTGTTATTTTAAAGAAAACGGGATCACAAATATCGATTATAAAGATGTTAAGTTGCTTAGACGCTTTGTAACAGAACAAGGTAAGATTATGCCTAGGCGAGTTACAGGAACGAGCGCAAAAATGCATCGGAAATTGATTCGAGCAATTAAACGAGCAAGAAACATTGCTCTAATGCCTTATACGCAATTAGGCGATAGTTAAATAATTCAATAACCAAAAGGAATTAAACAATGGACATAATATTACTTCAGGATGTAGATCTCTTGGGTACTACCGGTGATATTGTAAATGTAAAACCGGGTTTTGCTCGAAATTTTCTCTTCCCCAGAGGGCTGGCGTTGCGGGCTTCAAAACGTAATCTGGCAATAGCAGACGAACGCAAACGTAATTCAGAAAAACGTCGCGCACATGATATGAAAATCAATCTTGAACTTTCCGATCAGTTAAAAGATCTGGAAATGACTTTTGAAGTTCAAGTGGGGGAAGAAGAAAAAATGTTTGGTGCAGTAACCACGAATGATATTCACAAAAAATTGGATGAAAAAGGTATTGTTATTGAACGCCATCATATCGAACTGAATGAATCTATTAAAGCGTTGGGCATTTATCATGTTCCGGTACGTGTTTCTGCAGATATGAAACCAGAACTAAAAGTATATGTGATTAAAGCATAAACCAGATAAAAATGATTATATTTAATAGCCCTTGGCAGCAAAGCAGAGGGCTATTTTTTTTACAAAGAATTCTTGCCCGATATTTTAACAGCATCTATTTTCAATGATAATGTTTGCAGAAGTTGCCTTTCCGATCTCTAGTTATACTCAGTTTACGTATAGTATTCCAAAAGAATTCATTGATCAAATTCAAATAGGAACACGCGTAAAAGCGCCATTAGGCCGGAGATTGGTTACGGGAATTGTAGTGTCTAAATCTACTGAATCAGATTATAAAGGTAAGCACAGAAGGATTAAAGAGATTGTAGACCAACAACCGGTTATAGATAAGAAACTGTGGAAACTGGTACAATGGATGAGTAAATATTATTTTACGCCACTTGGACAAGTTGTTAAAACAGTTTTGCCAGCAAAGCTCTCTACACATTATTCACCGCCCACAACACAACGCGTTACGTTTCAGTCTTTCGGTGAGAATATAGAAATGTTAAAGAAAAGAGCTCCGCGTCAAGCAAAAATATTACAATACCTTTCGGATCAAGAAAATGCAATTCCAATTGCTGCACTGAAACAAATGGTAAGCAATCCTAATACAGTGTGTAAAACGTTATTTGAAAAAGGCCTCGTTACGCTAGATGAAATAACGAATTTGCCTGATGTGACGGGGTTTACATTTTCAGAAATACATAAGGAAATTGCATTCACGGTTGAACAACAACTGGCAATTGATGATTTAAGTACAAAATTGAATTCAGGGGAATTCAGCCCAACACTACTGCATGGCGTGACGGGCAGTGGAAAAACGGAAATATATATTGAAATAGTGCGTCAAGCGTTAGCAATGAATAAATCTGCAATATTATTACTTCCGGAAATATCATTAACGCCGCAAATAGCCGGTCGGTTTAGAGCAGTATTTGGCGATCAAGTTGCGTTGTGGCATTCAAAATTGCCCCATGCCGCCAGAGCATGGACATGGAAACAAATTTGTGCAGGGGAATTTAAAGTTGTCATCGGGGCCAGAAGCGCCGTGTTCGCTCCATTAAAAAATATAGGAGTTATCATTATTGATGAAGAACAGGAATCTTCATTTAAACAGGAATCTCCCGCCCCGAGATATCATACCAGAGATGTTGCTCTAATGCGGGGGAAGCTGAATAATGCGGTTGTTATCATGTCTAGTGCAACACCAAGTCTGGAAAGTTATTATAATCATATTCAGGGAAAATATTCATATTTAAAATTAAATGAAAGATATGGCGGAGCGCCTTACCCTCAAGTCCATATTGTTGATATGATAAAGGAGCAGGAAGAAACTGGCAAGTTTCAGCAAGTTCTTTCTAGTCAACTACAGAAAAAAATAGAAAACACACTTGCCAAAGGCGAGCAGGTGATACTGCTACAAAACAGAAGGGGTTTTGCTCCGATTATGAGGTGTGGAGATTGTGGTTATGTTGAATCATGCAGCCAATGTGAAATTGCACTAACATACCATAGTCATGAACGCGCAATGAAGTGCCATTTTTGTGGATTTGAAACACGTAATATTGCTACTGCATGTTTAAAATGTACAAGCATCAATATGAAGCTTCTTGGTATTGGCACACAAAAAGTTGAAGATATTATTCATGAACAATATCCGGATATAATAATTGCAAGAATCGATATGGATACTGCACGAAATATTTCTACGCTTACAAATATATTAGAAAAATTTTCTAAAGGAGAAATTCACATATTGATTGGTACACAAATGATTGCCAAGGGATTAGATTTCGATAATGTAACTTTGGTAGGGATTGTGAATGGTGATACAGGTCTTTTTTTACCAGATTTCCGTTCTGGAGAAAAAGTGTTTCAACTTCTTTATCAGGCAGCAGGACGTTCAGGAAGAAGAAGACCTGGCGAAGTCATTATCCAAACATATAATCCCGATAATCCTGTATTAAAACATGCGGCAAAACTGGATCAAAAAACATATTATAATATTGCCTTAAGCGAGCGGCAGGAACTTAATTATCCACCGTTTTCATGGATGCTTCGCATAGAAATTCAAGGGATAAAAAAAGAACATGTGGCAACGCATGCTGAAAAAATAAAAAGAAAATTACACCCTTCTCCAAGGGGAATAGAAATATTAGGACCAGCAAATTGTTATCGGGAACGATTACGGGGGAAATATCGTATGCATATCATGCTAAAGTCAGATAAAGCCCATGATAGTAATGGTAAAAAGTTGCATGATTATTTGCAAAAACGAATGTCTACAAAATTATTCGATTCACTGCCTTCAAGTATAAAAGCATTTGTTGATGTAAATCCGATGTCAGTCTTATGAAAGGTGTTCTTTTTAGTATCTTATTAAGCGCATTATCTGCAGGAGTTACATTTCCTGGTTTAGAAAACTGGTATCATCCACACCGCATATCACTTACAGGCGCTGGCGGGACTGTTTCAAATGTAACTTCTGATATAATTAACCCAGCGGCTCTATGGTCATTACCAAGGCTGTTTGAGGTTAGTTTTGTTTCTTATCCTGCTGATATTACTGCGCAATCAATCCATTTGTCTTTACCAGGAAAACAATCTGTAACTGTGTATGGATTGCGTCAAATTAACTATGGTTTGTTTGATGGCCGGGATGAGCTAAACCAAGAGACAGAAAATTATTCAGCAACAGATACGTGGTTAAATTGGGCTGTAGCAGGGCACTCTTCACGATGGCCATTATCCTGGGGTATGTGCGCAGGGTTCTTTATCAGTTCCCTTGATGATAAGCAAGCAGTATTATTCACCTTTTCCAGTGGTATTATAATCAATTCTAAAAAGCTTAAATTAAAATTAGGAATCAGTTTAATTAATGCTGGTTCTGTACTAAAAAAATATTCAGAAAGCGAAGAAGAACTCCCTACGGCACTCGTCCTTTCTTTATCTAAAAAACTCGCATACTTACCCTTGTCATTATCGGTTGATCTTTATAATCGATTAAGTAAAGAAACGGCGGAAATTCGATTGGGGGGCGTTTTTAAGCTCCCGTATCAATTGCAATTAAAATTTGGAACATCTATAAATCGATTAAAACAATCAAAACATGACAACCTTGCTAAAGACTTTTTTGCAGACACTGGTTTTGGTATAGGTTGGGATTATGATATATATCATTTTGAAACGGGAATGTATTCCTACGGTCCCGGCGGTTTTATATCCGGACTAGCTGTGGGCATCAATTTTTGATGCGTGTTTAACAAACGAATATCATACTTCATTAAAGGATGTTTGCTGATACCGATCTGTTTGTTGGCAAACGGACTTGATGTATATTATAATCTTGATATCTATTTTCATCCAAGTTCTAACCAATCGGAAGGGTATATTGAAGGTGTGAACCATGTTCGCATTGTGAATAATTCCCAGACAGAATTAAAAGAATTATATTTTCATACTGCAGGAAATCATGACCTAAATAAAATTCCATTAACAGAAATTATAAAGGTGCGCTGTTCTCATTTGGGACATATTAGTGGACAAGACAGTCTGGTAATGAAAATTGGCTTGTCTCCCCCGGTTCAATCTGGAGAATCTGTCATTATTGATATTTCTTTTAAAACACAATTTTCTACAAAAAAGGATATGTACTTATCCACACAAGGCACTCGAAAAGATACGACTATATACAATGCGATTTCATTTTACCCGGTGCTTGAATATTATTATAGAGACGGCTGGCATTCTAAAAACTATCATAATTCAATCAAGCCCTATACGAATTTTGCTAAATATGATATTTCTTTATCAGTGCCTAGAGATATACTTGTAAGCTCATCGGGAAAAGTTATAAAACTAAATGAAACGGAAACGGGGCATGTCAAATATATTATTAGGGACGACTATTCATTATCATTTAGTGCGTTGTTTGTACGAGGGATGATAAAAACGAAAATAAATATAAACGGTATTAAAGTTGAAATTATTTCATCTCGAAGTCAATCTAAACATATTCAAAAAGTTGTTGAACGCCTGAAAATATTAATACCTTTTTACGAAGAGCAATTTGGTAATGCATTAATGGATAAACTGGTCATCGGCATTGGATATGATATCGGCGCTAGAGTAATTACAGAAAATAATTATTTGATTTTTCAGGACGTTATTGATGACGAACACGTATTAGATCACGAATTAGCACATCAATGGTTTGGCCATTCAATTCAAACAGATTATTATACCGAAACGTGGTTGAATGAATCATTTGCTGAATACGCAAGTTGGCTATTTGCCCAGTCTCAAAAGAAAAAATCAGACCCGTTTACATTTACTGAACCAATCCCGGATTTAAATATTTGGGCAGATCTAAAAGCAATGGGTATTGAAGATTGGACACAGTTTTTAATGGATGTCATTGGACAAAAATCGCTCCCCCCTGTTTATCGCCCCGGTAAACAAATAAATTGGGAAGCCGCTGCTAATATTTACAGCAAATATATTGTGGGAAACCATGCTCTTCAAACCCTGCAGGCAACAGTAGGTGATTCCATTATGAAAAAGATTGTGTATGATTATTGTATAATGTTTAAAGGAAAAACAGCTAGCACAGAAAATTTTATTCAAGCTATTAATAAATATACAGATAATCAAATAGCCGATAATTTCAGATTGGCACTTACTACTAATCTGAAGTCAGACATTGAGATACAAAACGTTGAAACTAATTATAATAAAAATAGAGTTTGGAATAATAAAATCACCACATCGTTTGAAGGTAGCTGGATAATGCCGATTGATATTTTGTTCATTACTGAACATGGTGATAGCACATTATTGAAACAGGTAGATATTATTACGAATAATATTATTGAATTAAACACCTTGTCTCCTCTCGCATCCGTGGTGTTGGATCCAAATAAACGGCTATTTGACGATAACCGCTTTAATAATCGGTGGCCTCGCCGAATTTCATTATTGCCCGAATATGGATTACCAAGCTGGGAGACATATAAAGTCTATTACAGGCCTAGAATTAAACGCGATTGGCGTGGGAATTGGCGTACAGGATTAAAATTCTCTGGAGGTATTGGTATAAATATGATGCCAATCATACCTGCTTTTTATCAAAATTTATTTGATCTGGAAATCACATTTTCAACCGGAGTTCCAGAATATAATTGGGGAGGGAGAATCAATTATAGAACACCATTGAAATCTACAGTTAATACCTATTGGGAAATGGAAACCGGTTATGAGTATCCAAAGAAATGGACAAAAATTTCGTTCAATAATTATGTGAGTGAGCCTAAATATTTTGCAGCTTACGGGGAATCCTTTTATTCTAGATTAACGACCACATTTACCAATACTGAATATACTCAAGCTGATTCAGGCAACTGGTGGTCATCAGGTCGCAGCATGAGATTGAAAGAGAAATGGACTCTTTTTTCATATACTTCAGATCAGCGTTATCTTATGGAAGCTCATTTACTTGGCGGATTCCAAGACGAAGACACTTTTTATAATTTTGGCCTTTCTGCTGATATAGAAACACATAAAGTCGCAGGATATATTATACGATTACATGGTGAAGCTGGGTTTGTTTGGGATGAGCGAACAAGTGATGAACTTTCTTATAGGCTATTATATGTCCCAAAAGTGTGGCAGCAGCGTGAAGGTCAAATTCCTCTTTTTCGGGGAGTTTCCGAAATCGAGAAAGAATGGCAAAACAACATTTTCAGCAGTGGTTTTAGCATTGGGTGGGAAACAAATACAGTGGCATGGCCCATGGTCTATATTGATGGAGCAGTCGTAAGCGATTATGAAGGATCATTTATGGATCGTATCGATCAATTAAGTAAAAGTAATAATGTATATATTACCGCCGGAATTGGGTTGGAGTCCCAAACTATGATGGAAATTGGTCTATATTTCCCCTTTTGGGTTTCGCATCCAGTCGGAGGTGAAAATAATCTAGCCATGAGAATGCTTATGCAATGGGGGTTCTATTTTTAAATAATTATGGATATATTATAAATTGAATAGTTAAAATTATTAGGTTTATTTGGGTATATATTAAAATATTATTGTTTTATAGATATATATCATTATAATTTGTTGTTAATGTTTGATTCAAAAGATTTTCAAATCCTCACTATTCTACAGAAAAATTCGCGAACAACTGCTAGTGAAATCGCCGAGCGAGTAGAGATGTCAGTACCAGCCGTAGCCGAACGTATCAAAAAACTATCAGATAATGGTATTATCGAATCGTTTACAGCAAAATTAAATGCAAAAAAATTGGGGTTAGACCTTTCTGCGTATATTGCCGTAGTTAGCTCATCCTCTGAACATTATGAAGAAACTATACAAAAGGCGATAAATCAACCAGCTGTTATGGAGTGTCATTCCGTTACAGGAGATGGGAGTCATATGCTAAAAGTGATGGTGAGAAACTCTTCAGATCTTGAGAAACTCCTCCGACAAATACAATCCTGGCCTGGAGTGATTAGGACCCATACGTCTGTGATTATGAGTACGTATAAAGAAGGGTTTGATTTGGATTTAACTTCAATAAATAACACATAACAAAGGGAAAAGTCATGGGAAAAGTAAAAGCAGAATACATATGGATAGATGGTCATAAACCGACATCTAAACTCAGATCTAAAACCAAGGTACTTGAGGGTCCAGTTACCAGTTTAGAGGATATCCCCGAATGGAGCTTTGATGGGTCGAGTACAATGCAGGCCGTAGGAAGCGATAGTGATTGTTTGCTTGTTCCTGTATATTATATAAAAGATCCTATTCGCGGTGAAGATGATATTCTGGTAATGAATGAAGTCCGCCAACCAGATGGGTCTGTCCATGAATCGAATACTCGGGCGAGGTTAGCGGAAATCGCAGAAAAGTTTAAACATCATGAACCTTGGTTTGGCATTGAGCAGGAATATACATTTTTTGTAGGACGTTCTCCATTGGGATGGCCTGAAGGTGGCTATCCGGCCCCTCAAGGCCCATTTTATTGCGGTGTGGGTGCCGATGAAGTATTTGGCCGTGATATCGTTGAAGATCATATGGAAGCCTGCTTGGAAGCCGGAATAGAATTTTCAGGTATTAATGCTGAAGTTATGCCTGGTCAATGGGAATTTCAGATCGGGCCTGTAGGTGCAACAGATGCGGGGGATCAACTATGGTTAGCCCGCTGGTTATTATATCGTATTGCTGAAGAATACGGTGTTAATGCCACCCTTCATCCAAAGCCTGTCAAGGGTGATTGGAACGGTGCCGGTGCACACACCAATTTCAGTACAAAATCCATGCGAGAAAGTGGTGGAATTAAAGTAATTGAAGCCGCCTGTGAGGCATTAGGAAAAAAACATGATGAACATATTGCTGTGTATGGAGCGCATAATGAGGAGCGCTTAACCGGACTTCACGAAACGTGTTCAATTTCCGAATTTCGATATGGGGTGAGTGACCGTGGTGCTTCTATACGTATACCCATGGCCACAGCCAAAGATGGATACGGGTATTTAGAAGACCGTCGGCCATCTGCCAACATGGATCCTTATTTAGTCTGCGCAGCATTGATAGAAACGTGTTGTGATTAGTTAATTTGATCCTCTTATATTAATAAACAAACCCCCGCTTTGCGGGGTTTTTGTTTTAGTTAAAGATTCTTGGAAAAATGAAATAGAATATCTATGCTCTCACCGCTTATGAATACAATAAAAATAATATTAACAGTTTTAATAATTCTGATTTTTGGATGTGACGATGCGGGTGATAAACCAAAAGAAAAAGACCACACTGTTATTGGCCGTGATTCGTGGAAAATTGTACAAGAAGATATTTTTGCTTCAAACTGTGTTGACTGTCATACAGTTGGCACATCCTTTGCAAATCAATCCGATTTATTACTGACCCCTGATGTGGCGTATGATCAGCTTATGAATCATCCAGTAAACAATCAAAGTGCGTTGGATAATAATCTAGAAAGATTGGGCACAGAAGGTTTAAGCAGTTTGTATAAAAGTTTTTTGTGGGAAAAAATAAATGCACCCGATAAAGAGCACTTTTATGGTGAACACCCTCATTATGGCTCATTGATGCCGTTGGGAATGCCTTATTTAACCAATGGGCAGTTAGAATTTATTCGACAATGGATTGTAGCAGGAGCACCTGAAACGGGAGTTGTGGCTGATTCTTCATTATTTGATGACACAACTCGTTTTGTAGAAGTTGAATTTGCCCCTCTAACCCCTCCGGAAAATGGTATTCAAGTGCACGTAGGCCCTTTTGAAGTACAGCCTCATTATGAACGCGAATTTTTAAACTTCGTGAATATTGATACATTAGATGAGGTTTATATTAAACAATATGAAATTTCTATGCGCTCAGGTAGCCACCATTTTATTTTATATACTTTCACAAATGTTGTCCCTCCGATGCTTGTTCCTGATCCAGGTGAGTATAGAGACTATCGGGATGCCAATGGAAACTATCTAATAAACAATCTAGCGATTACCTCTTACCATGTTTATTTTGCCGGCACACAATGGCCATATATGAATTATCATTTCCCTCCAGGAGTCGCATTAAAGGTGGATATAAATAATGGGTTAGATCAAAACTCCCACTATATAAATAGAACGGATGAAGTGCAAATTGGAGAAGTCTACACTAATATTTATTTTGCTGATCCATCAGAAGTAGAACACGAAGCACAAGTAATGTTTATAAATAAAACAGATTTTGAATTGCCTCCTCACGAAATAACAACACTAGAGCATACTATTTCTGTAGGTGAGCGCATACATATATTCCAATTGTTCTCCCATGCTCATGAACATTTGCTAGAGTTCTCCGTGGAAATTGTTGGCGGTGATCGGGATGGCGAGCTAGTTTATTTTGCCTACGATTGGGAACACCCCCCAATCCTTGATCTAGATCCTCCCATAACGTTGGAAGCGGGTGAAGGATTGAAATTGAATGCTACATACGATAATTGGACCGATAAAACTCTTCGGTTTGGATTATTGGGCGAAGATGAAATGATGATTCTCTTCGGCTATTATTATACTGATTAATAAATTTTTAGACGTTTATCCTTGATCTGTTATTTTATACGAAAAGGGCTCCCCTTCTTTTTTCTTTTCACGTTACTTTTTGCAGAAAATAACTACCCCATTATTCTTGTCCATGGTTTTATGGGCTGGGGAAGTAATGAAATGTCCGGGTATAAATATTGGGGAGGTAAAAATGATTATGAAGCCTATCTTCGCCAAGAAGGTTTTGAAGTATTTACAACATCTGTTGGGCCAGTTTCTTCCAATTGGGATCGTGCAGTAGAATTATTTTATCAGATTAAAGGCGGTCAAGTTGATTACGGTCAAAACCATTCAGAAAAATATGGATTGATACAAAAACCTCCAGAAAAAATATTTGCTGGGTTATATCCGCAATGGGATAAAGAGCATCCGATACATATTATCGGACACAGTATGGGCGGGCAAACTGCTAGGATGCTGCAATATTTATTAGAAAATGTAATATATCAGGACGAGGAAGAATTGATTCCTGAAACCAGCTTTTTAATGAGTAAAATACATGAAGGTTGGATTGATTCCATCACATCAATTTCTACTCCTCACGATGGGACAACTCTTTCAAATATCATTACAAAAGGAATTCCTTTTCTGCAGGATATTATTGGCATTGCTGCAGTGGTGGGAAATAATTTTTATGATTTTGATCTTCAGCAATGGGGTTTTGATAAACAAGAAGAAGAAACGTGGGCCGCTTATTACAGGCGCATGCGAGAACATAAAGCCTGGGGTACAAAAAATATGTGCGCATGGGATATCAGTATAGAAGGCGCGCGCGAATTAAATACCATAGCCCCTGCCAATTCGAATATATATTATTTTTCATTTTCTACTGCAAATACGCGATTGGATAGTTCTAGTGGATTTCATGTGCCCAACAAAACTATGAGCTTGATTTTACGTGCTAATGCACGGGCGATGGGTCGAAATAAAGCATATTGGGCTGATGGCTCTGCTACGGATTCTACCTGGTTTCAAAATGACGGTATAGTGAATACAGTTTCTCAATATGGTCCTACAAGTGGTTTAAATGGAGCTGATCCTATCGCAGAATACCGTTTAGATGAATTATTAATTCCAGGGCAATGGTATCATATTAAAACAATAAATTTGGACCATAAATCTCCTCTTGGTCACGGTCTCGAAGTTGAAGAAGATATTAAAGAAATGTTAGAATTATTAGATCACCATTGTAGGTTGTTATCTTCTCTCCCTATTCACAAAGAATGAAAATGATCCTGAAGCAATTTCCATTATATTTAACAAATATAATTTTTTTGCCAACCAAAGGTAAGCGCTTCATAAATATATTTTTGATTTGATAGATAAACATGTAAAATGATATTATGATTAATATAAACGATTTTAAAAAAGTGGAATTACGTGTGGGGACGATTATTTCTGTAGATGAATTTTCTGAAGCAGAAAAACCAGCCTTTAAACTTAAAATTGATTTTGGAGGGTTTGGTATAAAACAATCCAGCGCTCAAGTAACGGAACATTATTCTTCTGATGATTTATTGAAAGAACAAGTCGTAGCTATTGTGAATTTTCCTCCAAAGAAAATTGCATCTTATACATCAGAGGTCCTTATTCTTGGTGTGGATGGACACGAAGGAGGTATTATGCTGCTTGTTTTGGATAAACCTATCCAAAATGGAGCAAAAATAAGCTAATATTGTTTTATCACTATATTATTTGTAATATACAAGTATGGAATTTGGTGAACTTCTTAAATTATTCCTTTTAGATCTGCAGCGCTTATTCAGATCAAAAATTGTGGATGGTGAACTAACTCTCTCACAGATATTACTCATATCGTGTATACCAAACGAAAGCATTGATATGACTTCTTTAGCTCAACAAATAGGTGTGGATAATAGCACTCTCACTCGCTTGGTTGATGTTTTGATTAGGCGCGATTGGGTTTTTAAAACAAAAAACACTATTGATAAGCGTATTACATTATTAGGACTTACTCAAAAAGGTGAAGAAATCCAGAATAAAATTGAAGACCGCATCGATTATTATGGGGATATGGTTTATGAATCAATAGCCGTAGAAGATCGGGATGAGGTTAAAGAAATATTGTCTTCATTTCACTGGACACTTTCAAAAATGTTAATGAAACATGAATAATATGTATAATACAAATAAAATAACTGAACAGCTTATAACATGGTACAGTAAACATAAAAGAGATCTCCCCTGGAGACATTCGAAGGATCCGTATAAAATATGGTTGTCTGAAATTATGCTTCAACAGACTCAGGTTAATACAGTTATACCCTATTATAAGAAATGGCTTAATAAATATCCTACATTAAAAGATGTTGCTCATGCAGCCGAAGGTGATTTATTGAAAATATGGGAAGGCCTGGGATATTATAATCGATGTAGGAATTTTAAGAAAGCATGTGATATTGTTTTGTCTGATTATAAAGGAAAAGTTCCTACTGATTTTCATGCTTTTATAAAAATGCCTGGTGTGGGTGAATATATTGCAGCCGCTGTTTTATCTATTGTTCACGATAAATCTTATCCTGCCTTGGATGGTAATATTATGCGTGTTTTGTCTAGGTTTATGAAGAAAAAAACATTATCACGCTATAATAAAAAAGTTATTTATAATCATATTTGTAAGTGGATGAAGTTTGGATCACCTGGGGATATAAATCAGGCGCTCATGGATATTGGAAGCCAAATTTGTAAGCCAAATCAAGCACATTGTTATAAATGTCCTTTAGAAAATTCATGTAGAGCAACCAAAACAAATTTACCTGAATCTTATCCAACGACTAAACAGAACAAACCTATCCCTAACTATGATGTAGTCACGGGTATAATCTGGGACCGCGATCAATTTTTAATCCTCCAACGCAACGAGATGAACCATTTGGGTGGATTGTGGGAATTCCCCGGTGGAAAAATGAAAAATGGTGAAAGCCAGAGTGAGGCTCTGATTAGAGAAATAAAAGAAGAATGCGGTTTAGAGGTATATGTGAAATCAAAAATTGGCAGTATAAAACATGTTTATAGTCACTTTTCCATTCATATGACAACATTCCATTGTGTTTCAAAAAACAACACAATTATAAAAACGACTCAACCTTATAGGTGGATAAAGCCTATTCAAATAAAGGATTTACCTTTCCCTAAGGCTAATCATAAACTATTTTCTATTCTGAATAAACAAGGTTGGCATGTTTAGAACTATCGTATCTATCATATTATGGCCTTTGGCATTAACAGTATTTGTTTTAGGAGCATTTGTATATATACTGTTAACCTTTATTTTCAAGCCCACCCAATTATACCCTGTAGCAAACATAGTATGCAGATTGATGTTATTAGCAGGGGGGCAATGGCTAAAAGTGGAAGGTCGGCGGCCAGACAAAAACGGCCAACCATATCTCTATCTGTTTAATCATGAGTCATTAATGGATGCATTTATGTTAGGTGGTTCAGTTAAACATTATATTACTGCTGTGGGTGCTGAATATCAATTTTCTTACCCTATTTGGGGAACCCTTGCAAGGCGCCATGGCGCCATTCCTATCAAACGGGATAAATTAACAAAAGCTATCTATAGTTTAGATAAAGCAGAAGAAGCTATTCGGAAAGGAATCTCATTTATTATTTCTCCGGAAGGTACCCGAACGTTATCAGGCCAACTTGGGGAATTTAAAAAAGGACCTTTTCATGTTGCCTTGAATACGGGTGTAACGATAGTTCCCGTAGCGTTGATGGGTGCGTATGAAGCAAAGAAAAAAACGGACTGGCGGCTATCTCCAGGCATACTGACTATTCGTTTTGGAGAGCCCATAACTGCAAATCAATATAAATCTTTGGATATTGATACACTCAGAGCTCATCTACGAGAAAAAATTCAACAATTAATAGATAACAAAAGTGAAGGAATAAAATGATGATAACATGTTTTGGGTGTGAAGTCTCAATTTTAACTATTATTCAATCATTAATTGGATTTTTTATTGCTGCTGCTTTAGTTCAATCCGGTTTGGATAAAATAACCGACCGCAAAGGAAATATGGATTGGCTGATGGGTCATTTCAGTAAAACCTTTTTAAGCAGTAGTGTTCCTATCATGTTAACAGTCGTTACACTACTTGAATTAGCAGGTGGTTTATTATGTGGTATAGGTGCTTTGATGGTGTTATTCGGAGAATGTTCTCTTTGGCTGATGTATGGCTTAACCATATCAGGAGTTAATTTTCTAATGCTCTTTTTTGGACAGCGAATTGCCAAGGATTATGAGGGAGCGGCCGTATTGGTTGGTTATTTCATTTTGGTTATACTGGGATTATTGACATTCACTATTTAAGAAAGGAAAAATCATGAGTACAAAAATCACACTTAAGAGTATTAAAGAATACAATAAGGCAGCTGTAAATAATCCCCAAGTTCGTTTAGCTCGAAATGCTGCTGTTCGCGGCGACGTGATGGACTTGGCAATGGATTGGGAAGCTTTTCGAAAAATTGATCACACGTTTTCTGAAATGGTTAGTGGACAGATGAAAGTAACCAATCAGAAATCCAGCGGACGATGTTGGGGCTTTGCTGGTTTGAATCTGTTTCGTGTGCATTTAGGCAGGAAGTACAATCTGAAACAATTTGAATTCAGTCAAAATTATTTTATGTTTTGTGATAAATTGGAAAAATCCAATTATTTTTTGGAAAGTATTATTAAAACGATTGATGAGCCGTTAGATGGGCGTTTGGTTATGCACTTGCTTGCTGATCCAATCCAAGACGGCGGCCAATGGCACATGTTTGTAAATCTCATTGAAAAATATGGAGTGTTACCCCAATCTGTCATGCCGGAAAGTTTTCAGTCTAGCCAGTCTATGCGGATGAATCGGATGATCACCAGAAAACTAAGGGGATTTGCGAAGGATCTACGGTCTGCCGGGCAAAAAGGAGCCTCCATAAAAAAACTGCGTGATTTAAAAAACAATATGCTTGGCACTGTCTATCAGATGTTGACTATTAACTTGGGATCTCCGCCAGAGAGATTTGAATGGCAAATCCGTGATAAAGATAAAAATTTCCACCGATTTGATAATTTAACCCCAAAGAAATTTTTCAGTGAACATGTGGGATTAAACCTGAAAGATTATGTGTGTTTGATAAACTGCCCTATGTCCGATAAATCATATAATGAAGTATACACTGTGGATTTTCTGGGAAATGTAATTGAAGGAGAAATAATTCGATATTTGAACCTGACTTCAAAAAGATTGAAGACTACAGCTGTTGAATCAATTCAAAAAGATGATCCTGTTTGGTTTGGGTGTGATGTAGGAAAACATTTTCATCGAAATTTAGGTGTTATGGATATGGATATATTTGATTTTGAATTATTTTACAGTACTCGTTTCCCCATGACGAAAGCGGATCGACTTGAATATGGCGATAGTCAAATGACACATGCCATGTTGTTTACAGGGGTTGATCTAGACGCTAAAGGTAATCCTAGAAAATGGCGGGTGGAAAACAGCTGGGGGGATAAACGCAGTGAAAAAGGGTACGATATTATGACAGACTCGTGGTTTGATGAGTATACATACGAAGTGGTGGTTCATAAAGATTATATCACTCAAGACGAGCAGGACACGTATGATCGTGAACCTGTCCATTTACATCCTTGGGATCCAATGGGTGCTTTAGCCCAATAATGTATGAAAGACCTCTACTTATTAAATCCTGAAATAACATTTCTAAATCACGGTTCTTTTGGTGCATGTCCAAAACCGGTTTTTGAGGAATACCAACGCTGGCAGCATAAATTGGAACAGCAACCCGTTGAGTTTATGGCCAGGGATATTTATGATTACTTAAAAGAAGCTCGCGATTCTTTAGGAAAATTTGTAGGCTGTTCTGGTGATGATTTAGTCTATGTCACCAACCCTACAACTGCCGTCAATACTATCATCCGCAGTTTAGATTTTGGTCCGGGAGATGAGATTTTGACTACAGACCAGGAATACGGAGCGCTCATTCGTACTTGGAATCAATATGCTGATAAGCGCGGGTTTAAATTAGTTGAACATGTTACTCAATTTCCAATGACAACTCATGAAGATTTTGTGAACAAATTTTGGTCTGATGTAAACGAAAAAACGAAAGTAATTTTTATTAGTCAAATAACAAGCGCAACCGGAGTGATTTTACCCGCCGAGGAAATTTGCCGCCGGGCAAAGGCAGAAGAAATTATGACAATAATAGATGGAGCTCATGTGCCGGCACATATTCCTTTAAGTATTTCTGAAATGGATCCGGATGTATATGTTGGAGCGTGCCATAAATGGTTATCGGCACCAAAAGGGTCTTCATTTATGTATGTGAAAAACTCATTACAAGAGAATGTTAATCCTTTAATAATTAGCTGGGGGTCAGAGGTTGACCCGTCTCCTTCGCCTTTTATTTATGAAAATCAATATCAAGGAACGTGGGACCCGAGCGCATTTTTAACAGTGCCGTCAGCTATTCAATTTCAGATTGACAATGATTGGGAATCTGTCAAAAAACGGTGTCGTAATTTGACACAAGAAACACGGGACAGGGTTTATGATATTATTAAAACTGAACCCATTTGTCCGAATAATGACGAATGGCTGGGTCAAATGTCCAGTATTATAATCAATATAGAAAATGGATTGGAATTTAAATGGATGCTGCTGGATAAATATAAAATTGAAATGCCAATTTATCAGTGGAAAGATAAAATTTTATTTCGGATATCTTTCAATGCCTATAATGATGAAAAAGATGCGGATAGACTGATTGAGGTTTTAGAGGAAATGTTTTAACGAATAAACTCACAGTAAATACCGATGTTTGATTTTGGATGGTGGATGTTTGATTCATCCATAATCCAAAATTTAGAATCCATCATCATAGTGTGTCCGGTGGAGTGGGGGTTATGCAACATTTATTACTCAATGCTTAAATCAGTAAGTGAATAAACATCAAAACCATCAAAAAACCTACCCGTTGAACCATTTTCGGTTAATTCTACCATTCGTAGAATTGTAACATCTCTTTGAATTAGACCTTTTTTACTTATTAAATCAGTAATCCAAATATCATCATCCCATTCACCGTCATGATCCATATCATATAAAAATTTTATTTCAAAGCAATCAAAAGTACCAAGACCATCTAATTCAACATCAATTCTACTGATAACCTTTTTATCCATTCGCCAGGGATTATTATCTTGTCGATATGTCCACTGTGCATCAACTTCTATCGGATACAGCAATGATTTTACTGGTGGGTTTTCATAATAAATTGAATCAGAAACAACTCTATAATTGGGTGCAAACTGTTGTACAAAGTTCGAAAGATGGCGAAAATCATTAAACTCCAAACCTTTAAATGAAATTGATTTTTCAAGATAAATCTTTGGTAAAACTATCCCACCAATAGATTTATGAGCATACATAAATAAACCATCATCATTGTTTTTATAATATTCGATACCAATTGCTGGTTCTATTTGACCACACTCTGTTTCAGTTGTATAAAACTCAAATGTTTCTAAAGTGTCATTAAGCGATAATACACCTGTAATAGTAACATTAATATCAGCTGTAATTGTTAGTGTATCTTCATAAACTGGATTTTCCACTGTTGAATCGGGATAAAAATAAAGACTCCATTCTCTTGAATATTCCCAATTATTTCCAACTGAAAGAGGATAAATAAATTCATCAACATTTTTATCTTCTTTGTCGCAAGAAATGATGGGTATTAGTAGAATTGAAATTCCGGTGATTAGGATAAAGTTTTTAATGGTAGGTCCTCCTTTTTATGTTGCATAACGCCTAAGCTCATGGGCCCGATTGTGCTGAACCCGATATGAGCAAATTATAACGCATAGCGGGGAGGTAGGCGAACGGGAATGTACAGATTTAGGGTCCACTTGCAGCGCTTTGTTATGCCTAAACGGAATTTTCCTTACGCATTTTTAAATACCACTGTGGGTTAAGTAAGGGTTTAAATTGATATTTTTCGTAAAGGCTGTGCGCATCTTTAGTTGCTAAAAGAAAATTTGACACACCTTGTAACTTGGGGTCGTCGACAATAGTTTGTATTAACCATTTACTCAAGCCTTTATCGCGATGTTCGGTTATGACAAATACATCTGCCAAGTAGGCAAAGGTTGCAAAATCGGTAATGACACGAGCAAAACCACACTGCTGATTTGATGAAGTGAAAATGCCAAAACATAAAGAGTGTTGAATTGATCGAGCTACCAATTCTTTGGAAATTCCATTTGCCCAATATGAAGTCGTAAGAAAAGAATGGATGAAGTCCAAATTCATTTTAGATTTGTCAGAATTAATGCAATAATCTTTTATCAAGCAATCTCTCCTAGGGGGGCATAACTACTTACTATATAGCGGATGTGCAATGTAGCGCTCAAATTGAGCGTGTTATACTGTATTTGCATTAAATTATCCATGTTTTAAATTCCATATAAATATTAGGGATAATTTCGTATAAATAACCATGTCAAAATTATTAGAT
>Ga0208391_1000559_pt1 | contig 19606 bp, 15 predicted proteins | sample Knorr_S23_td_Bot_FD_185612 | JGI IMG/M metagenome (GOLD analysis project Ga0208391, IMG submission 185612) | Marine microbial communities from Southern Atlantic Ocean transect - Knorr_S23_td_Bottom_ad_3770_LV_A (SPAdes) (version 2) | ecosystem: Environmental > Aquatic > Marine > Oceanic | place... | reverse complement strand
CGCGATGTGCTCGAGATGATCGAGGCCGAGCCGTATGTGCCGGAGACATTCGGCAATCAAGTCACGAAACGGGGGCTGCTTTTTGACGCACAAAGCGAGCGCGGCCGCATGACCGGCCTGCTCGAGAACACGGTGTCCATCCAGAGTGAGGAGCAAACCGTGAAGGAGATTCTTTTCGGGATCGGCGAAAAAGAGGGCATCAACTTCGTCGCCGACCAGGGGCTTGTGCCGCTGCAGCAAAAGCTCACGCTAAACCTTGACCGTGTAAAACTGAGTGAACTGCTGGGCTACATTTCGCGCAACGTCGGCGTGCACTTTCAAGTCGGGGATGACTTGATCTGGGTGATTGACGGCAAGGCATCGAAGGAGTTGATCGAGCAGACGCGGTTTTACCGGTTGCGGAAGGGCTTCATGATGCCGGCACAGTTTGGGCCGGAAGAGACCACCCTGGTGACCGTGAAACCGGAGAAAGGTCCAACCACCATCACCGAGACGGCCAAGTACGAAATGTTTGTCAACGACAGCATCATGAAGAAACCGTCGATCGAGGAGGCGATCGAGAAATTTTTCAAGGGCTCGGACCATATGATCGACTACGAGCGGAACCTCATCGTCGCCACCGGCACGCCGGAGCAGTTCGAGGTTCTGGAGCGAATCATTGAGGAATTTGACCGTCCGATTCAGCAGGTGTTGATCGAGGCACGGTTTATAACGATCTCCGAGGCGGCGTTTCTCGACTTTGGTTTCCGGTGGGCGTCCAGCATTGCGGGCAGTCCGTCACTAGACCAGACCGGGATCGGCGGCGGGGCGCTGGGCAGCGAGGAGGGCCTGCTGACAAGGATCACATTCCAAAATGTGTTCAAGGAAAGCAGCATCCTCAGCAACGCCGACCTGTCCGCAGCTCTGACTGCGCTCGAGCAGAGCGGCGAGAGCCGGTTGCTTAGCGCGCCGCGCCTGACACTGCTCAACAACCGCCCCGGCTCCATCAGCGACGGCGAGGTGAATTACTATTTTGAACAATTTACTGTCGAGGAGACCATTACGTCGATTGGTAATAGCAATTCGTTTAGTTTATCCGGGAGGATGGTGCCCACCGGCAAACCGTCCAAGATCACCGCCGGCGTCTCACTGGAGGTTGTCGCCAGTATCGGTGGAGACGGGCAAAGCATCCTGCTGGCTCTTCACCCGGTGGTGAATCAGAATGTCCGCTATGTCTCGCTCAAGGGCCAGACCATCGAGGAAGTTACTAAAGATAAGGACAGGTTTGAGATTTTCCTGCCCCAGTGGCGCACGCAGGAGCTGGCCACACGCGTCGTCGTCGGCTCTGGCCAAAGCATCATGATGGGTGGTGTGCTTGAGCGCGAGCAGCGTACCATTGTCGAGTCGGTTCCGATTCTCGGTAACTTGCCCGGTATTGGCGCGTTGTTCCGCAAGCGTTCCACCATCGACAAGCCGCGGTATCTGCTGATTTTTGTCACCGCCACGCTGCTCGACGAGGATGGCTCCTTCGTGACCTACGAGAATCCGGGCGAAAGCCGTCCAGCGCCGGTCAGTGTGCCCAAGTCTCTGCCAGCACCGGGGCCAACGGCTTTCCCAATGCCGCCCGCACAGGCCCCGGCCAAGCCACCCGAGGGTTGACGCGATCCCGCTTGGCCAAGCGCCAAGCGGCTTGATTTTTTCTGCGCACACCGGGAACATCGCCAAGACCGACACCGGGCCGGTAATCTCAACCCATGCAACCCCGTCATGCCCAAGATTGAGCGTGCGCTCATTTCCGTTTCCGACAAGTCAGACCTCGTCCCTTTCGCCGAGGCACTCTCCCGTGCCGGCGTCGAGATCATCTCCACCGGCGGCACCGCCAAGGTGCTGCGCGAGGCTGGCATCGCAGTGCAGGAACTCAGCGACTACACCGGCTACCCCGAGATGCTCGACGGCCGCGTCAAGACGCTGCACCCCAAGATCCACGGCGGCCTGCTTTTCCTCCGCGAAAACGCCGGGCACACCGCCACCGCCGCCGAACACGGCATCCGGCCGATCGATCTCGTCGTCGTGAACCTTTACCCGTTCGAGCAGACCGTCGCCAAGCCGGATGTCACCCTCGAGGACGCCATCGAGAACATCGACATCGGCGGCCCGTCGATGCTTCGCAGCGCGGCCAAAAACCACGAAAGCGTCACCGTCATCGTCGATCCCGCCGACTACGGCCGCGTCGCCGAGCAAGTCTCCGAGAACGGCGAAACCACACTCGAACTTCGCCGCGAGTTGGCCGTCAAGGTGTACTCCCGCACCGCCGCCTACGACGGCGCGATCGCCCTGCACTTGGCCAATGTTTACGAGCAGCAACAGCCAAGCGACGGCCTGCCGGACAAGCTCGTCGTCCGCGCCGACAAGGCTCAGGTTTTGCGCTACGGCGAGAACCCCCACCAACGCGCCGCCCTTTACGGCCGCTTCGGCGAGTTTTATCAGCAGCTCCACGGCAAGGCGCTCTCGTACAACAACATCCTCGACCTCACCGCCGCCGCCGGGTTGATCGTCGAGTTCGACGCCGACCCGCCCACGCTCGCCATTCTCAAGCACACCAACGCCTGCGGCCTTGGCCAGGCAGACACGCTCGCCGATGCGTGGGACAAAGCGTACGCGACCGACCGGCAGGCGCCGTTCGGCGGCATCATTGCCTGCAACACCGCGCTCGACCTCGCCACCGCCGAGGCGATCAGCGGGATTTTCACCGAGGTCATCGTCGCGCCCGACTTCGACGCCGACGCACTCGAGTTGCTGCAGCAAAAGAAAAACCTGCGCCTCGTCAAGCTGCTGCTCAACCCGGCCAACGTTGTGCCGTGGGACATCCGCTCCGTTGGCGCTGAGTCGTTTCTCGTGCAGGAGCGTGACCTCCGGCAGACCACCGCCGCCGATCTCGAAATCGTCACCAAGCGTCACCCAAGCGAGGACGAACTCAAGGCCATGCTTTTCGGCTGGCGCGCCGTCAAGCACGTCAAGTCCAACGCCATCGTTTACGCCGCCAAGGATCGCACCCTCGGCGTCGGTGCCGGCCAAATGAGCCGGGTGGACTCCAGCCGCATCGCCGTTTGGAAGGCAGGCGAGGCCGGGCTCGACCTCAGCGGCAGCGTCGTTTGCAGCGATGCCTTTTTCCCGTTCGCCGACGGCCTCATCGCCGCCGCCGAGGCCGGCGCGACCGCGGCCATACAGCCGGGCGGCTCCAAGCGCGACGCCGAGGTCATCGTCGCCGCCAACGAGCGCGACATGGCCATGGCCTTCACCGGCGACCGGCATTTCCGGCATTGAGCGCCTGGCCAAGAGGAGGTTTTGTTGGCTGAACTGCTCTGCGGCGATTAACTTGGCCCGGTCGTGTTGACACACAAACCATGGAATCCCGAGTCGCTGCTCTGGCTTGGTTGCACCTTCATGCTGGCTCTCTCGCCGGGCGCAGTTGTTGCCGGTCTGTTCGCGGACGGCTCCGTTGCGCAGATGGCGGCCAATATCACCGTGCTGCCGGTCGCCATCCTCGTCTCCATTATCGTTTGGTTTCAGGTCAACCATCGTGTTTACCGGTCTCCGATCTGGTTGGCTGACACCTTCGGCTTCAATCGCAAAAACACCGGCCGCTGCCTGATGCTGGGTTTGGTGACAGGACTCGGCTTGGTCCTCATCTCCATGGTACTTGCCTTGTTGACCAGCCAGCTGATTCATGCCCTCGGGGATCAGGCCGAGCCACAAAAACTGGTTACACTCATCGCAGAAGAATACTCCAAAAAGGAAAACATCCGGACGCTAATCTTTTTCGTGGTGATGGCTGTGGTCGTCGCGCCTATTGCGGAAGAGATTCTCTTTCGCGGCATCCTTTACCCGGCAATCAAGCAAATTGGTTATCCGCGCCTGGCCGCGATCGGCACGGCCCTTTTGTTTGCACTGTTTCACGTCAACCTGCTGACTTTCGCGTCGCTGACGGTTGTGGCGTTGGGGCTGATTGCACTGTACGAATTCACGGATAACCTACTCGCCCCAATCACTGCCCACGCCGTTTTCAACGCCTCCAATTTGATCATGCTGTTTTGGCGATGAGCAAAGCCACTCCCAACCCCGGGCCGGACGAGCTCGAGTTGATCTCACGGCTCAAGGCCAAGTTGCCGGTTGGCGACTCGGTAGTCGTCGGCGCGGGCGACGATTGCGCCGTGATCGACGCCGGCGTGCCCGGCCAGTGGCAACTCCACAAGACCGACGCCGTGGTCGAGGGCATTCATTTTAAGAAAGACGCTGATCCGCAGCAGGTTGGCCATAAGGCCCTTGGCCGCGCGCTGAGCGACATTGCCGCGATGGCCGGCACGCCGCGCTGGGCCACGATCACGCTTGGTTTGCCGGACGGCTTCGACGCCGAAACGGTCGAGTCGATTTACGACGGCATGACCGCCTTGGCCAAGCGGCACGGCGTGTTGCTGGTCGGCGGCGAAACGGTGGCCAACCCAGAGCGGCTCTTCATCGGCGTGTCGCTCGTCGGCGAGATCGCGCGTGACAAATGCATCCTCCGCAGCGGCGCAAGCGTCGGCGACGGCGTATGGGTGACCGGCGAACTGGGCGGCTCGATTGCCGGACATCATCTCGAGTTCACGCCTCGCCTCGCCGAGGCGCGCTGGCTGGCCGCGCACCATCAGCCAAGTGCGATGATCGATCTCAGCGACGGCTTGGCCGGCGACCTCGGCCATCTGCTCCACGAGGCCAACGCCGGGGCCGAGCTGCTCGAGAGCGCCCTGCCGATCCGCCGCGAGGCACGGCTGCGCGCCCGCGAGTCGGAAGCCGCCAAGCCGCCGCTGCTCGCCGCGCTGACCGATGGCGAGGATTACGAGCTGTGTTTCACGCTTGGCCAAGGTCGGGCCGTCACGTTGCTCGACCAGTTCAAACAGGAATTCCCCGGCACACTGCTCAGTTGCGTTGGCAAAATCGTCGACCGACCAGGGCTAAAGATTCGCCAAAAGTCAGGCATCATGGAGATCGCCACTCGTGGATACGTTCATTTCCAATAACCCGGAGGAAACCTTCGGGTTGGGCCAACGCTGGGCGGCGGAGCTGAGGCCGGGCTGGATCGTCGGCCTCATCGGCGACCTCGGCACCGGCAAGACGCAGCTCGTCAAGGGCATCGCCGCCGGGCTGGGCATCCCGGGCACCGTCACCTCGCCGACGTTCGCGCTGCTCCAGGAGCACGACGACGGCACGCTGCCGCTGGCGCACATCGACCTGTACAGGCTCGAGAGCCAACAGGAGATCGTCGGCGCGGGACTCGAGCATTATCTCACGACACCGGACGGCGTCACCGCCGCCGAGTGGTTTGAGCGCTGGCTCGGTAGCGACTGGCAGCCCGGCCAACCGCTGCCTGAGTCGGCCAAGCCGGCCGATGGCCAAGTGCTGCGGCTCGTGCATTTGGCAGACGAAGGCGAAACCAAGCGGAAGATTGTTCATGAAGATTTTGGCCATTGAATTTTCGTCTGATCACCGGAGCGTCGCGGTGCTGGACGGCGAGCGGCTTCTCGCGGCGCAAACGGTCACCGAGGGCCGCGACACCGCTGCGGTGCAATTGATCGAGTCCGCGCTTGGCCAGGCCGAGGTCGGGCGGTCGGAGATCGAGTGCATCGCCGTCGGCATCGGCCCCGGCTCGTACACCGGCATCCGCGCGGCGATCGCGCTGACGCAGGGCTGGCAACTCGCGCTTGGCGTGAAAGTGCAGGCTGTCGATAGCCTTGAGGCGTTGGCCAGGGGAGAGCAGGCGGTGGGGCGGCGGGGCGAAATCACGCTGGCGGTGGACGCCCAGCGCGGGGAGTTTTACCTGGCCAAGTTCGAGCTGGCCGACGATGGCATCCGGAATGTCGAGCCGACGCGCCTGGCCAAGCGGCCGGAATACGAGTCGTTGCTCGCCGCCGGCCAACCCGTCATCGGCCCCGGCTTGGGCGATAAATTTCCCGCCGCCGGGCACGTCGGCCGCCTGGCCGCGGGCCGCAGCGATTTCGTCGAGGCCTCCGAGCTTGAGCCAGTCTATCTCCGACAAGTGGACTTTGTGAAAGCGCCGCCCCTGCGCAAAATCCCGCCGGTTTAAACAGCTACTTGGCCAAGCGGTTGGCTCAGCTTTCGATGACGTTGATCTCGACCGGCTCAACGCTGACGCCCTTGCGGCCGAGCCAAGTGATGGCTTTTTTCACATCGGCGGCCAAGCCGTCGAGCTCGAGGCAGACCAGGCCGATTTCGTCCGTCACGCTCGCCTGCCGGACGTTGGTGACGACGGGGAACTTTTTTGAAAGCTCCCACACCACCGGCTTGGTGATGAGCTTGGGCGGGAACATGAGCCAGAGGCGCACGGTCTTGCGGGCCGTCTTTTTCTTGGCTGCCATAATCTTGTCTCCGCGGGTCAGCCGCCGGCGATTGCCGGGATGATGCTGACGTCGTCGCCGTCCTTGAGCGGCGTGGCCTGGTTTTCGAGGAACCGGATGTCCTCCTCGTTGACGTACACGTTGACGAAGCGGCGGACCTCGCCGTCCTCGCCGACGAGCCGTTCCTTGATGCCGGGGAACTTGCCCTCGAGTTCATCGATCGCCGCGCCGACGGTGGCGGAGTCGATCTCGACGGTTTCCTGCTCGTTGGTGAGCTTCCGGAGCGGAGTGGGGATTCGTATTGTTGCTGCCATGTTGAAATGTGTCTTGGGTTACTTCGATTTTATCTTGTTGTCGGACTCGATCAGTTGCTCGAACTCGCGCAAGCTCGGCCTTATCTCGGCCGGCTTGCCAACGTGTCCCTGCACGGCGTCGAGCGTCTTGAGGCCGTTGCCGGTGACGCAGAGCACAACGGAATCCTCGGCGGGAATCCTGCCCGAGGCAACCAGTTTCTTGGCCACGCCCACGGTCACGCCGCCGGCGGTCTCGGTGAAGATGCCCTCGCACTCGGCGAGCGCCGACATGGCCTCGCGGATTTCGTCGTCGGTCACGTCGTCGGACGCACCCCCGGTTTCCTTCATCACTTTCAGCGCGTAAAACCCGTCCGCCGGCGTGCCGATGGCGAGCGACTTGGCGATGGTGTCCGGCTTGACCGGCTTGAAAAAGTCCATGCCCTGTTTGAACGCAACCGAGATGGGCGAACACCCGGTCGCCTGCGCGCCGTGCACGGTTGGCTTCGTGTCCCGGGTCAGACCGAGCTGGATCAATTCCTGGTAGCCCTTGTGAATCTTGGTGAGCAGCGAGCCGGATGCCATCGGCACGACGGTGTGCTGCGGGAGCTTCCAGCCGAGTTGCTCGGTGACTTCGTACGCCATGCTCTTGGAGCCCTCGGCGTAGTACGGGCGCATGTTCACGTTGACGAAGGCCCAGTCGTACTTGCCGGCGATCTCGGCACAAAGCCGGTTCACCTCGTCGTAGTGCCCGCGGATGGCCACCACGCGCGCGCCGTAAATCAGCGAGTTGAGAATCTTGCCCTCCTCGAGGTCGGCCGGGATGAACACGATCGCATCCAAGCCGGCGGAGGCGGCGTTTGCGGCGACGGAGTTGGCGAGGTTGCCGGTCGAGGCGCAGGCGACCGTCTTAAAGCCAAGCTCCTTGGCGCGGCTCAACGCGACGCTGACAACGCGATCCTTGAACGACAGCGTCGGGTAGTTTACCGCGTCGTTCTTCACCCACGCCTCGCGCACACCGAGCCACTTGGCCAGGCGGTCGGCCTTGACCAGCGGCGTGTAGCCGACTCGCGTGCCGACGGTCGGCTCGTCGGCCACCGGCAGCAACTCGCGGAAGCGCCACATCGTCTCCGGCCGCTTGGCCATGGCGGCCTTGGTCATCGACTTCCTGATTTTGTCGTAGTCGTAAACGACCTCGAGCGGCCCGAAATCGAACTCGCACACATGGGTTGCCTCGAGCGGGTATTCCCGTCCGCACTCGCGGCACTTCAGTGCCCTCATGAATCCTGCACTCTTGCTCATAATTCTACTTTCACTGCGAACGGTTGGGAGTGAGTGGGACAAAAAAGCCCCTTCCCGAAAGACGAGAAGGGGTGAAAATTAATTCCGAGATCTCGTCCCATTTTCCCCGGCGACTCACCGGGCTGGAATTGGCACCTTGTCATTGGCTTCGCGTGCCAACCGGTTGCCGTGGTGTCATCGGGCCAGATCCCTCAACCACTCTTAATGAGAACGCCGCCAAGGCAGCGAGGCGGAATAAAGCGTAAAACGGGCCAACTTGTCAACCGAAATCCGGATTTTCCCCCGTCTCGGCCTGGCATTGGCCAAATGAAATCCGTACCCACGCCCGCTCGTGGATGTAGTACACAAAAAACTTGGTCACAAACTCAATCGCACCTATTTGCAGTGCCTTGGCCTGTTCGCCGGTGATGAAATAGACAATGAGAATGGTTGTAAACGTCGCCACCAAGCGCCACGTAAACCCTTTCACAGCACTGCGCAGCGGCGATTCGGTCAATAATTGAGGAATTTCGTTTTTCATTTTAATGACGGGATTTCGAGCCAAGCGCTTGGCCAAGCAACGCCGGATGGGCAATGTAAGCCGTTAATCTCTACTATGTCAATAGAGATTATGTTTTTCTTGCTGTTTTGCCGTTTTTCCTTTTGGTTCCTTCTGTGTTTCGCCATCTCATTTTCTTGCTGACTTGCCTTGGTTTGTCCGGTTTGGCCATTTCCGCCGCTGAGCCGGAGGCCGCCAGGCGCGATCTTCCTCGCCTGAAACCGACCGAGCCGGTCGCCGCGCTTGGCACTTTTTCGCTCAAGCCCGGTTTTCGGCTGGAATTGGCTGCTGCCGAGCCGTTGGTCGCCGATCCGGTGGCGATGGCGTTCGATGAGAACAGCCGGCTGTTTGTCATCGAGATGATCGGCTACTCGGAGCATCGCGATGACAAGCTTGGCCAAGTGCGCCTGCTCGAGGACACCGACGGCGACGGCCACTTTGACCGGTCGACGATTTATGCCCGCGACCTCGCCTGGCCAACGGCGATCGCCTGCTACGACGCCGGCGTGTTCGTCGGCGTGACGCCGGACGTTCTATATTTAAAGGACACCGACGGCGACCGAAAGGCCGACGAGCGGCGGGTTGTCTTTACCGGCATCGGCGACTCGGTCAACCGACTTAACATGCAGTCGCTCATGAACAGCTTTCGCTGGGGACTCGACAATCGCATCCACGGCACGGCCAGCGGCACGCCGGGGAAGGTGCGCGTTGTCGGCAAGCCGGAATTGGGAACGGTTTCGTTCGTGCGCTCTGATTTTTCCTTCGACCCGCGCACGCTTGAGTTTCGTTTGGAGAGCGGCGGCGCGCAGCACGGGATGGACTTTGACTCTGCCGGGCGGAAGTTCGTCTGCAGCAACAGCCATCACATTCAGCAGGTGATGTACGAGCAGCGCTACGCCGGCGCGAATCCTAACTTCATGCCCCAGTCGCCGCTGGTGGACATCCCGGTGGACGGCGCCTCGGCCCCGGTGTTTCGGCTCAGCCCGGACGAGGCGTGGCGGGTCATCCGCACGCGCTGGCGCGTTGCCAAGCAAGTGTCCGGGCCGGTGGAGGGCGGCGGGCGTCCGTCCGGTTATTTCACGGCGGCAACCGGCGTGACGATTTACGACGGGCACGCTTGGCCAAGCGGGTACAGCGGCGACGCTTTCATCGCCGACGCTGGGAGCAACTTGGTTCATCGAAAAAAACTTCGTTCCCACGGGATAAAATTTACCGCGCAGCGCCCCGACGATGAACGCGACCGGGAGTTCCTCGCCTCGACCGACAACTGGTTTCGGCCGGTGCAAATGGAGGTCGGCCCGGACGGCGCGCTTTACATTGCCGATATGTACCGCGAAGTGATCGAGCACCCGTGGTCGCTTCCGCACGGCATCAAGCAGCACATCGACCTCGACCGCGGCAACGACCGCGGCAGGATTTACCGGGTTGTGTCCGGAGTGTTTGTTCAGCCGGAGCTGCCCCGGCTTGGCCAAGCGACTGTGGCCGAGTTGGTTGAGACGCTCGATCACCCGAACGGCTGGCATCGCAGCACGGCGGCGCGGCTGTTGTTCGAGCGGCAAAACCAAGCGGCCGTCGAGCCGCTCCGCCGCTTGAGCAAGCGGGGCAAAACCGGCCTCGGGCGAATGCACGCGCTTCACGCGCTGGCCGGATTGGACGCACTGAAACGCAGCGATTTGGTCGCGGCGACCACCGATTTTTCGCCGGTCGTGCGGACGCATGCCATCCGCTTGGCCGAGCGATTTCTGCTCAAGCGCCAAGCCGGTGTCGGCGGAAAGCCAACCGGCGCGACGCCGCTGGCGCAGAGCCTCCTCCGCTTGGCCGACGACCACGACAAACACGTGCGGTATCAACTCGCCTGGACACTCGGCGCGGCGGAGCTTCCCGGCAAGACGAAGGCCTTGGCCAGGCTGTTCCGACAAGCAGGTGCCGATCATTGGCAACTGGTGGCATTGCTCAACGCCGCAACCGAACAGCACGCGGAACTCATCGACGAACTCAAAGGGGACACGACGTTTGCAAAGTCAATTTTCGCCGACATCATCTTTCGGAATTTTGAGACGATGCGCGCCGGTCGCTTGGCCAAGTTTTCCATCCAGTCAAAAAAGTCGTCGTATCTGCCGCAGGTTTTCAAGCCGGCCGGCAAGGTCGATCCGGATCGGGCCAAGGTCGTCGAGCAGTTCCGGCCGGCCCTGGCCAAGCGAGGCAACGCGAAGCTCGGACGCGTGACGTTCGAGCAGCGGTGCGCCGCGTGTCATCAACTCGGCGGCGTGGGCCGGAACATTGGGCCGGACTTGAAATCGGTCCGCGCGAACGGCGCGGAGAAAATGCTCGTCAGCATTATCGATCCAAACCGTGAAGTGGCACCCCAGTACGTGCTCCACAAAGTGTACTCGGCAAAAAACAGGGAGACCATCGTGGGCACAATCAAATACATGAGTGGATCGGGCATCGTGATGAGTTTGCCCGATGGGAGTGAGCGCCAGTTCATCCGTTCGGCTGCCGATCTCGTCGAGTCCACCGGCTTGTCGCTGATGCCGGCCGGCTTGGAGGCCGGGTTGAGCAACAGCCAGATGGCCGATCTGCTGGCGTGGATGCTGCAGGCCGAGTAGCCGAAAGCAAAAAGGCAGCGCCAGAATGGCGCTGCCCAGTTGTTGCACGAGAACGGGCTGACTCCGAAGTTGGAGGGCCGCGTTCCCTGGGTTTTTCCCTCCTTGGAAATCAGGTTCAGGTGATCAATTGAAGAGCCGCCTGAGGCAGGAGGTTTGCCTGGGTGAGCATGGAGGTTCCGCTCTGGACGATAATGTTGAAGCGGGCATACTCGGTGGTTTTCTCTCTGCCACGTCGGTGTCAAGAATCCGGCTGTTGGTTTCAGCGAGATTTTCGTTGAGCAGACCGACCTGGCTGCGGGTGACATTCAGCCGCTGGATGTTCGCGCCGATGCGCGCGCGCATGTCGGCGAGGTTTTGGATGGCCGTCTGGATGTTGCTCAACGCGGAGGAGGCGCTGGTGGTGGTGTAGATCGCGGAGGTGGCAGCGTCGAACGCGCGGGCCAGGCCGGTTGCCGCCGTGGTGGAGTTCATGTCCACCGCGTTCATGGTGAACGTTTTGGCATCGCTGTCGATGGTGACTTCGTTGCCGGTGCTTTCAAACAAGGCCACGCTGTTGAAGCTTTTTGTCCCGATGTCGCTGACGTAGTTTTGCAACTGGGAAAACTCGACCGAGTAGTTCGAGCGATCCGTGTCTGTCTTGGTGATGTCTTGGGCGAGCACAGTCAATTCACCCATCCGATCCAGGGCGTACGACACTTTTTGCATGTAGCCGTCCTGTGTCTGCGAGAAGGAAACCGCGTTGGCGAGGTTGTTCATCGCCGCCGAGTTTCGGCTGATTTGGGCGGTGAACCGGCTGCTCACCGCCAGTCCGGCGGCATCGTCCTGTGGGTCGATGATTCGGGAACCGGTCGAGAGCCGTGCGAGGGATTTAGTTAAGCTTCGATAGGAGGCAGCCAGCCTGTGGGCGCCAGTCATGGCGGCCAGGTTCGTATTTATTACCATGTCGACAAATCCGTTTGTCGTTTACAGCATTGGCATCCGTGTCGCTGATGAACCTTTATGATGGGTGATTCAAAAAACCTTGAGGAACCGTTCCTCGTGCAACGCCATCAATATCGGCGGCAAACGGTTTTCCTTTAGGGATAAATTATTCCTGACGCCGATCCGGCCGGGATCACCTTGTTTTCCGGGGGCGTTTGCCCTTTTTGAGGAGCGACCGGAGGGTGGCCAGGTTCGCGATGTCCTCGTGAAGATCGGGGGACTTGGGCGTCTCGAGGCAGCCGGGCGTGTCGGCGAAACGGGGGTCGTTGACGATGTGGCCGAACGCCTTTTTGCCGATCAACCCGTGGCCAATGTGGTCGTGCCGGTCGACCCGCGAATTGAGATCCGTCTTCGAGTCGTTCAGGTGAAACGCCAGCACCTGCTTCAGGCCGATCATCTGCCCGACCTCGGCGATCGCGGCGTCCCAGCCTTTGGGCGTGCGGATGTCGTAGCCGGCGGCGAAGAAGTGCGCGGTGTCCAGGCAGACACCGAGCCGCTCCGGCTGCTTGACGCGCCCGAAGATATCGGCGAGGTGGCGGATGCGGTGGCCAAGGCAGGTGCCCTGCCCAGCGGTGTTCTCAAGCGCGACTCGCACCGGCGATTTTTTCGTGGCGCGAAAGATGCCATCGAGCGCCTTGGCGATGCGCTTCACGCCCCGGTCGTCGCCTTGGCCAAGGTGCGCGCCGGGATGCAGCACGAGAAACGGCACGCCGAGCATTCCGGCAATCTCGATCTCCCGCGTGAGCGACTCGATCGACTTGTCGCGGTTGTCGCCGTCCGGCCCGGCGAGGTTGATGAGATAGCCGGCGTGGCCGAACACCGTTCCCACGTCGCCCTTGGCCAACTCCGTCCTGAATCGTTCCGCGTCGGCCGGCTTGGGTGGCTTGCCGAACCACTGCATGTTGCTTTTGACGAAAATCTGTGTGCTTTGGCAGTCAACAGAGCGGGCGCGCTCGATGGCCTTCCAGGCACCGCCGGCGGCGGACATGTGGGAACCAAGTTTCATACTCCGCCGGCAAACTTGGCCAAGCGGCCGCGCAGCATGATCGCCACCCCGCAAGCCGTAAAGCGCCGATCGCCCGCGCCGAATGCGCTTGGCCAAGCGTCGGGGAGTTTCTACTCTCGGCTGGCCAAGCGAGTGCCCCTGTTCATGACCGACCCGACCCACGACTCACCATCCGCCGACCCACCCGGCAATCCCGAGGTTTTCGATGATGTCGTGGTGGGCATTTTCCGCACCACGGAGGATGGCCGGTATATTTATGCCAACCACAGGCTGGCGGAGCTTTACGGTTACGAGTCGCCGGCGCGGTTGATCGAGGCGATCGGCGACATTGAGGGGCAGCTGTACGTGGAGCCCGGGCAGCGGGATTTGTTCCTGACACTCATCCAGCAACAGGGGCGAATCGAGCAGTTCGAGTCGGAGATTTTCCGCAAGGATGGCTCGCGGATCTGGATTTCCGAGACGGCGCGAATTGTGAGGGACGAGTCCGGCGAGGCGCTTTTTTACGAGGGCACGGTGCAGGATATCGCCGAACAGAAGGGAGCCGAGCTGGAGCTGCGCCGGTCGGAGATTTTGTTTCACTCGCTGGTGGAGAATTTGCCGCAGAATATTTTCCGCAAGGACGCCGCTGGGAGGTTCACCTTTGCCAACACCCGTTTCTGCGAGGAACTGGGGAAGCCGCGCCGGGAGATCATCGGCAAAACTGACTTTGATTTTTTCCCGGCCGACCTCGCGGGCAAGTACCGAGAGGACGACTTGAGCATCATGGAGAGCGGCGAGTCTCTGGACGCGGTCGAGGAACACGTCACGCCCGAGGGAGAGAAATCATGGGTGCACGTCGTCAAGACACCGATCCGCGACGAGGCTGGGAGGTACATCGGCGTGCAGGGGATCTTTTGGGATGTCACCCGGCAAAGGCACACCGAGATCGCGCTGGCTCATGAGCGGGATCTGTTGCGCACGCTGCTCGACAGCATACCGGACCGGATTTATTTCAAGGATCGCGACAGCCGGTTCCTGATGATCAGCAGGGCCGTGGCCAGCGACTTCGGGCTCGGCGATCCCGGGGAGGCGGTGGGGAAAACGGACGCCGATTTTTTCAGCGAGGAACACGCGCGGCTCGCGCTCGAGGACGAGCAGGCCATCCTCGAGACGGGACAGGCGATCATCGGCAAGACGGAAAAGGAAACGTGGAACGACGGCCGCGAAGGCTGGGTGCTCACCACCAAGATGCCGATGCGCAACGCCGACGGGGAGATCGTCGGGACGCTTGGGGTCTCCAAGGACATCACCGCGCTGAAGGAGGCAGAGGCCGAGCTGGCCGAGGCGCGTGACGCCGCGCTCGAGTCGGCCAAGGTCAAGTCGGAGTTCCTCGCCAACACCAGCCACGAGATTCGCACCCCGATGAATGCCATCGTCGGCATGACCGGGCTGCTGCTGGACACGCCGCTGAACGAGCAGCAGCGCGAATTCCTCCACACCATCCGGCAGAGCGCCGACGCCCTGCTGGGGGTCATCAATGACATTCTCGACTTCTCAAAAATCGAGGCGCGCAAGCTGGAGATTGAGGAGATTCCGTTCGACCTGCGCGAGACGGTGGAGAGCGCCGTGGAACTTCTGGCCGAGCGTGCCCAGAGCAAGGGCCTGCACCTTGCCTGCCTTGTTTACGAGGAGGTGTGGACGAGTGTCATCGGCGACCCGGGGCGGTTGCGCCAGATCCTGACCAACCTCGTCGGCAACGCCATCAAGTTCACCGAGCAGGGCGAAGTGCTGGTGCGGCTCAACACGGTCCGGGAGACGGGCAGGGACGTGGAGATTCGCTGCGAGATTGTTGACACCGGCATTGGCATTCCCAGTGAGGCGCAAAAAAAATTGTTCCAGCCGTTCACCCAGGGGGACGGATCGCTGACGCGCCGATATGGCGGCACGGGCCTTGGCCTGACGATCTCGAAGCAGTTGACAGAGATCATGGGCGGCCGGATCGGGTTCGAGAGCAAGCTGGGGCAGGGCTCGAGTTTCTGGTTCGAGCTGCCGCTGCGGAAACAACTCGAGCCCGGCGCAGCGGAGACACAGCACCAACTTTTGGCCGGCCTGAACGTGCTGGTCGTCGATGACAACGAGACCACCCGCCAGATTCTGCGGCACCAACTGCGCTCGCGCCGGATCAAGACCACCGAGGCGGGTGAAGCCACCGAGGCGCTGAAGTTGCTCCAGCAAACCGTCGCCACCGACTCTCCTTTTCAAGTCGTCATTCTGGACAGCGAAATGCCGGAGAAGGACTGCCTTGGCCTGGCCGGAGCCATCAAGGACGATCTGCTTTTCACTGACTTAAAACTGATCCTGCTGACCCCCATGGGGAAGGTGCTGCAACCCGACGACTGGCAGGCAGCCGGCATCGACGCCTGCCTCGCCAAGCCGGTCAAGCAAACCCGGTTGCTCGAGAGCATCACCCGGCTGCTCACCGGCGAAAGCGCTGCACCCGCCCGGGACGCGGTGGGCGAGGCCAAGCCGCTCAGGATTCTGGTGGCGGAGGATAATCAGGTGAACCGGAAAGTCACGTTGCTGCAACTCGGGAACCTCGGCTACACGGCGGACGCAGTGGCCAACGGACTTGAGGCCGTCCAGGCGGTTCGCAAGATGCCCTACGATGTCGTGCTGATGGACTGCCACATGCCGGAGATGGACGGCTACGAGGCCACTCGCGCCATTCGCCAACTCCCCGGCCGCGCCCGGCTCATCCGGATTCTGGCGGTCACCGCCAACGCCAACCCGGAGGAAAAACGCAATTGCCTCGATGCCGGCATGGACGACTACCTCATCAAGCCGATCGACCTCAAGCAGCTTGGCCAAGCGCTGGGAAAGATCGCCAGCGAAGTCGGTGCCGCGCCGGGGGAGGGCGATCGCGGCGACGCAGACTCCATCGCCGAGGGGCTTCGCTCCTTTGGCGATGCCGCTGTGATCGCGGAACTGATCGATCTTTTTTTGCAGGACGCCCCGGCCCGGCTGGCGCAGGCCCGGGAAGCCCTGACCGCCGGCAACGCCGCCGGGATCGTCGAAGCCGCCCATTCACTCAAGGGCAGCGCCCGCAACCTCCGGGCCGAGCGGCTGGCCCAAGCGTGTGAGGCCCTGGAGAAAGCTGGGAAATCAGGAAAAACCGCCGCCGCCAGCAGCCCGCTTGGCCAAGCAGAGGCTGAGTTGCGAAAAGTCACCGCCCTGCTCAAGCAGCAAAAAAAGTCGCTTGGCCAAGCCAGCTAAACCGCCTGCCTTCGCTGGAGCATAAACCGGCCGCCCAACCCAAACACGGCGGCCCATCCGGCGACTTGGCCCCACGGCGACCCGAAGACAACCGTCGCATTAAACCACATCAGCGCCATGAAACTGTGCAGCGTTGCGTCCATCCACCCCGGCCGGCTTTGGTGATTCCGCTTGGCTAGGTGCCACCAGGCAGCGTCCGCCAGCCAAGCCAAGGCGAAGGCGTAATTCAGGTAAAGCCCGAAGCCGGTGTCGAAGCCGGTGGCTTCCCCAGTCTGCGCGGCCGTGGCTGCCAGCGCCTTGGCATGGCTCCAGCCGTGCTCGAAGTGGAAGGCGCAGAAGAAGTGGGCGAGGAACGCCACCAAGCCAAGTGACCACCAGCCGCTGGCGCTTGGCCCGGTGCGGAGCGGCCACCGACGGCAACTTACCAGCGCGAGGACGTATCCGGCAAAGGCCAGGAAAGCTGTCAACCGAATCGCCCATTCGCCTCCGCTCATGCCGTTGGGGAATAGTCGACCTGGGCACGTCCGGCGAGATTTTTTGTTTCAAACGGATTTAACCCCTTGACGAGCAAAAAAATTAGTTTCACTAATGGGCGTTCGCGAGGAGGTTTAGTCTGATTCAACTCAATAAATCATGATATCAGGCCCCGATTCTGGGTTAGCCATTTTACTATTTGAAACCGTCCAACGGTCTCCCGTTTTATTGTCCAAGGTAAGTGCCCCTTCCTACTAATTTGACTTTTCCCAAAACTAAAACTCATGAATAAAAACATGTATATTATCCCGCTCGCGGGATTACTGGCCCTACTCTTCACCTATTGGCGTGCCCAATGGGTGGCTCGGCAGGATCCGGGCACCGAACGGATGAAACGCATCGCCGGTTACATCACCGATGGCGCGATGGCGTTTCTGCGTGCTGAATACTCAAAATTGGTGTGGTTCGTCGTGGGCGTGGCGTTGCTGCTGGCTTATCAAGGCAGCAGCGGTGACGCGGCAAAAACCAGCGCCTGGATTGGGCTCTCCTTTGTCGTAGGCGCTTCGTGCTCTGCGCTGGCTGGTTTTATAGGAATGAAAGTGGCCACCAAGGCCAATGTCCGCACCGCCCACGCCGCCCGCACGAGCCTTGCTTCCGCGCTGACCGTCGCCTTCCGCGGCGGCTCGGTGATGGGTATGGGCGTTGTGGGCCTCGGTGTGCTGGGGCTTTCCGGATTGTTTTTCTTTTTTTATCAAGGCCAAGACTGGGAAATCAAAAAGGTGATCGCTGTGCTGACAGGCTTCAGCTTTGGCGCGTCGTCAATCGCGCTCTTCGCGCGCGTGGGCGGCGGCATTTACACCAAGGCTGCCGATGTCGGCGCGGATCTTGTGGGTAAGGTGGAGGCGGGCATTCCGGAGGATCATCCGCTTAACCCCGCCACCATCGCCGATAACGTGGGGGACAACGTGGGCGACGTGGCCGGGATGGGAGCGGACCTTTTTGAAAGCTATGTGGGCTCAATGATCGCCGCGATGGTGCTCGGCGCGGTGCTGATGACGGGCGATGATACGTTTAAATACTTTAAAGGCGGCATCGGCCCGATTGGCGTGGTCATGCTGCCCTTGTGCCTCGCGGCCATCGGCATTGTGGCCTCGATGATTGGCATGATGTTCGTATCCGTGGAAGAAGGCGGTGACCCCAAGGCCGGCCTTACTCGCGGCGAATTAACCGCCGCAGTCATCATGCTCGCGGGTGGCTATTTTCTCATCACCAACCTGCTGCCCGCCGAGTGGGTGAAGGGCGATGCGACCTACACCGCCATGGGAGTTTTCTATGCCAGTTTGATTGGCCTCCTCTGCGGGCTGGGCATTGGATTTGTCACCGAATATTACACCGGCTTCAACAAGAAACCGGTGTTGGAAATTTCCCGGCAATCGGCCAAGGGCGGTGCGGCCACCACCATCATCGCCGGCCTCGGCGTGGGTATGCGCTCGACGATGTTGCCGATCCTGTTTCTCGCGGGAGCCATTCTCGGCGCGCATCACTTCGCCGGCCTGTACGGCATCGCGATTGCCGCAGTGGGTATGCTGGCCAACACCGGCATCCAACTGGCCGTGGACGCCTACGGCCCCGTGGCCGACAACGCCGGCGGCATCGCCCAAATGAGCGAGCTGCCCGAGGAAGTGCGCGCCCGCACCGACAGCCTCGACGCCGTGGGCAACACCACCGCCGCCATCGGCAAAGGCTTCGCGATTGGTTCCGCCGCACTGACGGCCCTCGCGCTGTTCGCCGCCTATATGGGCGTGGCGGGTATTACAACCATTGATATTGCCAGCCCCAACGTGATGGCCTGTCTGTTCGTGGGCGCGATGCTGCCCTTCCTGTTCTCGGCCATGGCCATCGATGCCGTGGGCCGCGCTGCGGGAGACATGATTATTGAAGTGCAGCGGCAGTTCAGGGACATCCCCGAGCTGAAGGCCGCGCTCGCCAAGATGAAGGAACACGGCGACAAGCCGGTGGACGAATGGCCCGAGGAGGACCGCAAGATTTACGAGGCCGCCGATGGCAAGGCGGAGTACGCCAACTGCGTTTCCATCTCCACCGCGGCAGCCATCCGCGAGATGGTCAAGCCCGGCTTGCTGGCCGTGCTCACGCCAGTGGTGGTTGGGTTCGGTTTCAAATGGGCCATGGGCGGCGACGGCCATGAGGCCGCGAAAGCTCTCGGCGGCCTGCTCGCGGGCGTGACCGTCAGCGGCGTATTGCTCGCACTGTTCCAAGCCAACGCCGGTGGCGCTTGGGATAACGCCAAGAAAATGTTCGAGGAAGGCAAAGGCGTGGAGGTGGACGGCGTTTACCACACCAAAGGCAGCGACGCCCACAAAGCCGGCGTCGTCGGCGACACCGTGGGAGATCCCCTCAAGGACACCTCCGGCCCGTCGCTGAACATCCTGCTGAAACTCATGACCGTCATCGCACTGGTGATCGCGCCATTGCTGATTCAATAAAGGACGCGCTCGCCCGCTCGCCCTGGCCAAGCCGTGACTGAAGCAAGCGAACACGCATTCAGCACGGAAGTGCAACCGGCGGACGATCCCGGCGCGCTTGGCCAAGCGGTCGAGTTACTGGGCCAGGGGCAACTCGTCGCGCTGCCGACCGAGACCGTTTACGGCTTGGCCGCCGATGCCCGCTCGCCCGGAGCCGTCGCCCGCATCTTCGAGGCCAAGGGCCGACCCGCCGGCAACCCGCTCATCGTCCATATCGATTCCGTCGAGATGGCCGATGGC
>Ga0208391_1000554_pt1 | contig 19684 bp, 20 predicted proteins | sample Knorr_S23_td_Bot_FD_185612 | JGI IMG/M metagenome (GOLD analysis project Ga0208391, IMG submission 185612) | Marine microbial communities from Southern Atlantic Ocean transect - Knorr_S23_td_Bottom_ad_3770_LV_A (SPAdes) (version 2) | ecosystem: Environmental > Aquatic > Marine > Oceanic | place... | reverse complement strand
TTCAGCAAGATTTCTTCCCCTTACTTCCATCTCAAGATTCTCAGCATCTGGCGAAGCTGCTCCTATTGTATGTTTTATTTTCTCGGCCGTAGAATCCCCTATTAAAACACCTTGATTCCTTCTGATATAAGCAACAATAGCTTCATCTAACCTATCGCCACCAACTTTAAGGGAATTAGAATAAACCACACCATTCAAAGCCAATATAGCTATTTCCGTGGTGCCACCCCCTATGTCTACTATCATCGATCCACTTGCTTCTTCTACAGGCAAGCCAGCTCCTATGGCTGCAGCCATGGGCTCTTCTATAAGCCTAACCTCTCTTGCTCCAGCTTTTAAGACTGATTCCCTAATTGCCCTTCTCTCCACTTGGGTAGACTTACAAGGAACAGCCACCAGTATTCTAGGGCTTGGACGGATAAAACTGTCTTCATGAACTTCATCAATGAAATGTTTTAGCATTTCTTCAGTTACTTGAAAATCTGCTATAACCCCATCTTTTAAAGGTCTTATGGCAGATATATTACCTGGAGTTCTTCCAAGCATCTTTTTTGCATCGGAACCTACTGCAACCACTGTCCTTTGGCCATCATGAGTTTTAATTGCTACAACTGAAGGTTGATCCAGAATAATTCCCTTCTCTCTGACATATACAAGTGTATTAGCTGTACCCAGATCAATAGATAGGTCATTTGAAAATAAACCCTTTAAACGTTTTAACATTAATTACCAAAAAATGATTTTTTTAAAAGAGGAGGTACTCTAGCATAGCTTTGTTTTTGAGCAAGGAACATTGTGCTACATTAGCCTCATTTCTATACTAAAACAGAAAATTTATGTCTCTTAAGAACCAAGATTTAGAACAAATAGCTTATCTAGCTCGAATTAACATCGATAAAGATAAATTTCCTTCTTTAAAGAAAGAATTAGAAAGCATCTTAGAACTCGTAGCTAAGATGGATTCTGTAAATACCGAATCTGTAGTTCCGATGTCCCATCCTCTTGATCTATCTCAACCCCTGAGAAAAGATAAAGTTACAGAGAAAGATGATAGAAAAAACCTTCAAAAAAATGCCCCTTCAATTAAGGCTGGTCTTTTCATGGTACCAAAAGTTATAGAAGTGGAAGATTAAGATGACTGAATTACACAAACTATCCATAAAGGAGAAACTAAAAGGATTAAAGGACTCTACTTTCTCAAGTCAAGAGTTAACTGAATCATATCTTAAAAGAATTAAAAAGTTAGATAACAAAATAAATAGCTTTATTACAGTGCTTGAAGAAAGAGCTGTACGGAGCGCAAAAGAATCCGACCAAAGATACACATCAGGATCAGCTTTACCTCTCGATGGCATTCCAATAGCGCATAAAGATATTTTCTGTACGGAAGGGGTGTTAACTTCTTGTGGCTCTAGAATGTTATCTAACTTTATATCTCCTTATTCTTCTACCGTAGTAAAGAATTTTGAAGGAAGCGGTTCAGTTGTATTGGGAAAGACCAATATGGATGAGTTTGCTATGGGTTCTTCAAACGAAACAAGTTATTTTGGAGAAGTTAAAAATCCTTGGAAAAAAGATTATGTACCTGGGGGTTCATCTGGAGGATCAGCAGCTTGTGTTTCTGCTGGCCTTGCCTCAGGAGCTACCGGCACTGATACCGGAGGCTCAATACGACAACCAGCAGCGCTTTGTGGATTAACAGGCATTAAACCTACTTATGGCAGGGTCTCAAGATATGGCATGATTGCTTTTGCTTCAAGCTTAGATCAGGGAGGTGTTTTAACTAAGTCAGCTGAAGATGCTGCCTATATGCTTAAAACCATGTCGGGACATGATCCTAAAGACTCCACAAGCTTAAATGTAGAAGTTCCAGACTTTGTCAAAGAAATTGATAAAGAGATTAAAGGGCTCAGAGTAGGTCTACCAAAACAATTTTTTTCCATGAATATGCCTGAATATGTAGAGCAGAGCATAAACGAAAGCCTGAAAGTATTTGAAAAACTAGGAGTAAAAATTATAGATGTAGATTTACCCCATATTGATCTTTCTTTGCCAATTTATTACGTGATTGCTCCAGCTGAATGTTCAGCAAACTTATCTAGGTATGATGGAGTTAAATTTGGTTACAGATGTGAAGATCCAAAAAATTTAGAGGACTTGTACATGCGAACAAGAGAAGAAGGATTTGGCACAGAAGTAAAAAGAAGAATCTTAATCGGAACATATGCACTCTCTGCCGGATACTATGATGCTTATTATCTAAAAGCTCAAAAGTGCAGGAGACTTGTTGCGAATGACTTTAAAGAAGCCTTTAAATCAGTAGACCTGATACTTTCTCCTACTGCTCCTGATACGTCTTTCGCCTTAGGTGCTAAGACTTCTGACCCAGTTGAAATGTACAAACAAGATATCTTTACTATCCCTGCTAATTTGGCGGGACTTCCGGGTATTTCCGTACCCTGCGGACAACACCAAGGATTACCTTTGGGGCTACAGCTTGTTTCAGATAATTTAGAGGAGAGTAAAATACTTAGAATGGCCCATCATTTTCAATTAAATACTGACTGGCATAAATCTTGGCCTGAGCTAGATTAATGGATAAAAAAATGTCTGAGTGGGAGACAGTAATTGGCCTTGAGGTTCATGTCCAATTAGCTACTAAATCTAAAATTTTTTCTGGTGCCAGTACCCTTTTTGGATCTTCTCCCAATACTCAAGCTTGTAATATTGACCTTGGAATGCCTGGGGTACTCCCAGTTCTAAACGAAGAAGTTTTAAAAATGGCCATAAAGTTTGGCCTATCTATTAACGCAAATATTAATAGCCCAACCCAGTTTGCTAGAAAAAATTATTTCTACCCTGATTTACCTAAGGGATATCAAATAAGCCAACTTGACAACCCTATCGTTGAAGGTGGAGGTCTTGAGATTACTCTCAAAGATGGAAGCAAAAAAAAGATACGTATTACCCGAGCTCATTTAGAAGAAGACGCAGGGAAGTCACTACATGAAGACTTTGAAGGCCTTACAGGAATAGATCTAAATAGAGCTGGCACACCATTACTTGAAATAGTATCAGAGCCAGACTTAAGCTCTCCGGAAGAAGCTGTAGCCTATTTAAAAAAAATACACTCCATCATAAGATATTTAGAAATTTCAGATGGGAATATGGCAGAAGGGTCCATGAGATGTGATGCCAATGTTTCACTTAGAAAGAAGGGAAGCAAGGAACTAGGAACCAGAACCGAAACAAAAAATGTGAATTCATTTAAATTTGTTGAGAAAGCAATCCAACATGAAATAAGAAGACAAATGAAGGTTTTAGAATCTGGGAAAAGGGTTACTCAAGAGACCCGGCTATATGATTCTCAGCTAGATGAAACAAGGCCTATGAGGTCAAAAGAATTTGCTAATGATTACAGATATTTTCCAGAACCAGATTTGTTACCAGTGATTCTGGATGAAGACTTTATTAAATCAGTAAAGGATCTCATGCCGGAGCTTTCTGAAGAAAAAGAAAATAGATTTATTAAAGAATATAAATTAAGTGACTACGACGCTAATGTACTTTCTGTAGATCCCAATCTATCTAATTTTTTTGAAGAAGTAGTAGTCAGATCAAGAAATCCTAAATTATCCGCAAACTGGATAATGGGCGAGCTCTCCGCTTTTCTTAACAAAGACAATTTAAGCATTTTGGAAACAAAAGTAGATTCAATAAATTTAGGCAATCTACTTTCAAGAATTGAAGATTCCACTATTTCTGGAAAAATAGCTAAAGAAGTATTTGAAGAGATGTGGAATTCTGAGAAAAGTCCGGATGAAATTATTCAGGAAAAAGGTCTCAAACAAGTTACTGATTCATCTGAAATTGAGAAGATTATTAACCAAGTATTAGAGCAAAACCAATCTCAATTAGAGAAATATAAATCAGGAAAAGAAAAATTATTTGGTTTCTTTGTTGGGCAAGTCATGAAAGCTTCTAGAGGAAAAGCAAATCCTGAACAAGTAAATAAATTACTGGAAGAAAGATTAAAAGAATAATCTATCCTGTAAGTGTAAATTAAGCATATTTCTAAAATCTTTAAGTATCTTTGCTCTTTCTTTGACTGGTTTATGAACTACATGATCAATAAACCCATAGAAACTTAATATAAATAGATCAGTCTGCCTATCCAAAACATTATCGGTTTTTCCTGGCCAACCCCGCTTAATAATATTTTTTATCTTACCTGCTATCACCCTCTTATTGGCTTCTCTAAACTGCAAACAAACTGGAATAAAACTACAAACTTCCCAGTTCAAGTCTGCATCAGGACCTAAGTTAGATACAAAGTCTTCTAAGAACGTATCAAATACTTTCTTGAAATCTCCTGGCGTTTTAGCTTTCTTGGTCTTTCTATTTAAGGACTTGTGGATTGATTTCCAGTTTTTCTTTTGTTGTTCCAGAAAAATATCTTCCATTGAAGTGTAATATTTGGTTATTTCAGAGAAGTCTACATTCAGTTCCTTAGAAATAGACAACAAACTCACTTCGTCAACCCTGTGGTCTTTTCTAACAGAGCTGATAGCTTGTTTAACTATTTTATTTTTTAACTGAATTTGTTTATTTTTCAATTACAGTAAGAAGATACTCATCCTTGACTGTTAAAAAGGTTTAAGTTCAACATGGTTTAAGTGATAAACATTGTGAGAGTCTCAGCTACGTAAGCAGGTTTCTCAACACCCTCAATTTCCATGGTAATTTCAGTTTTCATTAGATACCTTCCGTCCCCTTTGTCATCAACCGAAACAAGCTTACTGTGAGTTCGAACTTTTGAATCTACATTCACTGGATTGATAAACCTCACCTTATCTAGCCCATAGTTAAATGCATGTTTTAGATTTTCTGGAGCCAAGATAGCCTGGGCAGTTAAGTGAGGAACCAAAGAAAGAGATAAAAATCCATGAGCTATTGTGGATCCAAATAGAGGAGTAGCTTTTTCCGAATCCACATGAATAAACTGATGATCTAAAGTTACATCAGCGAACTGATTGATCCTTTCTTGATCTACTTCAAACCACTCCGAAGTCCCTATTTCTTGACCTACATAATCTACTAACTTTTCAGCTGGTACTAGTCCTATCATATTATTTTCCTGTGTTAATTAAATGTTCTTTATATTCGTCCCTCAAATTTGTTTTTAACAATTTACCCGTGGCAGTATGGGGTAGTTCAGAAACAAAAATTACATCATTTGGTAACCACCATTTTGCTACTTTATCTTCTAAAAAGGCCAATATTTCTTCTTTTGATAAATCTTTTCCTTCTACTTTGACAACTAACAAGAGAGGTCGTTCATCCCATTTTTCATGCAATACTCCAATTACACAAGCCTCCGCAACAGCTGGGTGGCCTACAGCTGCATTTTCCAGGTCTATTGAGCTTATCCATTCCCCACCCGACTTAATGACATCTTTACTTCTATCAACAATTTCCATGGATCCTTCGGGATGTATTTTGGCCACATCCCCAGTATCAAACCATCCGTTTTTATCCAAAGAGCTCTCATTGCTTTTAAAATACCTTTCAACAATAGTAGGCCCTTTAACAAGTAAGCGGCCAAAAGCAACACCATCTTTAGGCAACTCATTGCCATCATCGTCAGCAATAGTCATTTCTACGCCAAAAAAAGCTTTTCCTTGTTTCTCTTGTAAATCATATCTACTCTCGATATCCATGTTATCCATTTCTGCTGTCCTGCTAGTAGCTGTTCCCAGAGGACTCATTTCCGTCATGCCCCATCCATGCATAAGAAAAACATTATGTTTTTCTTCAAACTCTTGAATCATTGCCCTTGGAGCAGCTGAGCCCCCTACTAAAGCAGTAGAGACTGAGTCTAGAGTCTGGTTTGTTTCGTTTAAATACTGCAACAAACCTAGCCAAACCGTAGGAACTCCCATTAAAAGATCAGGTTTTTCTAGGTCGATAAGTTCGTAAATAGAAGCTCCATCCATTAAAGGACCAGGTAAAATTAATTTAGCCCCAAACATGGCTGAAGCATATGGAATACCCCAAGCATTAACATGGAACATAGGAACCACCGGCAAAATCACTGATGAACTTGAAATCTTCCCAACATTACCTGAACTAACAATCCAAGTATGCAGAAGGGTTGATCTATGAGAATACAACACACCCTTAGGGTTACCTGTTGTTCCTGAGGTATAACAAAGACTGGAAGCTGTATTCTCATCAAAGACTGGCCAATCATATTCATTGGATTCATCGGCTATTAACTCTTCATAACAGATCACATTTTTAAGTTTCGTTTCTGGCATATGATCCTTATCAGTAAGAATTATGATTCCTTTCACGCTTTCAAGAGAGTCACTAATTGACTCGACAAGTTCTACAAAGGTTAAATCTACAAAAAGGTATTTATTTTGAGCATGATTGATAATGTAAATTAATTGTTCAGGAAAAAGTCTTGGGTTAACTGTATTTACTACACAACCTATACCTGAGACCCCAAAATACAATTCAAAGTGCCTAAATGTATTCCAAGCCAAAGTACCTACTACATCGCCTTGCTGTAAATCAAGCTTTCCTAGCGCGTTAGCCAACTTTCTAGAACGATTTGCAGCATCTTTGAGCGTATACCTATGTATGGGCCCTTCTACACTTCTTGAAACAATTTCTGTATCTTTGTGATAGGTCTCAGCATGTTCAATTAAACCGGATATTAATAACTGGCCTTCTTGCATATTTCCTAACATTTCCTCTCCTTCTAATTATTTTTATTTCTTTCAAAAATGACTTCTAATAACGGACTAGAATATCTGTGAGCAGCCCACTCTTCAAGTACCTTTTGATCTTCTGCTCTGCGGTACTTTAAAAGAAAATTTAGATCAATGAAGAAATTCCATAGATAAGGCGCCCATTCCAACTGTAAGTTACTTTTCCAATCAATACATAATGGGACTGATAGTTCTATAAGTCCTTTTACAGCCTCTAAATCATCCAATGCTGTAACTTTATCAAAGGGACCGTTAAAGTAAGGCATAAGCTCTTCGAAGCAATCAGGGACCCCGTATTTTTTTAAAATTTCTCCTGTTGTAACTGAACCCTCAACCCGAGAAAGAATTATTGAATCCGTTATTGGTAGACCAGTAGGATTAATTCCTATTCCCCTAGGATTATTTACAGAAAATTCTCTTCCTTTGTAATCTCCGATAAATAATTTTTTGGGGCAGTAGTCATTGGCATAGTAGTTATCCCATATAATTATGGGGTTTTTTATAACTTGTTTTAAGGAGAGGATATCCACATCGTTTATTGTCTCACTAACAACTTCTTTTCCGGTCCATAGCATGGGTATGGTTTCAGGAACCTCTTTTGAAAGTGCTTTAAGATAAGACGAATCTTTTAATTCTCCTTTTGCAAACCTATTACAATAAACAGTTGGGCAGAAAATAAGAGAATCCTGATTGTCTTGGTTAATTGAGTCAGAAACGGAGTTCAGAATATTTGAATGTGTCTTGGCTAATATCTCACTTCTTTCAAAATCTACGTCATCAAAAAATATGGCAAAATATTTAAAGCCTATGTCCTTAAATTGTTTTATTTTCTTATCGATAGACTTAATTCCCTCCTTTAGATTGTCTTTTGGGCTAATAAGGGGGGATAGAGCCATATAAGTTTTTATTCCTAATTTTTCTCCTACTTCTTTAAACTTCTGAAGATCTTTTGCCTTATCTTCAGGGTAAATAGAAGACCAACTTGAACGATGGAAGGGATCTTCTTTAGGGCCATATATATAAAAATCCATAGAAAGCTCTGATAATTTATTCAAAATCAGAGTTCGATCCTGCAGACTCATCAGTCTTCCATAAAACCCTTCGATATATCCTTTATTTAACATTACATTAGCCACAAATTTTACAAACTGGATCCTTCTTTAAATTGAACCTTCTAATTTCATTATTTGCCCCATCAAATTCAATCAAACTAAAAAAAGGGAATTCTTCATCCTTCATCTATTTAAGAATTCTGGGCTTTAATGGCCCTCTTGTCTCCATTTAGGTCAAATATTTCAGAAATATTTTTAAAATTCAGCTCTTTTAAGAAAAGTTTAAGCTCTTTGGCCTGATCAGGTGAATGTTCAAGATATAAATAACCTCTTTTTTTCAAATGCCTTTTAGAAAAGGAGGCAATAGAAAATAAGTGTTCCATGCCTGTAATACCTGAAATGAGAGCATTAGGCGGTTCAAAGTTCAAACCATCAGAATGAAGCCTAATGTCACCTTCTTTAACATACGGAGGATTGCTAATTAATAAATCAAAACTATTGGGTTTAAAAGCATTCAACCAGTTGCAACATATTAGATGGATGTTTAAATTATGCTTCAATGAATTTAGCTGAGTAACTTCTAGAGCATCTTCAGAAAGGTCCGAACAATACACATTCCATTCCTTCTTTTCTTTCTTTAAAGATAAACCTATGGCTCCACTACCTGTTCCTAGATCTAAGACATTCAAATACTTCTGGTTAAAATTTAATAAAACATCCTCAACTATAATCTCAGTTTCAGGTCTAGGAACTAGGACTTTATTATTTACCTCTATATCTAAATTCCAAAACCCTTTTGTACCCAAAATATAAGCAAGTGGTTCTCCTTTATTTCTCCTTCTTATCATAGAAAGAAATTTTGTTTTATCTTTCTTTTCAAGAGTAATAGATGAAGAAAATAATTTCGACCTTTCAATGCCCAGTAAACTGCATGCCATAAATTCTAAGTCCAAAGCCTTTATATATTCGCCTCTTTCTGAAAAAGCTACAGTTTTTTTAATAAATCCTTGCACAGTTTGGGTCATATTCAGTCTTTTTCTAGGTTGGCTAATGCTTGTGCTTGATTAGCTTCAAGCAAAGCAGAAGTCATTTCTTCAATATCTCCATCAAGAAAAGAGTCTAAGTTATGAATAGAGATTTCAATCCTATGGTCAGTTATTCTGTTCTGAGGAAAATTGTAAGTTCTAATTTTTGCTGATCTATCTCCCGAACCTACCATAACTTTCCTGTTTTCAGCTTGTTGAGCTTCTTTTTTTTCTTTCTCAGAGTCTAACAATTTGGCTTTTAATAAAGTTAAAGCTTTTTCTTTGTTTTTATGTTGTGAACGTCCGTCCTGACATTCCACAACTATTCCTGATGGAATATGGGTCAATCTGACAGCTGAATCAGTTTTATTTACATGCTGTCCCCCTGCTCCGGAAGCTCTAAAAGTATCTATACGTAAATCATTCTTATCCACTTCAATTTCAGATAATTCTGATAACTCTGGAAGAACAGCCACTGAACAAGCCGAAGTATGAATTCTTCCTTGAGACTCGGTTTCTGGAACTCTTTGTACTCTATGCACCCCAGCTTCGAATTTAAGATGTTTAAACACTTCACTTCCCTCAATTCGAGTAACTAACTCCTTATAACCTCCGTGATCCCCTTCCCTAACACTAATAACTTCTATCTTCCAGTTTCTTCTTTCTGCTACTCTTGAATACATCCTGAAGAGATCACCAGAAAACAAAGCAGCTTCATCTCCTCCAGTTCCTGCTCGTATTTCCAGAAACACATTTTTAGAATCATCAGGATCTTTAGGGAGTAAAAGACTTTTCAACCCTGCTTCAATGGAATTAAGTTTAATTTTAAGATCTTCTAATTCAGATTCGGCTAATTTCTGAATATCTTTATCTTTATCTTGAGCCATCTGTGAAGCCTCTTTTATTGCTTGTTGAATTGATGAAATTTCTGTATAAGCTTCAACAACCGGAGAAAGCTCTGAATATTCTTTTGTCAAACTAATGTATCTTTTTTGATCTCGTGTTACATCAGGCTGACTTAACAATGCTTCTATTTCGCTAAATCGTTCTGCAACTTTTGATAATTTATTTAAAATACTGTCAATCATTTATTTAATTCGCAAACGTCGATAATTTTGAAGTGACTATACTCAATATAAAGATTAGAAACCTACCTGTAATATTTATGATTACATCAGTCTTAATGAGCTGTGTGTCTTACTCTAAACTTACCCCTTCTACTCAGATTATTAATCAAAATAAGGATTTTACTATAGAGGGTAAATTTAAAATCAAAATAAACAGTATTCAAGAAACTGGGTACTTTATCCTTAAAAAACAAAATAACTTAATAAATCTAACCTTGGGAAAGAATTACCTGCTTCCTGAAAAGGAATTGAACTTCCAATATCAAGACTTAATTTTTCTATCTGAATTAATTAATCCTGAAAAACAAGGCTTTTCCTATGAGATTTTTCCTCAAAGATTAGAAGTTGGTCAGCTTATTTCAATAATATTAGGAAAAAAGGATATAAATAGGATAGATTCTTGGTTCATAGATTATCCTGAAGGTTCGCAAAAAATTACTGGATTTGAGGTTCCAACCAAAACACGCTTAGTTAACGGGGATTCTTCGATTGAATTTATTTTAAAAAAAATAACTCTGATTTAACGACTAATGAAAATTAAATCTCCAGCAAAACTGAATCTCCATTTAGAGGTAATAAAAAAAAGAACAGATGGTTTCCACGATCTTAGAACAGTTTTCCAACTGATCAATTTGTATGATGAAATTGAATTTAAATTAACTAATAAAGAAATTGATCTTGTTGAGAGCCCCTTTCTTATCAAAGATAATTTAATTCTTAAAGCAGCCCATCTTTTGAAGAAAATAACCCAAACATCTCAAGGCGTTACTATCTTCTTGGACAAAAAAATACCTATGGAAAAAGGACTTGGCGGTGGAAGTTCAAACGCAGCTACTACATTAATAGCTCTAAATAAACTATGGGGAACTCAGCTTAAAAAAGATAAGTTGATGGAAATTGGTCTTGAACTTGGTTCAGATATTCCTTTTTTTATCCATAGTAAAAACACTTGGGCTGAAGGAAGAGGAGAAACTTTTAAAGATTTAACTCTACCTGATCGATGGTTCTTATTGGCTTTCCCCAAAACGAATATTAGTACTAAAGTAGCATTCAATGACTTTAAGCTCCCAAAAAATTCCCCTTTAACAAAAGAAGAATTTTTAAAGGGTTCTTCCAACAATACCTTTACTAATTGGGCTAAAGAAAAATTTCCTGAAATAAAAAATATCTTCGGTTCTTTAGAGAAATTAGGAATGCCTAAACTTTCAGGTACAGGCTCAACTCTATTTTTATCGTTCGAAACCGAGAAAGAGGCAAAGAAGGCTCTTGTGGGCTTTCCTGAAGGAATTTTAGTAAAAAGTTTAGATGATTCGCCTTTAAGACAGTTAATGGAATAAAATACGCACCCAAAATGTTGGGGTGTGGCCAAGCGGTAAGGCAGTGGCTTTTGATGCCACCATTCGCAGGTTCGAATCCTGCCACCCCAACCAGGTATAGTAAAATAAGATTATGCAAGCAAGAAAACTAGAATTAATACTTTTCTCAGGAAATGGAAATCTAAGTTTGTCAAAGGATATAGCAAAAAAACTTAAACTAAAACTTGGTAGTTCAAAAGTAGAACGATTCAGCGATGGGGAAATAAGTGTAAAAATACAGGAAAATGTAAGAGGCATGGATGTCTTTCTTATACAACCTACCTGTCCTCCAACCCATGAGAACCTAATGGAACTAGTAATAATGGCTGATGCTTTAAAAAGATCTTCAGCAAGCAGAATTACAGCTGTCATACCTTATTATGGCTACGCCAGACAAGACAGGAGAGTTAGATCTGAAAGAGTTCCTATAAGTGCAAAAGTAGTAGCTGATATTCTTGAAAGATCAGGCATAGACAGAGTTTTAACAGTTGAACTTCATTCCGAACAAATACAAGGGTTTTTTGATATTCCAGTAGATAATGTCTATGGAACAAGAGTCATACATGATGACATTGTAAGTTTGAAGCTTAACAACATTTTAGTGGTTTCTCCTGATGCTGGAGGCGTTGTTAGGTCAAGGGCTCTTGCTAAGGCACTGGGATTATCTGATCTAGCAATAATAGATAAAGTTAGGGACGAATCCAACCAATCTAAAGTAATGAACGTTATAGGAGAGGTAGAAAACAAAGAATGCATCTTAATAGATGATATTGCTGATTCAGCTGGAACTCTTTGTAACGCTGCGAGTGCCTTAAAAGATAAGGGAGCAAGAAAAGTTTTTGCCTACGTTGTCCATCCAGTGCTTTCAGGAGATGCTATTAAAAAGATTAATAAATCAAAGCTTGATCAATTAGTAGTAACCGATACCATACCGCTCTCTGATTCCGCAAAGGCTTGTAAAAAGATTAGAGTTATATCTCTAGCCCCCACTCTAGCTGAAGCAATCAGGAGAGTTAATAATGAAGAGTCAATTAGCGCAATGTTCTTGTAATTCTTTATTAAGGAGAAAAATAAATGAGCGAACAGGTTAATTTATCTGCTGCAGAAAGAAATTCTGAAGGAAAATCTTCTAACAGAAACCTACGAAGATCTGGCTTTATTCCAGGTGTTGTATATGGGGGTAAAGAAGAGCCTAAAAAAATCTCCATTATGGAAAAGGATATAGTAAAAGCATCCGAAGTTGCTGGTTTTGCTACGCAAGTACTTAGAATTTCTATTGAAGGCAAAGAAGTTGATGTAGTGGTTAAGGAAATTCAGAGACACCCTGCAACCGCAAGAGTTCTTCATGCAGATTTTATGCGAGTTGACCCTGACTCCAAAATTACATTAGTTGTGCCTATAAGAACTTTGAATGACGAAAATTGTGTCGGAGTAAAAGCTAGTGGAGGACAAGTTAATCACTTAATTAACGATGTAGAAATTTCATGTTTAGCATCAAACCTTCCGGAACAATTAGAAATTGATGTCCTAGAATTGGATATTGGAGACACAGTATCTCTGAGTGAAATAAAGCTCCCTGAAGGTGTTGAAATTACCTTACTTGCACAAGATGAAGATAGAGATCAAGCTGTTGTTTCAATAACTGAAGCAAGAGAAATGATTATTGAGGAAGAAGAAGTGGAACTTGAAGGAGAAGAACTAGAAGGAGAAGAAGGAGAAGAAGGAGAAGAAGGAGAAGAAGGAGAAACTAAAGATCAAGACACTCCTTCAGAAAGCGAAGAATCAGATTCTTCAAAGAAAGGACAAAAAGAATAACTATTCCTTAGAGTATGTCATCTAACAATTTGCTCATAATTGGGTTGGGCAATCCAGAAAAAGAGTATGAGAAAAGTCGGCATAATTGCGGTGCTGATTTTGTAGAATTTCTTTCCCAGAAAATAGAAGTCTCTTTCTCCAAAGAAGATAAATTCTTTGGCTTATATGGGTGCAAAAAGTTACAACAAAAAAAGATCCATCTCTGTATTCCGTTAGTTTATGTTAATGAAAGTGGAAAAACTGCTTCGGCAATAAAGAGTTATTTAAAACTGTCTACACAAGACATATTGGTGATCCACGACGAGCTTGACCTACCTTTAGGAAAAATTAAATTAAAAGAAGGCGGAGGTCATGGTGGTCATAATGGATTAAGAAATATAATTGACAGTCTTCAAGGTGATTCATCTTTTAAGAGAATGAGAATTGGTATAGACCATCCAGGAGATGGCGAAGATGTGGTCAAGTATGTTTTAGGTAAAATAAATAAAAAGGAAAGAGCCATATTGGACACTTCTTTTGAGAGTGCATTGGACATAATGAACTTAATCTTTCAAGGTAGTTGGCAACGAGCAATGCTTGAGTTGCATACCTAAAATTTATTGTTTTAAAATGAGTTTGAAGTGCGGAATCGTAGGATTACCTAATGTAGGTAAATCAACCTTATTTAATGCTTTGACTTCAGCAAGTATAGATGCTGAAAATTTTCCTTTTTGTACTATAGAGCCGAACCAAGGCGTAGTACCTGTACCAGATGATCGTCTCAATTTCATTTCAAACTTAGTTAATCCACTATCAACAATTCCGACTACTACTGAATTTGTAGATATTGCAGGGCTTGTAAAAGGTGCAAGTAAAGGAGAAGGCTTAGGCAATCAATTTTTATCTCATATAAGGGAAACTCAAGCCATTATTCATGTCGTCAGATGTTTTGAAGATAAAAACATTACTCATGTTCATGAAGAAATTGATCCTATAGTGGATTTGGAGGTAGTCGAGACTGAATTACTTCTTGCAGATATTGAAATAGTCTCAAAGGCTAAGGACAAACTGGAAAGAGTTGCAAAAAGTGGTGATAAAAAGGCTTCAGAACAAGTTGAAAGACTACAAACTCTTGAGAAAGAAATGAGTAAAGGAGTTTTAGGTAGAGATTCTTCAATGTCTGTGAATAAAGACAAATTTTTTAGAGATCTGCAACTTATTACCATGAAACCTTGTCTCTATATTGCAAACATAGGAGAGCCCCAAATGAGTAACCCTCTACTTAAAAAGTTGCAAGAATATGCTATATCTAAAGGATCTAGAGTACTTGCATTATGCAATCAAATTGAGTCAGAGATTGCAGAGTTAGAAAAAGAAGAACGGCTTGAAATATTAAATGAAATGCAAATGGATGAGCCTGGTTTGAATAAATTAATAAGAGAAAGCTACAGTATGCTAAACCTTCAAACTTTCTTCACTGCAGGTCCAAAAGAAGTTAGAGCTTGGACTGTAAAAAAAGGAGTAACTGCACCTGAGGCTGCAGGGGAAATACATACAGACTTTGAAAAGGGTTTTATTAGAGCTGAAACCATCTCTTATCAGGACTTTATTGAATTTAAGGGTGAAGCAGGAGCTAAATCAGCCGGGAAACTAAGAACAGAGGGTGTGGATTACTTAGTTAAAGATGGCGATATTATGCATTTTCTCTTTAATGTTTAATAGCAACTTGACTTTCAGAAGCTAGACTCTGACAATCCTGAGCTCTGGCTATGTAGCTCAGCTGGTTTAGAGCGCAGCATTCATAATGCTGAGGTCGATGGTTCAAGTCCATCCATAGCCACCAGCTCCTTAGCCTTAAATTGCTAATTATAAATACTTTTTAAAGAATAAGGCTTGAAGATCCGCTACGGCTCTTCCGTAATCTGGTTCGCCATCAAAAGCATGCTCTTCTTCTGAAAAGATATGCAAGGAAGCGGGTCTATTAAATTCTATTAGTTTTTCATAGAATTTTGTGCTGTCCTTTAATCTAACAACACTATCTGTTGATCCATGTATCAACATACAAGGCGGATAATCCTCAGTAACGTAATTAAGGGGGCTCGCTTTGTCAAAATCTTCTTTCTTGGCTTCTTTCCCCATAAGCATCAGAAAAGCATTTTCTAACGGATTAAGCATTTCTAACTGCCTAATTGTAGTGGGCGGATAGATAGCACAGACTGCTTTAATTTCAGAAGAAACTTCATTACTACCTCCTTCTCCTTCAAAAATTTGATCATAGTTTGTAGCTGCTGCCATTAAAGATAAATGTCCTCCTGCAGAATTTCCTGAAACCCCTATTCTGTCAGGATCCAAACCTAAGTCTGTTGCATTAGCTCTTAAATATCTAATGGCACAATTAACATCTTGAACTTGTGCTGGCCAGATAGATTCATTAGAAAGCCTGTAAGAATTACACATACATACAAATCCTAATCGCGCTAAAAGTATGCCATAACCTCTCAGCTGACTTCTGTCTCCTTCAATCCAGCCCCCTCCGTGAATAAAGAGAACCGCTGGTCTGCTTTTTTCTTCTAAGGGTGGAAGAAAAATATCTGCCTCTAAAGATCTTCCGCCCCCTTCCCCTATTACGATTCCTTCTTTTATGGAAACCCTACCTTGTTGTATTTTCATATTTCTTCCCAGACAAAAAAAAGGCATCTTATCGAAGATGCCTTTTTATTTTAGTCTTTATTTAAGATCTACTGTTCCAAACCCCTAAAATTATTATCAGAGCTATGATGACAGCTAGACCTTCAGATCCCAACGTGGCAATTACTGGCTCAATATTTGTAAGAACACTGCCAAAAAATGGTGCAGAAGGCCCAAATAAAATAGAAACCAGAATTGAAACAGCAACTATTAAGCCCAGAAGCTTAGTTGCTTCCAATAGCCAATGTTTTACTTTTTCTAAAAGATCCATATAACCCCCATAAGCAATGAAATAAAAGAAAGGGGCGCCCTTAAGAGCCCCCCATTCTATGCGATATAGTTAAGTAAAAACTTATCTATAAAGGTCAAGTAGTACCGCTAGTACGATTAAACCAACTAGTCCGTTATCACCAAGTTGATTAACGACAGCTAGAAGACCATCTAGTACTCCACCCACAAAAGGAAGGCCAGATCCAAAAACGATCCCAGCAGCAACTCCTAATGCGATAAGAGAAACAACAATACCGGTCAATTGACCTATGATGTCTTTTACCGTGTTAAATGCACCCATAATTCACCCTTTATTTTTAGCTAAACATACGCCTAGGAAATTCCTAGACGACGGTATTTAACTCGAAAGCAAATAATTAAACAAACAGGGACTTATCATAAAAATCATAAAGATTCAAATTTTTAATCCTCAAGGCCTTTCATAGTTAATCTAATCTTTCCTTGCCTATCTACTTCAAGAACTTTTACTTTTACTTCTTCTCCTTCAACAAAATAATCAGATACATTTTCAACTCTTTCCTCAGCAATTTCTGAAATGTGTACTAATCCATCTCTGCCTGGCATGATCGTCACAAAAGCTCCAAACTCCACGATGTTAGCTACTTTTCCAGTATAAATCTTGTTGATTTCTGGTTCTGCAGTAATAGCGTTAATTTGTTCAACTGCCATCGCCCTTGATTCAGGTGTGTCCCCATAAATTGTTACTTTGCCAGAATCATCTACATCTATCTGTGCTCCTGTCTTCTCAACAAGCCCCCTTATAGTTTCGCCACCTTTTCCAATAATATCTCTGATCTTTTTGGTATCAATTTGAAGAATTACAGCTTGGGGGGCTTTTGATGATAATTGTTCTCTAGATTCTGATAATTCATCATTCATTTTTTCTAAAATAACAGCCCTAGCTGAATTAGCTTTCTTAAGTGCTTCATCGAAAATTTGTTCGGTGATCCCATCTATCTTGATATCCATTTGAAGTGCAGTTATCCCATCTGCAGTTCCAGCTACTTTAAAGTCCATATCACCTAAATGATCCTCGTCACCTAAAATGTCTGTAATGACAGCAAAGTTCTCATTCTCTTTCACTAAACCCATAGCAACTCCAGCAACAGGTTTCTTGATAGGGATTCCTGCATCCATTAAGGCTAGACTAGATCCACAAACCGAAGCCATTGAACTTGAGCCATTAGATTCAGTTATTTCAGAAACTACTCTAATGGTGTAAGGAAACTCTTCAGGATCAGGAAGCACAGCCTCTAAAGCTCGCCTAGCTAACTTACCATGCCCAATTTCCCTTCTTTTAGGTCCAGCCAAGAAGCTAGTCTCGCCAACTGAATATGGTGGAAAATTATAGTGGAGCATAAATTGATCTTTAAACTCTCCTTCAAGAGCATCAATCAACTGGGCTTGTCTAGGTGAACCTAGAGTTGCCGTCACTATTGCTTGAGTTTCACCTCTAGTAAATAAAGCTGAGCCATGTGTATTTCTAAGAAGTCCTACTTCAATAGATATAGGTCTAACCGTATCCAAATCTCTGCCGTCAATTCTTGCCTCTCCATTGAGAAGTCTAGTTCTTACAATCTTTTTTTCTATTTTTTTAAAAGCATCTAATAGGTCAGATTCAGAAATTTCAGAATCATCATCTTTTGGTAATTTTTGTTCAATGAGCTTTTGTTTAATTTTAGAAATAGCTTGGACTCGCTCTTGTTTATCTTTTATTAGATATGCTTTAGTGATGTTTTCTGAAAAAGTCTCTTCTACAGATTTAAGTAACTCTTCATCTATGGTTTTTGGTTCATATTCAAAAGGTTCTTTCCCGATTTCTTTGGCCATCTCTTTTATAGCTTCTATAACCTCTTGCATTTCTTGATGAGCAAAAAGTATTCCCCCTAACATTTGATCTTCATTAAGCTCTTTAGCTTCTGACTCGACCATTATTACTGCGGCGTCACTGCCAGCTATCACCATGTCTAAATAGGAATTTTCCATTTCACTTCTTTTAGGATTAATCACATATTGGCCTTCTATAAAACCTACCCTTGCAGCACCTAAAGGCCCTTCAAAGGGTAGACCTGAGATAGCTAAAGCAGCAGAAGCTCCTAAAAAGGAAAGAACATCTGGATCTTCATCCTTGTCTGAAGAGAGAACTGTGCAAATCACTTGTACCTCATATAAGAAATCCTGCTTAAACAAAGGACGAATTGGTCTGTCTATAAGCCTTGAAGTCAAAGTTTCTTTTTCAGTAGGTCTTCCTTCTCTTTTAAAGAAGCCACCTGGAATTTTTCCTGTGGCATAAGTCTTCTCTAGGTAATTAACTGTGAGAGGAAAAAAGTCTTGATGTTCGCCAGGTGGCTTTCCTACAACGACTGTTGAAAGAACCTGTGTGTTACCAGAAGAAACTAATACTGCTCCGGTAGCTTGTCGTGCCACTTTACCCGTTTCAAAAATGATTTCATTATTCCCAAGCTTTGTTGTTTTTTTGTAATTTTCCATAAGTTTTTTTTTATTTATATTTAAACTACTTTAAGGTAGTTATTAAATGAGGAGTAATTAGTTTTATCTTCTTAATCCGAGCTCACTTAAGAGCTTAGAGTAGGTTTCAGGCTTCTTCTTTTTCAAATAGTCAAGGAGTTTTCTTCTTTGGTTCACCATTCTTATCAGACCTGTTCTTGAATGATGGTCTTTAGAATTTTCTGCGAAGTGAGATTGAAGAGAGTCTATATTAGCTGACAAAAGAGCTATTTGTACTTCCGGAGACCCAGTATCGCTACTTGATCTTCCAAATCTTGAAACTATTTCCTTTTTGTTAGAATTATCTAAAACCAAATTTTTTCCTTTTATATTGAAGGTGAAGCAGAATATTTTTGTGTATTTATGAGCCTTTTAGGCGATACCTTCATGGAAGAATCAACACTTCCGATTCCTATAAACGAACCTTCTTTTTCGTATAATCTTACTATTCCTTCTTTTTCTCGTCGCGCATTATAGTCCACTTGTTGTCCATTTATAATTTTTTTTGTTTCATTTTTATTTAAAACAACCTTAGGAAGGTTTCTTAAAACTTCACCAATATCTAGAATTCGGTCTAAATATTTGTCTTTATCGCAAATAGTTACTTGAGTTAAGTTCTCCTCATTAAGATAACCTATGTGAGTCCTTCTGAGTTCTAACACGGTTGCAGGAGTGTTCAATTGCTTCCCGATTGATTGAACTAGACTTCTAATGTAAGTTCCTTTAGAACAAAATATTTCTAATTCTATCTTTTCACTTACCTTCAAAGACTTTAATTTAATTTTTTCAATTTGAATAAGTCTAGGCTCTCTTTTTAAAGAAACACCCTTTCTAGCCCAATAGTAAAGAGGTTTCCCTTTTTGCTTGAGTGCTGAATACATAGGGGGTATTTGCTCTAGCTCACCCGAAAGACCTTCTAATACTGCTTTCAATTCTTCTAAAGAGAAGTTAATTTTACTAGTAGATAATTTTTTACCGGTAATATCTCCGGTATCTGTCTCAACTCCAAAAAGGACTTTTACTAAATAACCCTTAGATTGATCAGAAACATAACTACTAAATTTA
>Ga0208391_1000551_pt1 | contig 19763 bp, 24 predicted proteins | sample Knorr_S23_td_Bot_FD_185612 | JGI IMG/M metagenome (GOLD analysis project Ga0208391, IMG submission 185612) | Marine microbial communities from Southern Atlantic Ocean transect - Knorr_S23_td_Bottom_ad_3770_LV_A (SPAdes) (version 2) | ecosystem: Environmental > Aquatic > Marine > Oceanic | place... | reverse complement strand
TTTTTTTTATTCTCATTCTCTAGACTTAGAATTAATATTTGGAATCAAATCTTGCTTTAAATAACTTAGGCAATACTAATTTTTTGATCAAAATGAAATCACAAATGATATTGACACTTGTTGCTACTATTGCAATAATTGGTGTTTCTACAACAACAGTATTTCAAAACGCTGATGCAGAAAGTTTGATTCCATCATGGATTAAAAATAATGCTGCATGGTGGGCTGAAGATACTATAGACGATGCAACTTTTCTACAAGGTATTGAATACCTAGTTGAAAATAAAATCATTAACGTTTCATCTGAATCAAATATCTCTGATGTTGATTCCATAACTATTGGATTTATTCCAGTTGAAAAAGCTGATGAATTAACTTCAAAAGCAGAAGTTCTGGAAAAATTTTTAGAATCTGAAATGGGAATTGATGTTGAAATAGTTGTTCCAACAAACTATGAGACCATTATTGAAGGAATGAGATTTGGTCACATTGATGCTGCATTTATGGATACTGGACCTGCATGGATTACCCATGAAAGAACAGGTGCAGAAGCTGTATTAGCAGAATTAGTTAAAGGAAAAATAAATTATCAGGCAACAGTTCGGACATTAGCCGATAATGATTCTATTAATACTTTAGAAGATACTGTTGGTAAACGTGTAGCATTTACTAGTATGACTGGTTCTTCAGGGTTTGTTAGACCTATGGGAACATTAGTTACTGAGGGTCATATTACCATCCAAGGTGACGATATAGTTGCTTTACAACAAGCACTTGCAAATAATTTTGAAAGTTATACATTTGCAGGTGGATATAAGGCAGCTTTGAATTTACTCCTTAACGGTGACGTGGATGTTGCATTTGGTTCAGATATTGCTCCAAAAAAATATCTTGATTTAGAAGATCAAAAGAAATTACGTCCAGTAACAACAATTGGACCAGTACCATCACATGTATTCATGGTAAGTTCTGATATGTCAGAATCTACAAAAGACAACTTAGTTGACGCATTAATTAAACTCAATTATGATGAGAATAATTCAATTTTAACTAATTTGTATGGTGCTGAAGCCCTAGTTCCAACAACCACTACTATGCACATAGGTGAATTTGGAACTTTTATTGACGTCTTAACTGGTCTTGATCAAAAAATTCTAGACAAGTATGATAAGAGCAAATAAAACCCGGCATTTTTGAAATGAAACAAATTCAAATGGCTAAAAACCCCCCTTTTTCATTAATTTCTACAACCAAAATAATTCAAATGAATGATGTTTGGACATCATATGATTCAAAGACTTTTGCATTAGAAGGTGTGAATCTTTCAATTGACCGAGGTACAAACTATGCCATTGTAGGTCAATCCGGTTCTGGAAAATCAACTTTACTTAAATTAATGAATGGGATGATGATTCCAAGTAAGGGTACGATTAAGATTGATTATATGACACCCAATATGAATAATAAAAAATTTAAAAAAATGATGCATACTATTGGTTATATTCCTCAAAGTTTAGGACTTGTAAAAAACATCAGTGTTATTGATAATATTTTGATTGGTGCATTACCTCGATTAAATGCAATACAATCATTACTAAAACAATTTCCTGAACATGAAATTCAAGAGGCAAAAAAGATTTTAAAATTAGTTGGGTTATCTGGTAAAGAATCAAGAAAAGCATACATGTTAAGTGGTGGAGAGAAAAGAAGAGTTGCAATAGCTAGAGCATTAATGCAAAAACCTACAATACTATTAGCTGATGAAATAGTTTCAGAATTAGATCCTGTTACTGCTCGAGAAATTATGGATTTAATTTTAGATGCTCAAAAGAAAATGAATTTGACTTCTATTATGGTGCATCATGACATGCAACTTGCATTAGAATATGCAAATCGTGTTGCTGTAATTAAAGAAGGTCAGAAAATTTTAGAAATTGGTGTTGAAGGAAATGCCATAGTTGATTTTCAAACTGGGGATATGAGTATAGAAGAAATTATGGAGATGTATAATGCTGACCCCAAAGAATAACATCATAATTGGTATAATTGTAGCTTTGTTGATAGTAGCATCATATAATGTAGATGCCAATCCTGTTGACTTTGCTGAAGGATTACCTAATTTGGGAATTATAATTTCTGAGATATTTGTCTTCGAATCAATTGTTGAAGATCTAAAATACATTCCAACTGCATTATGGGCAATGTTTGAAACTCTTCAAATGGCATTCATTGGAACTGTGATAGGTGTTGTAATTGGTTTACCTTTGAGCATGCTTGCTGCACGAAATCTAAATAACAAATTTGTTTATGCGCCTATCCGAGCTCTTTTAGCTACTATTCGTACATTTCCATCTATTTTATGGGCGTTATTGTTTGTAATTATGGTTGGATTGGGACCTTATGCAGGAGTTCTGGCAATTGTCATGTATACGATTGGATTTGTTACAAAATTACAATACGAATCAATTGAAACAATTGATTCTGATCCTATGGATGCTGTAAATTCAATTGGCGTTTCAAAATTTCAATTAATTCGTTATGTTGTACTTCCTGAATCTGCTTCTCATTTACTGGGTCAAATACTTTACATGTTTGATTATAATGTACGTCAAACTAGTATTCTAGGTATTGTTGGTGCAGGTGGAATTGGATTTTTTATAATTAATTATATTAAATTCTTTGAATATGGAAAAGCAGCAATTTTTATGGTAATTGTTTTGATTACTGTATTAGTAATTGATTGGGTTAGTGTAAAAATTAGAGACAAATACATAATAAAATCTCAACACGGAATGGAAGTTCGATCAAAATAATTTAGTGATTAAAAAATTAATTTAATCTTTTTTTGAATTTGTTTGAATTTGATTACAGCTCCCACAACCATTCTTTCTGGTACCAAACCAAATTAATGCTGAGGGTAATAACAAATAAAGTAACATTGCATTTTCAAATCCAAGCAATTCTTTATTTTCAAAAACAATTCCCGACACAATAATAGCTGCAGATATGATCAAACATATTGCAGATATTTTATTTATTTTATCTTTTAGTGGCATTTTGAAATTATCTCTTTATGTAGTAATTTTATCTAATTGATTTGATTCTGTTGCTATTTTTATTTCTCTTGCAATTCGTTTTCCCATACTCATATTCTCATTAAATAGTAATGAGTAGTAGGGGGATCCATCCATGTAGATGTTACTTCCTGCTACAATTCTTGCTGAAAACTCAAATGATTTGAATTGAGCATTTTCGTCATATACCCCTTCTATGCAAAACGGTCCGTTCATTCCTGGAGATACCATTCTTTTTGATGCCTCTACAAAATTTTCACCCATTTCATAAACTTGTTCTAACAGGGATTCTCGTAATACTAGTGGACTATTCCCAATTACATTAAATGATGGAATTTTGGTTAACTTTAGCTGTTGTTCTGCAGGTATTCTTGCCAACCCTTCAATGTCTGATTCATGTCTCTGATCAACTCCAAAAAATTCCAACTCTTCTTTTAATGGAGAATAAAAGAATTGTAAGTATGCTAAAACACCTGCGGCATATTCTTGAATGTAAAGTGTTTCATCGTTAGATAGAACTCCTTCGGAAATTAGTTGATTTCTTTTTGTATTGTATTCCTCATAGTTTGCAGCCATAAAGTAACCCTTGCCTCCAGCTGCTCCCTGTCTTTTCACAATTACCATTTTATTGATATCTTTAGGATCAGAAATTGGTGCAGGCATTGGTAGATTGGCCTCCCTCATTAGTTTCTCTTTCATTTCTCTGTCTGATTCCCAACGTAAAATCCACTTGTTTCCAAAAACTGGAGTTTTAATCGATTCAATTTCTTCTGAATTCATTTGTGCAATTAATGTTCCATGTGGAATCAAAACTGCATTATTTTCTTGAAGTATGGATTGACATTTTTGATCAAGTATTTCTTTGAATGAATCCACAATAATTAATTCATCAATAAATGGAAATCTGCGATAAAGTTTCTCACGTTTTTTTTCACATACTAAAATTGTTTTGAGGCCTTCATCTTTAGCTCCTTTCAAAACTTGTAAAGAACAGTGAGAACCTAATGTTGCTATAGCAGTCATTTTCTTATTCTAAGTTTAATTTTGTACTTTATGAACTATAGGTAGGTAAAACCAGCACATAGGTGGGGGTGTTTGTAATCTATTCTTTCTCACACCTCTGAAATTAATTAAAATTAAGAAAATTACATATTTCATAACTGCAATTTTAAAATCTCATCCAAATTATCATTGTTTTGTTAGAACCAATCTAGAATCTTACCTCAAAACCAGCACCTTCAAAATCAATACCTGATTCATGTTAGCATAAAATCTTTGCAACAATGTATTCAAACTAGATATAGAAATAAAATCATTTTACAAATGTTCATTTTCTCCATCCATGTTTTGATATAGTTTGTATTCTTAGTAATTTGGAGTTAATCGAAAAGAATCTTCCATACATGAATCAGAGATTCAGTTTTTAGAATTTCTGATTTTTTTAAACCATTGTTAAATATTTTCATGTTTAATTTGAGAATTTTTTTTATTCTTAGATTTATGAATGAATTTATAATATACAAAAACTAGAATTGGAGATTTTAATAAAACCAATAAAATTAGATAATCACTTAATTCCAATATATCTACTATTACTATTACTATTAGATAATTAATTATTTTTTTAATTTAAATTCATGATGTAAATTATACTTTTTTTAAATAAATTTTTAATTTTTCAACAACTAATCATAAATTCAATCAAATCATATTTTATTTAATATGATATTATTTTGGTTTCAAGTTGGATTTGGTTTATTTGTAATTCTAATCTTAATTGCACTAGGAATCAAGTCTCTTAAAGAAAAAACAACCATAACTGATGAAAAAACTATCCAAATTGTTCGCGACAAATTACTTCATGATGATCATTATCATTTTGAATTAATATCAATAATTACTATTGATAAAATCACTACAGTTATCGTTAATGTTGGCTATCAAGAGATTGCATTAGAAATTGATAAGGAATCTGGAATAATTCGCAGTGTTGAAAGAATAGCCAGATGATTCATAAACAAATTTTGAATCTAATTACTATTTAATTTATTATTCTATGGTATACCGTTAGGATTATTTAGATAATCTAAAAAAATAGGATTAATTTCTGGATTTGCAGACATGTATCCATACATCCCAATATCCATAGTTTTGAACATTTCAACAAATTGTGTTCCATTTGCAATACCCATAGTAAACATGATTGGAATTGAATTTGCAAATTTATCCATAGATTCTTTCAGATGAATAATATCTTTTGATTTATTATATTCAACTAAAATATTCCAGTGTTGGTTTAATTCTGATTTTTTCTTTTCAAGAAAATCTACTCCATTATTTGTTAATTCAGATAAATCATGAGGTTTCAATCCTAATTTGACATAAATTTTTCTAATCTTTTGTTTTTCTTCTAGAGTTAATAATTTGTTAATATTTTTGGTGTATTGTAAATATTCCACCGAGTTTAGCCAGTTTTGTATCTTAATTTCTAATTTTAACGATGGGTTTCTATCCATTTTTTTCATTAATTTACAATCAAAAAATTTTTCACAACTTACTACTAACTCAACAGGATGAATTTTGATCATTGTTTTCAAATCGGTATAGTGCATAGCTGCCAATACAATATAATCAATAGAAGTTAGATTTACAAGAATTTTTTCATGACCCTCTTTCTTATCGGTTCTATGTTCCCCATCAGTTTGAATCATAATTATTACTTTTTCTCATTAGATTTAGTATTATCAATAATTCGACTCATCGTAATTGACTCAATCTCTTTAATAATTTCTTCAGGTTCAATCAAATCCGAAATTTGTTGAAATATTTCAGTTTGGCTTTTCATAAAATCAATGATAACGTCATTATCTGTTTTGAACTCTTTTGACATTTTGATTGATTCTTCAAGATATTGTTTAGCTAAGATCAAATTTTGAAGATGTTTTATTTTAGTATCTGTCAATAAATAAAATCAAATTTTCATTTAGTTAAGTTTGACTCTAAAATCATGTCCTAAAGAGATATGACGTATCGACGTTCTTTATCTTTCAAGACACGCTTATCATTAGATCTACTATTATTTAGATCGCTTGGTTGAGTTTTAATTTTACTTTTAAAGCAAAATTGTTTTTATAACAAACGAATTCTTTGACAAATGTGCAATATTTTCAAGCATTAAAACTGGGACAAAAACGAGTTGCAGAAGCAAGAGAATACCTCAATACAGTCACAGATGGTAAAGCAATGCCAGCATTAGCCTTAATTGATACAAAATCCAATGTATGGCAACCAGTAGGCGAAGAAAATCTCTATGCATTTGTAGATGAATCTGCAGGTTTTATCTTAACTGATAATAGTGGATATATTCTTGCTCTAGTAGATAAATCTGGTTCTTCAAAAACAATAGTTCAAGGTGTAACAAAATTACAAAAAGAAAATCTAGAAAAAATATTTGACGCAGATAACATTCCAAAATTTGAAGGTAAAGTAATCCTTCCAATATAGCGATAAAATTAAACGTAAAGCTTTAGTTATCATAGTATAGAGAATAATAAAATGAATAAATTTTCCCAAGAAGTAGAGGTACAAGGCCATATTATAGATTCATCAATTTTAACTAAAATATTTGATCAAATAATGGATTTGAAAGGTGAGTTTCATGTAAAAGAAATAGACATTGGAAAAAAGAAAAAAGATTATTCTTATGCACGGTTAGAAATTACTGGAAAAGATCAAACTCATTTAAACACAATTCTAAAAATGGTCTATCGTGAAGGTGCTGTTTCAAAATCTCAAAAAGAAATTACATTAAAAAAATCTCCAAAAAATTATGTAATGCCGGATAATTTTTACAGTACAACAAATAACCAAACACAAATTTTCTTTAAAGGGAAATGGATCCAAGTTAAAAATACTATGATGGACAAATGTATTGTTCTTAAAGGAAATAAAGCATTTTGTGTTCCAGTTAGGGATATCAAAAAAGGAGATCAAATAGTTGTGGGTGAAGAAGGAGTAAAAATTACCCCACCTGAACGTCCAAGAGACGGTGCAAACGTATTTGAATTTATGAATAGTTCTAGCTCCAGTGAACGACCAACACAACATATTGCAAAAAAAGTGGCAGAGGATATTTACAATACAAAAAAGAAAGGAGGAAAAATTGTAATCGTAGGTGGTCCTGCCATAGTTCATACGGGGGCAGATGATGCAGTATCTGAATTAATTAAAGCAGGATACATTGATGGTGTATTGGCAGGAAATGCTCTTGCTGTTCATGATATAGAATATGCCACACTTGGCACATCTTTAGGTATGAATGTACATGATGCTACTTTGGCATATCATGGACATAGAAATCACATGGATGCAATCAATGCAGTATTCAAAGCAGGTTCTATCGCAAACATGGTTAAATCTAAAAAATTAACTAAAGGAATTATGTATGAATGCGTGAAAAATAAAGTTCCATTTGTGTTAGCAGGATCAATTAGAGATGATGGACCATTACCAGATGTAATTACTGATGTAACCGAAGCACAACGAGAGTATAAAAAAGTTCTAAAAGATGTTACAATGGTAATTATGATTTCAACAATGCTTCATTCCATTGCAACAGGAAACATGCTTCCAGCAGATGTCAAAGTAATTGTGATAGATATTAGTCAACCAACAGTTACAAAATTAATGGATAGAGGTACATGGCAAGCATTAGGCATAGTTTCGGATGTTGGTGCATTTTTACCAATGGTTGCACAACAAATTAAGAAAAAGAAGAAATAATTAATTATTTTTTGATGAATCAAATTGCCTCGGGCAAATAAATTACTAATTAGGTATTTTCAGATTATTTTTTATTTAACATTAATTCATCTACTGCATCTTTTTTGAGAGAGTCAAAGAATTTTTCAAGCATCATTAATCCTTCAACAATCTTGGGGGCATTATTTTGTACAAATTCAATTCTTTCTGAATGGGTTTTTGGAGTTTGTGCCTGATATGCATCATAAACTTTAGATCCATCATAATCCACATATGCAATTCTTGCACTAAAATTAGTTCTTTCTAAAACTAGACTATCTCCCCCAAGTATTGCAGTATGGTATGGATGAACAATCAATGCTTCAGATAATTTTTGGGATGTAGTAATTTTTGCTTTTTGTAATTCTAGTGAATATGCATTAAAATCAGCTAAAAGGTAAAATGTTGCCTCTGGTCTTGTAGCCTTAATTCCATCAATTGCTGTCAACGTATTGTAGGTATATTCTCCCATGATTTTGTGAATATTTCTTGTAATTTTGAAATATTCATCCATCTCATGACTTATTTCAAAACCTGCAATTGCAGCATATTGAATTGGGGTAGATACTGCAGTATATTCAGTTGCAAGAATTTTTTTAAATTGAGATTTAAGATGAACTGCATGTTGAGGAAATATTACATACCCTAATCGATACCCTCCTGCAGCATGAGATTTTGATAATCCATTGGTTACAAAAGTTCCTTCAGGATAAATTTTTCCCATGCTGACAAATTTTGAGAAATCATATGTTGTTTGAGCATAAATTTCATCAGAAATTACTGTAATGTTTAATTCATGACAAACATCTGCAATTTCTTCTAATTCTAATTTGTTGTAAAGCAGTCCAGTTGGATTATTAGGATTATTTAGAATTAGGATTTTTTGTCTATCACGTAATCGTAAGGCTAAACGTTTAAGATCATTTGGTGCAATTTTTCCATTTGCACGAGAAGGTAACATGTGAAAATTTTTCTTCAAAAATCGAATTTGTGGCAAATATCCTAACCATGCAGGAGTTGGCAAAATTACAGTTCCATGTAAAATTTCTAAAAGATTAAAAATTAGTTCTTTAGTTCCAGGACCCACATAGATGCGTTGAGGCGCTATATCAATTCCAAAATAATGTTTATTATATTTTGAAATAGCATCTCTTAATTCTGGTACACCAGGCACTGCCGCATACTGTCCCTTGTTTACATTTTTTATTAATGCCTCTTGAATTAATCTAGGTACTGGAAATGGTGATTGACCAAAGGCAAAACCATAAAATCCAAATCGACATTCAGAATGAGTGCAATCGGAATGAAATTCGTCTAAAAATGTATTTAATTTGAGATTCTCAGGCATCTCAATGTCTTCTACTTGTTGATCAACTATAAATCGCAATATCTTATATCTTGAAATTTTAATTATTACCCAAAAGTGAAAAAGAAGGTATCAACAAGTTAGATTTTTTCAACCTAATTTTCATACTTCATCTAGCATATTCTAAGTAATCTGATTAAGTTCAATGATTTCATCTAAAATATCGGGGTTTTCAAGAGAAGAGACATCTCCCAAATCATTTCCTAATAATTTTGATTTTAGTAATCTACGCATTATTTTTCCTGTACGTGTTTTTGGAAGATCAGACAATTGAAAAATATATTTGGGTTTTGCAATCTTTCCAATTTTTTTAGATATAAATTCACTAATTTCAGATTCTAAATTTATTTCACTTTTGTTATCAGTTACAAAAAATACTACAATTGCTTCGCCAGTTAATTCATCTGAAATAGAGATAGATGCTGCATCAGAAATTTTTTCATGTGAAATTACTGTATGTTCAATTTCAACAGTACTCATCCTATGACCTGATACATTGATTACGTCATCAGACCTACCTCTCATATACCACAAATTATCTTCATCGACAAAAACATAATCCCCGTGAAACCATATATTTTTAAATCTAGACCAGTATGTTTTGATATATCTGTCTTCATCATGTAATAATCCTCTAGTCATTGCAGGCCAGGGAGATTTAATCACAAGATAGCCATTTTTTTTACGAATTGAATTACCATCATCATCAACAACATCTAAATTCATTCCAGGTACTGGAATTCCAACAGTGGATGGTTTTAATTTCATACCCGGAAATACAGATAACATTGCACCCCCAATTTCTGTTCCTCCAGATAAATTCATTATTGGTATTTTTTTATTTCCAACTTTTTCAAATAACCACCACCATGAATCCTCATCTAATGGTTCACCAGTTGTAGGAATATTTCGCAATGTATCTAAAGAAAAATTATTGAGTGGTTCTACATTATTTTTTTTAAATAACCTTACAGCTGTGGGGGATATTCCAAATATTGTTACCCTATATTTTGACAATATTTCCCAAACTCTGTTAGATGTTGGAAAATCAAGTGCACCATCATAGATTATTGCACTTGAACCCATGATCAAAATACCATAAACATTCCAAACTAATCCTGTAATCCAACCAATATCTGCAGGCCAAAATAACGTGTCATTTTGATGAATATCTACCAAATATGATGCCTGATGCCCAGCAAAAACTGAAAAACCACCATGAGTATGAATAACACCTTTGGGTTTTCCGGTAGTTCCAGAGGTATACAAAATGAATAACGGATCTTCTGAGTCCATAATTTCAGTATCACATGAATCATTTTGTTTAGATACAAGTTTATCATAAAATTGAATTTTTGATGATTCTTCATAATGATCAACACCCTTGTAAGAAACCACAATTATTTTTTCAATATCTGTATCAATAATTGCAGATTCAACTATAGTTTTTTGAGAAACAGATTTTCCTTTTCTATGAAATCCATCAGATGTTACCAATATTTTTGCATGACAGTCTTGCAATCTAATCTGTAGTGATTCTGAACTATATCCTGAAAAAATAATAGTTTGAATTGCCCCAATTTTAGATGCTGCAAGTATTGCAATAATTGCTTCTTCTATCATAGGAAGGTAAATTGCAATTACATCTCCCTTCTTTACTCCTAATGATTTTAATCCATTTGCAAGTTTAGAAACTTTAGAATTTAATTCAAAATATGATAATTTTGATTCTAATCCATCTTCAGATATGAAGTGATATGCAATTTTTTCTGGAGATTGTTTTGTAAATTTCTCTACAGATGATTTGTAAATATTTGTTTTACCGTTGACAAACCATTTAGACCATGCAATACCTTTTGACATGTCTAATGTTTTTGTATATGGCACATCCCAAATTATTCCAATATCTTTATCAACGGATTCCCAAAACCATTCTAAATTATTTTTAGATTTATCAGATAATTCAGTGATTGATTGTATGTTATGTTTTTTCATAAATTTGTAAATGTTTGATTCTCGATATTGATCTTCATTTGGAATAAATTCAAAATTTGACAAGTTTAATTTTCTTTAATACTCAAGAACGTAAAAAGATTCTTTTAATTTATGAAATATCGATTCCAAGACGTCTTGCACATGCTATTGCAGATTTTACATCATCTTCAGTAATGCCATTTTTTTGAAATTCTTTGCTCCAATCAGTTCCAACATTTGTCGTATTTTCATGATAATATTTTCGTAAAATAGTCCCAATTTGATCATCTAGTCTTTGTTTTGTAGCCTCATTCATGCCTACTTGAAGTATAGTTGCATCAGATGTGGCTAAAATTTTTATAAATTCAATATCTTCTAGGGCTAATTTGACCATAGAAGTATTTTTCAATAATGTCAAATTTAGAGGTTGATATTATTGATTACGTATAGTTACTTGATTTCCTGCAGAATGATTCACTCCAATTGCTGCTCCTGGATTTGATGTAATTATCATCAATGTCTCACAGGACAAACATAGGACAGATGGAACATAATCTGCATCTCTTTGAGATGGTCCCATAGTAGCTAAAACTGCATCATCTTTTAGTTCTAATCCCCCACAATCAATGCATGTGGTTAGTCTTTGTGGAATGTGTTTAATTTTATTAATGTAAAAATGAGCCATTTGAATACACTACAGAATCATGATTCTTAAGTTAATTGTTTTTTTAATAAATCTAAAGTTAATGTAGGATCCGCTTTTCCTTTTGTTTTTTGCATGACTTTACCTACCAAATAATTGATTGTTTGAGGATTTGATTTTGTTTGTTCTACTGCTTGAGGTTCTGCATCAATCACTTCTTGAATGATTCCTACAAGTTCTGATTCATCAGAAACATTTCCAAGATCTAATTCTGAAATTACTTGTGACACATTTTTACCTGTTTTTAAAATTTCATGTAATGCATTTTTAGATGAATTTCTAGATACAGTTCCAGTTTGAATTGCATCAGCTAATTCTTTTAAATGAATCGCAGTAAGTTTTGATGTTTCACGTTTTTCTCTTGTATCTACTAATCCCATTAACTCAGTAGTAATGATATTTGCAACTTCTTTTGCGTTGGATTCTGTATGTGCTTCTTCAAATAAATCAGAATAAAATTTATCTGAAGATAAAACATCTGCAACTTGTATAGGGATGTTGTATTTTGTTACATATCGTTCTTTTTTAGAATTAATACTTTCAGGCATTTGTAATTTTAATTCCGATTGGATTTTAGAATTGATTTTTACCCAAGGAATATCACCTTCAAGAAAATAACGATAATCCAAATCTTCTTCTTTTGAACGTGATGATACTGTAATTTTTCTTTTGTCATCCCAATGACGTGTTTCTTGAACTATTGGGATGTCTCTATCATGCAAACTCTCTTGTCTTGTAATTTCAAAATGAGATGCTTTTTCTAAATCATGAAATGATCCAATATTTTTAATCTCAACTTTATTTCCTCCGTGTATTGACACATTGGCATCTGCCCTCATTGCTCCTTCTAAACTAGGATCTGCTACACCCAAATTTTTAAGTAAATCTGATAAAATATTTAGAAAATCACGTACTTCTTTTGGAGTTTCAAAATCAGGTTCAGTTACAATTTCAACTAATGGTGTGCCTGCACGATTATAATCTACTAACGTAATTTGGTTTTTAGAAGAACTTCCCTCATAAATTAGTCTTCCAGGATCTTCTTCTAATTGAATTCTAGTAATTCTAATTTTTTTATCTCCGACAGATATAGAACCTGAACCCCCAACACTAGTATCCCCGTAAATATTCAATTGTGTAATTTGAAAGTTTTTTGGTAAATCTGGATAAAAGTAGTTTTTTCTAAAAAATGCTATTTTTTCAGGGGTTGAACAATTCAAAGCCATTGCAATCATAGTGGCTTTTTTTACAGCTTCTTGGTTTAATCGTGGTAAACTACCAGGCATTCCGGCACATATAGGACATATGTTTTGATTTGGTTCAAATTCCCTATAGTTTGCCTTACATGAACAAAATAATTTACTTTTTAAATTTGTTAATTGACAATGAATCTCTAAACCAATCTTTGTCATATTGGAACCTCAGGTAAACTAACAGTTTGTTCTAAAGCATGTGCTGCTTGTAAGAGTAATTTATCATTCATAGAATTTGCCACTAATTGGATTCCAATTGGTAAACCATTTACAATTTTAAATGGAATTGAAATTGCAGGTTTTCCAGTTAGATTTGCAGTTACTGTATTGATATCTATTAAAAATAATGATACAGGATCATTAATTTTTTCTCCAATTTTAAATGGTTGTACAGGTACTGTAGGTGCAATTAAGAGATCGAATTTCTTAAATGCCTCATTGATTTCTTTAGTCAATTTACTTTTAACTTTCATTGCTTTTAGAAAATATTTTCCAGCATGACCTGCAGATGGTACAAATCCACCAATGATCATTCTTCGTATTACTTCTGGACCAAAATTTTTTCTTGCTTTTGAAATGTATGAATTAAACTCATACCCCTCAACTGAGAAATCATAACCATATCTTAAATTATCATATCTTGCAAGATTACTACCTGCTTCTGTTGCGGTAATTGTATAGTATGCTGCAACTGAATATTTTACCATCTCTAAAGATACTTCTTCACATATAGCTCCCAATCCTTCAAGCTTTGAAATTGCTTCCTTTGTAGCAGTTAATACTTCAGGATCAATTCCATCACCAATCATCTCGGTTATTATTCCAATTTTTTTACCTTCTATACCAGAGTCAATATTTGACAAATAATCTTCATTATTGTTATTTACAGTAGTATTATCATTAGGGTCAATACCTGCAATTAGATTTAACATGAAAGCAGCATCTTTCACAGTTCTAGTTAGAGGTCCTATCTGTTCAATGCTGTTTGCATATGAAATTAACCCATATCTACTGATTAAACCATAAGTTGGCTTGTATCCAACTGTTGAGCAAAAGCTTGCAGGGTTTCTAACAGAACCACCTGTATCAGACCCCAACGAAGCCACACATTCAAAAGAACTTACTGAGACTGCACTGCCCCCAGATGAACCTCCTGGAACATATTCAGTATTCCAGGGATTTTTACTTGGACCAAATGCACTAAATTCCGTAGATAATCCCATTGCAAATTCATCCATGTTTACTTTTCCAATAAAAATTGCATCTTGTTTTTTTAATTTTGAAATAACTGTTGCATCATAAGGTGCAATAAAATTTTCAAGCATTTTTGATGCACATGTAGTTTTGCTATCTTTGATGCACATGTTATCTTTAATTGAAATGGGCATCCCAAAACAAGCACCAACATTTTCACCAGATTTAATTTTCTTATCTAAATTTTTAGCTTGATCAATTGCATCCTCATTTATTGATAAAAATGCATGTAGTTTATCATCAATACTATTTATTCGCTCAAGGGTTTTTCCAATAAATTCTTCAACAGAAATATTTCCATTTTTTACTTCTTCAACAAATTCAAGGGCAGATATTTTTAGATTCATCATGACATCTTTGGTGCGTGTACATAGGTTCCTTTGTAATGATTCATTTTTTCAATTAATTTTTCTCCAAATGGTATGTATTCATCTTTTCTTAATTCTTCAATTGGAATTTCAGGCATAGATATTTCTTCAGATTCAACACCTGCAGAATCTAAAATATCAAAATAATTAATCATTGTTTGTACTTTTTCTAAATATTCATTATGATCATCAACATCTATTTTCATTAATTTTGAAACATGTTCAATTTCTTCAGTGGTAACCATTTTCTATACTCCTATGAAGATAATCTATCAATGTTTCCTATATTTGCTACACAATTTTTAAAATAATCATAAAATTTTAGGCACAAAGTATGTTGATCGTGTTTTTAGCCACAGATTACAGTGATAATCCCAAAAGATGCGTTAGTTTGAATTATCACTATCCAGCTTCACCTATGGCAATACTATGACTTTCTAATTTTTGATAAAATAAAAAAACTATGAAAAAATTGATCCAATCAGTAATTTATTCATACAAAATTATGCCTAGATTAACATGAATTCCAGTTCGGTTCAAATCCCCCTTCTTTTCATGTTCCTTTGTAATCTGGGCTTGTTTTTAGTTTCTAAATTTTGATAAAATAAAAAAACTATGAAAAAATTGATTGTGGGATCAAATTTTATCCATTTTTAATTTCATGTTGATTAAAACTACTAATCCAACTATCAAACAATTAATTAAGCAAGACATTGTTTTTAATTATAATGGCAGAAAATTGTTTTGAGTGTAAAAATAAGATCGAAGAACATTCGATAGAACAAATAAAGGATTGTATTTCAAAATTGTCGGATTCCTTAGAATCTGTTCAAAAAGTTCAATCAAATCTAAGAGAGATTACAGAAAAAGAAGCAATGGACCAATTTGTAAATACAAAGATTGGTGAGCCTAGCAGAATGGGTTCAAAATAAGAAACACCATACATTTAGCTTTTATTTTTTCATGAAATAAAATATACTAATTTAAAAATCATATATCGATACAAGAATTAGTATTACAAATATTTTCGTTATTCTAGTTCTGTACCTAATGCATCTGCAATAATATTTGCCCAATTGAATGCAGCTACAACAGAAGTAATTTCAACAATTTGTTTATCATCATAACCAAAATCTTTTAGAATTTTATGATCATCTAACGTTGTCTTATGTGCTGCAGCATTAATTTTTAAAGCAAAATTTAATGCAGCTTTTTCTTTATCAGAAAATTTTTCAAAATTATTAGTTAGATCTTTAATTTGCTCATCAGTTAATCCTAAAAATTTCAATAACGCTCCATGAGCTTGTGTGCAATATTTACATGAATTTGCATTAGAAACAACTACTGCAATAGATTCTTTCAATATCCTAGGAATAGAGGATTCACGAATTAGGATGATTTTTACACCATCCCAAAACCATTTTGCAATTTGTGGATCAATACTAGTAGTTTTTAAGATATTGGGTATTTTTCCAATTTGTAACTCCTCATTGATTTCATTATATAATGAGGCAATTAGAGGATCAGATTCAGTACCTTCTTTTACAAACGGCATATTATATATAAAATCTAAATAAATAAAAATTTTTAATTTAAAATTTACCTCTATTGGTAAGTTATTGTCTTGGTCTTTTAATCACATGAAAGAAGAAAAACAGTTGAGACGGGAATATACAACAGAAAAAGAATGGTTAAAGGGTATTAAAAAATAAATTATTCTGTTTTATCATCATCTGATTTTGTTACAGCCCATTTTGCAATATCATCTGTCTCTTTTTTTGCTTGTGCTAACACTCTAATTTTTTTAAATCTCTGATTAAACGCTTTTTTGATTTTTTTTAATCCTTCCTGACTGATGAAGGATTCTGCTACTCTCTGTTTCCAATAATCCTCCATGTCTTTTTCCAAATTATCCTCACCAAGTAAATTTTCATACATCATGACAAAGGTATCATCAGGAGTATCAGGATATTTTATTAGATGTTGAACGAATTCAAAAGATGTCCATTCATTGTTAGAATCATCTTTTACTTTCTTTTTCTTTCCAAACATATGAGAAATTCAGGAATTGGTTTAGTTAAGCATTTTCATACCTAGTTTCTATTTCAGAAATAAAAAAGTAGGATTAGATTAGATATTCAATCAAAGTTAATCAATACCAATTATCTTTGTAAATTATGATAAAACATGTCCCAATTCTGCTAATTATAGTTGGGGTAGTAGTCCTAATGCTTGGAATTATTCTTGTCATGGATTACGGTCTAAGTTTTCTTACGGGTATAGCTCTCTTTTTTGGAATTGCCATGCTTATAGCAGGAGTAGATCTTACAAGAAAAATTAAAAAATTAAATGCCAAAAATCGAAAGGATCATCACGATTACACAATTTCAAAATTAATGGAAGAAGAAGAAGCCAAAGAGAGAAAAACTGATGAAAAAAGTTAAGAATTCATCAAAGTATTATGCATGACTTTTTTCAATAACTTACCAAAATTGACCAATTTCTAATTTAAAACAAATTTCAATAAAATGAAATATGTGGCAAATCCTGTAAGAAATAGAATTCCAAGTATACTTAAAATTTTTAACAACAATGAAGGTTGATGAGATTTTTGTAAATAATTTCCAGTTACTAATCTATAATTAAAAATTGCAATTACAGGAGCAATAACAAATGAAAGTATAGTTGCAAAATCAACTAATTCTTTAAGATTATTTCCAAATTGAAAAACAATTATCAAAGATCCAGAAGCAAGAGTAATTAGAAAAATGGTGTATAATTTTTGTGAATTTTTAAATTGATTTGAATCGTTATGTGCAAATAATAATTCAATAGTTCTATGAAGTGATCTGGAATATCCGTCAAATACCGCCAATATGGTTCCAAACATCACAGTAAATGCCGATGCAGATATTACAACATAACTCCAATTACCAATTACACTACTGTACATGGTAATAATTACATGAGCAAATTTAGAATTATTGTTAGGAAGTTCTTCGCCTGAACCATAAAATAGAAACGTGCCTAATGTAACAAACATGATTGCTAAAATTCCAGTAATCAAATATGCAAGTCTGAATTCTAGGAGAGTTTCTTTTAATTTTGGTTTATACTTGGATTGTTTAATTTTCTCTAATGTCCAAAGACTATTCCAGCTGGATAAATCTATAGCAGTTGGCATCCAACCCATTAATGCAAGTAAGAAAAAAATTCCAGTTGTTGTCCAAAGTTCTTTTGGTACAAAATTTTCTACAGGTTCTATAGGGCCATTCAATAAAGTAAGTGAAAATGCAAGTACGGTAGATATCACAAGTACAATTACAATAATTTTGATTAGATGATCTAAAAGATGAAATTTCCCAATGGCTAAAATTAAAACACAAGTTGCAAACAAAAGTACAATTGACCATTCATTAAGAAAATCTAAATTAAATAAATTCTCAAAAAATCCTGCAGTAACAAACCCTACAGCACCAGTTACAAAAAACATAGAACAAATTGTAAGTATAAGATAGAAAAATAGAATTGGAGTTCCTAGTTTTTTATAACCATCAATAATACTTGTTTGAGTTGAATTTGCATACCTTGAACCATATTCAAAAAAAGGATATTTTAAAACACTAACCAAAACAACAAACCCAATTATCATTAATCCAAAATCAGCTCCTGCTCTTGTGGATTGAATTAGATGAGATACCCCAATAGCAGTACTTGCAAATAATATACCAGGTCCCGCTATTTTAGATACTTTAGAAAACATTTCATTCATTATTATGAATCAAAGATCACACAATAGAATAAAAAATTACATAATTTTATGGAGTTAGTCAGTTAACATTCGTATGTCATTATATGATTAGCATGATTATATTATAAAATCGTGCCTAATTCATCATTTTAAAGATTTTAGAATTTAGTTAATTTGCATTCTTTTCCTTCTGCTCTACATTCAGAACAGTATAGTAAAGGAATTCTAACTTCTCCGATTTTTTTGAAATTCAAATGGGAATCCATTACGTGTCCACATTCTGAATTTTGACATTTTGTGTCTTTATTATCGTAGAGTGTTTGAATTGAAGATTCTTCCATGATGTTTTGATTTGGGTAGTTAAATTATTAACTAATTTTTCAATATTATACACTTGCAAACAAGTGCAAATGATACGTGTTTGCTAAATACTATTTTTTGATCAAAATGGTATGAATAAACAAACAAAAAAATCACAATGGGTATGGCTTACTAACAATGAAGAAGTGCAAAGAGTACAAGACATTTTAGATGAAGAATTTGATACACTGTCTTTTTAAATATAAAATCAAAATAGATTGAATTTAGTAAAAGATCAATTTTTTCTTCCTTGTTTGTTTTTCCCATTATTGAATGAAAATATGATGATGGATTTAGTAAATATGAACAAAATTGAGATGAGAGTCATAGAACATCAAATCAAACAATTAAAGTTTGAACTCGCAAATTTTGAGGAATAGTCATTCCTCAGTTTCTTTTTATCAATAAAAGATAATGTGGGCATGAATTACTGTATTTTAAAAAAAGAAATTCTCTAAAGATTTTACTTCTCCTTTTAAAATATAAAATTAATTGAATAGTTATCAAGGGGTAAAAAGAGACACCATTATGTCAATGCTGAAACCCCAAAGTAATTTGTATTATTTGCTTCCAGCATTTCTTTCAATAATTGGTGGGCTGATTGCCATGATTATTTTAAGAAAAGCAGGACGTCAACATGATAAAAAAGGTAGGAATTGTGTTATTCTTGGAATCATAAGTTCAGGTTTTGCAATTGCTATGGATTATGTCAATGATACCTTGGACATTCCCATGATTGAAGACTATATCAATACCAACGGTATGTTGGATATTCTAGGTTGGTTTGGCGGTACAAGCATCTATGTTTTTCCACCAATTGTAATTGTATATTGTATAATTGCTAAAATAATCAAGCATTA
>Ga0208391_1000547_pt1 | contig 19869 bp, 17 predicted proteins | sample Knorr_S23_td_Bot_FD_185612 | JGI IMG/M metagenome (GOLD analysis project Ga0208391, IMG submission 185612) | Marine microbial communities from Southern Atlantic Ocean transect - Knorr_S23_td_Bottom_ad_3770_LV_A (SPAdes) (version 2) | ecosystem: Environmental > Aquatic > Marine > Oceanic | place... | reverse complement strand
CATGCACCGAACATTTGTTCGGAATCTGTTCGGCGCAAGAAATAAATCCTAAAAATAAAGGAAAAGTGGTGGGCGAAGAGGGATTCGAACCCCCGACCAACGGTGTGTAAAACCGCTGCGCTACCGCTGCGCCATTCGCCCATCCGGGGAGATGTGTCGGCCGAATGCCGAACGTAGGGCGGGCATTCTCTACAATTTGCCTTTGGGAACAAGCGATTTAATTCAGCAGTTTATTGAAGCGCCGATTACTCCACTAACTTCACCCTGAAATAATTCCGCTCGAATGGAACAATAGGCAAACGGGGATCGGTGAACTTAACTGAGCTTCCGGTGCCTTTCACTTTACCAATCTTACCCCATTGTTTCAAGTCATGTGTGACTTCAATCTCGTAGGTTGCCCCCGATTTACTTTCGAAGCTGATGGTAAACGGAGAGTCGGTTTTGCTGAAAGTGTTAATTTCTATTTTTATTATTACAGGCAAACCTCCAAAAGTTTCACCAAAGCCAGTTGCGCCCACTGGCACTGTAATCGTCGCCCCAATGGGTAAGTATTTGAAAACATCGGCACCAAGAGAAGAAGGCGCATTCCCTTCAAAAGTAATACTCTTAAGACTACGGCAGTCCCGGAAGGCAACACTCCCAATGCGGGTGACGCTGTCAGGAATCGTCACGTTCGTCAGGCTGTGGCAGCCCTCAAAGGCCCCGCGGCCAATGCTGGTGACATTGTTGCCAATTATCACGCTCGTAAGACTACTGCAGTTCTTGAAGGCCATATTCCCAATACTGGTGACCGGTTTTCCGTCATAGGTAAGGGGAATTGCCAACGCTCCGGAGATAGTCTCTTTACAATCTCTGATGGTAACGGTGTTGCCGCTGACTTTGTATGTCAAATAATCAGTTGGGAGTACCGTTTTATACACTACGGGCAACCCTCCATACGTTTCGCCAAAACCGATTGCATCTGGGTTGATAAACACTTTGGCATTATCGGATACTTTGCTGAACACTTTAGCACCATGAAGTTTATGAGCATCACCCCAAAATTTATGAGCATCATCCCCAAAAGTAATTCATTTCAAGCTGGTGCAGCCCTCGAAAGCGCCATTATAAATGCTGATGACACTGTCAGGAATGGTGACGCTCGTAAGGCTAGTGCAGCCACTGAAGGCATATTCCCCAATGGTGGCGACCTTGGTCGGGGATCGTTACGCTTATCAGGCTACTGCAGCGGCGGAAGGCCCACAACCCAATGTCGGTAACGCTGTCGGGGATCGTCACGCCTATCAGACTACTGCAGCCATAGAAGGCATATTCCCCAATGCGGGTGACACTGTTACCAATCGTCACGCTCGTCAGACTGCTGCAGCCTACGAAGGCATTATTCCCAATGCGGGTGACGCTGTCGGGGATCGTCATGCCTGTCAGACTGCTGCAGCCATTGAAGGCAAAACTCCCAATGCTGGTAACGCTGTCGGGAATCGTCACGCTCGTCAGACTACTGCAGCCTTGGAAGGTCTCACCTTCAATGCTGGTGACGCTGTCGGGGATCGTCAAACTTGTCAGACTACTGCAGCCTTCGAAGGCTCCCCACGAAATGTAGGTAAGGCTCTCGGGGAACGTCATGCTCGCCAGACTACGGCAGCCTGCGAATGAAAGATGCCCAATGCTGGTGACACTGTCAGGAATCGTCACGCCCGTCAGACTGCTGCAGCCTGCGAAGGCACCCCACAAAATGCTGGTGACGCTGTCGCCAATCGTCACGCTCGTCAGACTACTGCAGCCCTCGAAGGCCCATTCCCCAATTCTGATGACGCTGTCTGATATCGTCATGCTCATCAGACTACTGCAGCCTGCGAAGGCTTTATTTCCAATACTAGTGACGCTGTCGGTGATCGTCACGCTCGTCAGATTACTGCAGCCATTGAAGGCATTTTCCCCAATTCTGGTGACCGGTTTTCCGTCATAGGTAAGCGGAATCGCCAACGCTCCAGAGGCTGTCTCTTTACAATCTTTGATGGTAACGGTGTCGCCGCTGACTTCATACGTCAATGGATCCGCATTAACCTCGTTAATGCCGCCGAACAGCAACAAAACCGCCGCTGCAAAAGTTGAAATGAGGAGTTGTTTCACTATGCCTTTAACGGGCGAATTTTACTCTAGTCTTTCTTTTCCTTCTTCTGGAAAAAATTAAATGGGTTGTGCCCCTTGTGGGTGGTCTTTCGGTTGCCGAAGATATCCGGCTTCTCTGTTGTCGCTGAACCTACTTTGCGTCCGTACTTGTCTTTGTAGGTGGTCTTAATGCGCCCGAAGATGTCGGGCTTTTCAGTAACGGCCGTTCCTATCACCCGTCCATACTTGTCTTTAATTTCAGTTTTCTTGCGGCCGAAGATATCGGGCTTTTGCGTCACTGTCGTCCCCAGTGTCTTGTGGGTCTTGTCTTTGAAGGTGGTCTTGGTGCGGCCGAAGATATCCGGCTTTTCGGCTGTCGAAGTACCCACCTTTAGACCGTACCGGCTCTGGTGGGTGGTCTTGGTGCGGCCGAAGATATCGGTCTTCTCGGCTGTCGAAGTACCTACCTTGAGCCCGTACCGACTCTGGTAGGTGGTCTTGGTTCGGCCAAAGATATCCGGTTTCTCAGTCTTGGCCTTCAGGGATTGTCCGTAGAGACCAACCGTGGGTGTCTTGTGCTCGGCCCGAGCAATTGGTGCCATCGCGACCAAAGCAGCTGTAATGATGTAAAAAGGAATTTTTTTCATGATGCTTGTGCCTTTTCCGGCCGAATATTACCAATGCTCCGGGGGCTCTGCCAGCACAGTTTTCGGCCGAAGTATGTGGACAAGTGATTTCCGCCTGGCCAGGCGCGTTCACTTGAAGATCGCTGTCTTGAGGATGCCGTCCGGGCCGATGGAGCCGCGTGTCATGGCGTTGGTGTTGAACTCCATCACGACATTGCCCTGCGCGTCGAGGCCGATTATGCCGCCGGAGCCGCCGGCCTGCTTGAGCACGGTTTGCACGACGTCGCGCGCGGCTTTGGCCAAGCTCTCTTTCTTGTAGGCGATGCGCGCGCTGATGTCGTGCGCGACGGCGTGCCGGATGAAATATTCGCCGTGGCCGGTGCAGGAGATGCCGGCGGTGCGGTTGTCGGCGTAGGTGCCCGCGCCGATGATCGGCGAGTCGCCGATGCGGCCGAAGCGCTTGCCGGTCATCCCGCCGGTGGAGGTGCCGGCGGCGATGTTGCCCTTGGCGTCCAGGGCCACGCAACCGACGGTGCTGAAGTAGTCGGCGTGCCGGTCCGGCTCGGCGGCGGCCCGTGGCTTGGCCTTGGCTTCCTGCTGCTTGAGCCATGTTTGAATCTGTTTCCAGCGGCGCTCGGTGAAGAAGTATTTGGGATCGACCATCTCGAGCCCGTTGTCGCTGGCGAATTTCTCGGCGCCACGGTTGGTGAACAGGACGTGCGGCGACTTTTCCATAACGGCGCGCGCGGCGCGGATGGGGTTCTTCACCGTGGTCACGCCGCCGACCGCGCCGGCCTGCAGCGCGCGGCCGTCCATGATCGAGGCGTCGAGTTCGTTTTTGCCCTCGGCGGTGAAGACCGCGCCCTTGCCGGCGTTGAACACCGGCGCGTCCTCCATGATGACGATCGCCGCCTCGACGGCGTCGAGCGCGCTGCCACCGCCCTTGAGGATCGCGTGCCCGGCGCGGAGCGATTGCTCGAGCGTGGCGTGGTACAGCCGCTCGCGCTCGGGGGTGAATGAGTCCCGGTCGATACGGCCGGCACCGGCGTGGATGACGATGGCAACGGGCTTGGCTTGGGTGGTCATGGCGGTGAAAAACAGCAGGGCAACGGCAATGGTTTTCATCGCGGCCCAGCTTGGCCAAGCGCGGCCCGCTTGGCAACTCGGGGCTTCACAGGCCGGGCGTTCTGCCGTTGACTGACCCGCCGCTCAGCCGCTTGGCCAAGCGCATGCCATGCCCGACAGCACGCCCTTTATTTTTGACGCCCACCTCGATCTCTCGATGAACGCGCTCGAGTGGAACCGCGACATGTCGCGCCCGCTCGACGAGATCCGCGGGCGCGAAGCCGGCCAAGCCGACAAGAAGGATCGCGGCCGCGGCACCGTCTCCCTGCCGGAGATGCGCCGTGGCAACATCAGCCTGTGCGTCGCAACGCAGATCGCCCGCTATACCAAGCGCGGCAACCCGCTGCCCGGCTGGCATTCGCCGGAACAGGCCTGGGCACAGACGCAGGGCCAGCTCGCCTGGTACCGCGAGATGGAGCGCCGGGGTGAGATGACGCAGATCGCCGACTTTGGCCAACTGGAGGCGCACTTGGCCAAGTGGGCCGACGGGCCAGGCGACGACCTGCCAGTGGGCTATATTTTGAGCCTCGAGGGAGCGGACTCGATGGTGACGCTGCAGCACCTCGAACGCTCGTACGAGAGCGGCCTGCGCGCGCTTGGCCCGGCCCATTACGGCCCGGGCACCTACGCGCCCGGCACCCACGAGAGCGGCGGCCTTGGCCCGGCGGGGTCGGACCTGCTGCGCGAGATGGAGCGGCTCGGCATTATTCTCGACGTGACGCATTTGAGCGACGAGTCGCTTGACGAGTCGATGGATATTTTCGGCGGCGCAGTCTGGGCCAGCCACTGCAATTGCCGCGCCCTCGTGCCGGGCGACCGCCAGCTCAGCGACCGGCAACTCAAGCGCGTGATCGAGCGCGGTGGCGTGATCGGCGCAGCGTTCGATGCTTGGATGCTGATCCCCGGCTGGGAACGCGGCGTGACGACGCCGGAGGCGTCCGGCGTGGCGCTCTCGCACGTGGTTGATCACATTGATTACGTCTGCCAACTTGCCGGCAACGCCGACCACGCCGGCATTGGCACCGACCTCGACGGCGGCTTCGGGCGCGAGCAATCGCCGGGCGATCTCGACACGATCGCCGATTTGCAGAAGCTGCCCGGCCTACTTGGCCAACGCGGCTATCAGGCGGCGGACATCGAAAAAATCATGAGCGGGAATTTCCTCGGGATGCTCCGGCGCGCCTGGGCGTGAGGCCCGTAAGCGTTAGCCTGTTTTAAACGCAGAGGACGCCGAGTCGTAGAGTACCGCAGAGAAGAATCCCAACGGGATTCCGTTTTAAAGCCCAAGGTTGCAGCCTAAAGGATGCTACCTTGGGAGTTGCGTCCGAACAGGAAACAACACTGATGGGGTTGCGCAAAGCTCATAGGAACAGTAACGGTTCAATTGGCGAAACTCTCACAGGGTTTTATGATTCTGCGCCGATGACCCAAGGTGGAAACTGCGTTTCAACCCTTGGGCTTTAAGACGAAATCCCTGCGGGATAAACACGTGACGCCCGGTTTTCCGTGGCAGTTTTCGGGTGGTGCGTCTAGGCTGCGTTGCGCGTGTCATGAGCGAGTCTGAAACCAACGCTGAAGCCAACCGCCCCTCCATCTGGGACGAGTTGTCGCGCTTTTGGCGGGGGATGCCGGACAAGCCGCTGTTCCTCGCGCTGCTTGGGGCTTGGCTGGTTTTCTTCCAACTGCTCGGCAACTCCACCTTCGGCTACGTCGATACGCCTTCACTTTACGGCTGGATGAACTACGCCTACGGAAGCTCGAAGGACGACGAGCTGGGCTACATCATCCCGTTGATCGTGCTGGGCCTATGCTACTGGAAACGCGACGAACTGCTCGCCGCACCCAAGCGCAACTGGTGGCCGGCGATGGCGCTGGTGGCGTGTGCGCTGGCGGTGCATCTGCTCGGCTACGTCATCCAGCAGACACGCATCTCGATTGTCGGATTTTATTTTGGTGTGTACGCGCTGACCGGTCTGGTTTGGGGGCCGGCCTGGTTGCGGGCCAGTTTCTTTCCCGTCTTCCTGTTTGCGTTCGCCGTGCCGCTCGGGACGATGGCCGACTTCGTCACCGTGCCGCTGCGACACTTGGTGTCGGACGTCACGGGGTGGATTTGCGGCACGCTGCTCGGCGTCGACATCATTCAGGAAGGCGTGCAGATTTTTGACTCCAAGCGCCGCTACGCCTACGAGATCGCCGCCGCGTGCAGCGGCATTCGCAGCCTGACGGTGACGCTGGCGTTTTTTGCCATTTACGGGTTCGTCGCCTTTCGCACGCGGTGGAAAACGGCGGTGATCATCCTCTCGGCCTTTCCGCTGGCGGTGGCGGGGAATGTCTTTCGGCTGGCGCTGATCATCCTCGCCGCCGAGGTGGCGGAGTCGGCCCAGCCGGGAGCCGGACAGGCCGCCGGGAACTTCGTTCACAGCAACGGATTCCTGAGCCTGTTGCCGTACGTGCCGGCGTTCGTCGGCGTGCTGATTCTCGGCAGAGTGATCAAGGAGGACGACCGGCCCGAGCCGGCAACGGAGGTGGCCGGTGAGTAGGCAGGGCAAAATCATCCTCGCCGTTTTTCTGCTGCTCGTCGCGGCGGCGGCACTGTTTTTGGCGCGGCTCAGCTCAGCCGGCCAGGCGCTTGGCCATCCAGGACTCCGCTTGGCTGCAATTGAGTTGCACAACGAAGACGGCCAAGTCGTCCGCACGAATGCCGTTGCGTTGCCGGCGCGGGTTTTTGACTGCACCTCCGAGCCGACGCCGGTCACCAAGCTGGAGCTCGACTGGCTGCCGAGGGACACCACGTACGGTCGGCGCCGCTACTCGTTCCCCGACAAAACCTGGATCGAGAGCAGCGTGGTGTTGATGGGGCAGGATCGCACCTCGATTCACAAGCCGGAGTACTGCCTGCCCGGGCAGGGTTTCAAGATAGACCTGCGCGAAGTGGTCACCATTCCGATCCAGCAACCGCACATCTACGACCTGCAGGTCATGAAATTGACGACCTCGAAAACGGCCCGCGACCGCAACGGACGCGAGGTGCCGGTGCGGGGCGTGTACATTTATTGGTTTGTCGCCGACGGCAAGCTGGCGACGCACCATCTCGACCGGATGTGGATGATGACCAAGGGCCTGCTCAGCGAGGGCGTGTTGCAGCGCTGGGCTTACGTGACCTACTTCGCGATCTGCAATCCAGGCGACGAGGACGCGACCTTCGACAAGATGGCCAGGTTCATCGCCGAGTCAGTTCCAAAATTCCAAACCACCACCGGCCCCCGGAAGAATTAAACCGACTTGCCGCTCTTCGTTCGCGTCCCCAAAAATTCCTTCAGCGCCTCGGCTGATTTTTTGCCGAAGCCGGGCACTTGCTGAATATCCTCGAGGCTGGCTTTGCGCAGCCGTTGCACAGAGCCGAATTTCTTGAGCAACGCGGCCTTGCGGCTGTCTCCGATGCCGGGCAGTTCGTCGAGAATGCTCTCGGAAATTTTCTTCAGCCGCAGCTCCGCGTTGTAGGCATTGGCGAACCGGTGCGACTCGTCGCGCACGCGCTGCAGCAGCTTCAGCGCGCCGCTGTCGAGGCCCAGCCGCAGCGGCGCACTTTCGCCGGGCCGGTAAATTTCCTCGAACTCCTTGGCCAAACCGATCACCGGCACGCGCTCGAGGCCGAGCTTGGCCAGCTCGCGGCACGCCATGCCAAGCTGCCCCTTGCCGCCGTCGATCAGAATCAGGTCCGGCTTCGGGCGCGCCTCGCGCTGGAGCCGGCTGTAGCGCCGCCGCACCGTCTCGGCCATGCAGGCAAAGTCGTCCTGTGCCACGACGCTCTTCATGCGGAACCGCCGGTACTGTGCGCGGTCCGGTTTGCCGCCCAAGAAACTGACCATCGATGCGACCATGAACGTGCCGCTGATGTTCGAGATGTCGAACCCCTCGATGCGCTCGGGGGGCGAGTCGAGGCGAAGCGCCTGGCCAAGCGTGGCGAGGTCGCGTCCGGGATCGATCGCGCCCGGCAGCTTCACCGGCATGCGGGTGAACTTGCGCGACTTGCGGGTGGTCTCGCGCAGATCACTGATCATGTCGCGGTAGCGCGCGGCTTTTTCGTAGTCGAGCGACTCGGCGGCGTTTTGCATCTTGGCATCGAGTTCCTTTTCCCACTCGCCGGTTTGGCCCTCGAGATAGTGGCACGCCTCGTTGACCTTTTGCCGGTACTCATCGAGCGTCACCTTACCGACGCACGGCGCGGAGCAGTGCTGCAAGTGGCCGTAGAGGCAATGCTTGTAGTCGCGCTCGGTTGGGTTGAGCGGACGGCAGCCGCGCAGGTTGAATTTTTTGCGGAGCATCGTGATCGTTCGCCGACACGCCCCGCTGCTGACGAACGGCCCGAAATATTTCGCGCCGTCCTGCTGCCGCAGCCGCACGAAGGTGAAGCGCGGGATCGGGTCGTTGAGGTTCACCTTGATGAGCAGGAAATTCTTGTCGTCGCGAAAGCTGACGTTGTAGCGCGGCTTGAATTCCTTGATCAGCTTGCCCTCGAGCAGCAGCGCCTCCGGCTCGCTCTTGACGACGTGCACGTCGAAGTCCTCTATCGCCTCGATCAACGCCGCCAGTTTCAAGTCCCAGCCGTGGCGGCGGGACGGGTGGAAATACTGGCTGACCCGCTTGCGCAGCGCCCGGGCCTTGCCGACGTAGATCACCGTGCCGAACCGGTCGCGCATGAGGTACACCCCCGGCTTGTGCGGGAGTTGGCTCAGCTTGTCTCGGATGCGGTCGTTGATCGGCATGACGCAGGGAAGGGAGCTTCAAGTTTCAAGTTTAAAGTTTCAAGCAAACCAAGTTCAAACTTCAAACTTGGCTTGGGGTGTGGTAGCTCATGCCGCCGTGGTTTTGCTCGTCGATATTGGCAACACGCACACTCACGCCGCCGTTGCCAACGGCGAGCGCATCGTGGCCGATGCCCGGTTTGCCAGCGAGTCGCTCGTGCTTGGCCAAGCGGAGCGGCCGCTCGCCAAATTGCTGCGCTTGGCCAAGGCCGGCCGGCTCGCCGGTGCGGTGTTTTGCAGCGTGGTGCCCCGGCTCAACCCGCCGCTCAAGCGGCTTCTGCGCGGGCGCTGGCAGTGTGCGGTATGGCAGCTCACGGCGCGGACGGTGACCGGCATTGGCATTGACTACCCGAAGCCGGCGACGATCGGCGCGGACCGGCTGGCCAACGCCATCGCGGCGCACGCGCGGTTCGGCGCGCCGGTGGTGGTGGTCGATTTCGGCACGGCGGTGACGTTCGATGTCGTCGATGCGGCGGGCAACTACACCGGCGGGATCATTGCGCCGGGCCTCTCGGCGATGACCGATTATTTGCACGAGAAAACCGCGCTGCTGCCACGCATCAAGATCGCCGAGCCGGAGTCGGTCGTCGGCAAAGACACGGGCGGCGCGATGCTCAGCGGTGCGGTGCACGGCTATCGCGGATTGATCGCCGAGTTGGTGCGGCAACTGAAGCGCGAGCTGGGTGCGGCGAGGCTGCCGGTGGTGGCGACGGGCGGCTACGCGGCGCTGATGGCGGCCAAGCTGCCGGTGATCCGGCGCGTCGAACCGCTGCTCACACTGGAGGGGCTGAGGTTGGCTGGGCTGGCGCGCCGTCCGGCGTGGTGGCGGACTTGAACTCGATCGTCTCGGCGATGCGGAACTTCGGGTTGAGCAGCTTGCGCGCCCGCGCGAACGCCGTGTTTCCCTCCTCGGTTTTCCCGCCCGCGTTGAGCATCACGCCGAGGTTGTGCCATCCTTCGCCGAAGTTGTGGTCTGCCTCGACGGCTTTGCGGTAGGAGCGAATTTTTCGTGCGGATTGCCGAGTTTGCCCTGCAACACGCCGAGGTTGAACCACGCCTTGGCGTCCCTGGGATCGATCTCCGTCACGCGTCGGCAGATGTCGACAGCCGCCTTGCCGCCGGCTTGCAGCGCCTTGGCGGCGTGGGTGCGGTGGCAGCTTTTGAACGACTCGACGAACGCCTACCCGGCCTCGGCGGCGCGGCCCTCCTTCTCATGGGTCAGGCCGATGTTGAACCATGCGCGGGCGTCGTCGGTGGTCAGTCGAACGGTGTTGCGGTAGGCGGCGAGAGCGTTTTGCTGCTGCAGATTGATCGGGGCGTGCGGCGTGGCGTCGGGGTCGCTGTATGAGTTGGGCAGCGTGTCGCGGAGTTGCAGCGAGATGGCATCCGTCTCGGGGCCAAGCGCCTGGCGGTACACGGCGATGGCGTCGGTGCGCTTGCCGCCCAGTCACAACTCGACGCTGCGCTGGTGCTGCTCTGCGATCTCGGCATGTCTCGGGTTCTCCGCCACAAACCGTGGCTAAGGAAAAGAGCCGCGCGCTGCAAGGTTTTTCGCCGCGGGATTGACCTTGGCCAAGCGCGGCCCGACGCTGCCGCCGGCATGAAGGAGATGAAACTCAGGGAAGGCGACGCGGCGCCGGGCTTCACCGCGCCGGCCAACGGCGGCGGCGAAGTGTCGCTCAGCCAGTTTCGCGGCCAAGCGGTCGTGCTTTATTTTTACCCGAAAGACAACACGCCCGGCTGCAACCGGGAGGCGTGCGGCTTTCGCGACGCACACGACGAGATCACGGCCAGGGGCGCGGTGGTGCTGGGCGTGAGCGCCGACTCGGCGGCCCGGCATGACAAGTTCATTGACAAGTTTGGGCTGCCGTTCGCGCTTGTCGCGGACGGGGACAAGTCGATCTGCGAGGCTTACGGCGTGTGGGGCGACAAGTCGTTCATGGGGCGGACCTTTCTCGGGATCAACCGGCGGACATTCCTCATCGACGCCGACGGGGTGATCCGAAAAATCTGGCCCAAGGTGAAAGTCGCCACGCACGCCGCCGAGGTGCTTGCGGCGCTGGACGAGCTTTAGGCGCGTGTCATTTTTTCCAGCGCGCGCAGGCGCTGGTTGATCTCCGATCGGGTGGTCTTGGTGGTGCGGTTCAGGCCGAAGCCCTCGCAGCAGAACGACGCCACCACGCTCCCGTACAGGATCGCCTTGCGGATGTTCGCATCGACCGAGCCGCCGGTCTTGGCGAGGTAACCGACCATCGCGCCGACGAACGAGTCGCCCGCGCCGGTCGGATCCTCGACCTTGGCCAAGGGGAACGCCGGGGCGACGAACAGGCCCCGGCGCGACGAGAGGATCGAGCCGTGTTCGCCCTTTTTCACGATCACATATCTCGGGCCGAGCTTGTGCAGCTTGGGCAGGGCGGAGACCACGTTCTCGTCGCCGGTCAACTGTCGCGCCTCGCTGTCGTTGAGCACGAGCATATCGATGCGCTTGAGCAGGCTCAGCAGGTCGTTCATCGCGATGTTAATCCACAAATCCATCGTGTCGGCGACGACGAACTTCGGCTTGTCGAGTTGCTCGATGATCGCCTCCTGAGCGCCGGGCGGGTTGTTGGCCAGCAGGATGTACTTCGCCTTGCGATGGGCGGCCGGCAACACCGGCGAGTAGCCCTCCACCACGCCCAGTTCCGTGCTGAGCGTGCGCCGGTTGTTCATGTTCACCTCGTACTCGCCGGCCCAGTGGAACGTCTTGCCCTCGCGAATCTTCAGCCCCCTGAGGTTCACCTTGTGGCGCTCGAGCAGCGAAATATATTTCCGGGGGAAGTCGGTGCCAACCACGCCGATCAGCTTCGGTGCGGCGAAAAAACTGGCCGCAACAGCGGCGTGGCTGCCCGAGCCGCCGAGGAGGCACGGGTTCTTTTTTTTCGGCGTGATGATCGAGTCCAGCGCGGTGGATCCAAAGACAAGCAGGCTCATTTTTTGAATTGGGTTGAACGGGGAAACGCCCCGCTAACGGGCGGCGGAGAGTAGGCGCTCCTTGAATTGGCGACAAGCACCGGCGACATCCGGCGCCCGCAGAATCGACGACACGACGCACACCCGCCGCGCCCCGGCGGCGAGAATATCGTCGAGATTGTCGAGGTCGATCCCGCCGATCGCGAACCAAGGCCGGTCGATGTTCGCTGCGGCCCAGCGGACGTAGTCAAGCGTCACCGGCGGGCGGCCCGGCTTGGTCGGCGTGGCGAACACAGGGCCGATCGCGACGTAGTCCGCCCCGGCCTCGCACGCGCGCTCGGCCTGTTCCGGAGCGTGGGAGCTGAGGCCAAGCTCGAGCGCTGCGCCGCTTGCTTTCACCTCGGCGACGTACCGGTGGCCGGCGTCAAAAAAATCCTCCTGGCCAAGGTGCGCCGTCGGTGCGCCGACCTCGGCGGCAAGTTCCGGATGATCATTGATGACCAGCCGCACCCCGGCCTCAGCTGCGATTGGAACCAGGCGCTTGGCCAAGCGGGCGATGTCATCGACCGGCCAATCCTTGGCGCGAAGCTGCACGAGATCCGCCCCGCCGTCGCAGAGTTGACGGCACAGCTCGGCCGGGTCGCGGCCATCCAGATAGGCTGAGTCCACAAAGCCGTAGAGCAAACATTGGTCGAGCGGTTTCATCGCAGCCAAGCGCAAGGAAGCGTGCCAGCAGCTTGGCCAAGCGGCAAGGCGGCGGGCAAACGGATGTGCCCACAAATAAGTTGCGTTGGCCTTGTGGCTGGAGTGGTCTTGCGTCGCTATGAAATTTCACCGTATCAATCCGGTATTATCTGCTTGGGTGGTTTTGTTGGTGGCTGGGGGTGTTTCCAAGGCGGTCGCCGATCCGTTGACTTACAGGGTAATCGGCGACACCGTTGCCATCACAGCTTGCGATGTGGATGCCAAGGGCGACTTGGAGATTCCCTCCATTTATGAGGGGAAACCGGTCACCAAAATTTGGTATTATGCCTTCTCACACTGCAGTGGCCTGACGAGTGTGACGATTCCCGGCAGCGTCACCATCGTTGACGATTATGCTTTTGTAGGTTGCAGTGGCTTGACGAGCATGACGATCCCCGACGGCGTCACCCGCATTGGAAAGGGGGGCTTCCATGGCTGCAGCAGCCTGACGAGCGTGACGATCCCCGACAGCGTCACCAGCATCGGAAAGGGGTGCTTCACTGGCTGCGGCAGCCTGATGCGCATTGAGGTGGGCAAAGGGAACGGCAGCTATTCATCCGTGGACGGGGTTTTGTTGAACATATACAAAACCCGGTTGATCCAATTTCCTGCTGGAAGAAGCGGCCACTACTCGATCCCCGACAAAATCACCGGCATTGAGGACTTGGCCTTTCGAGGCTGTAGCAGCCTGGTGAGCGTGACGATCCCCGACAGCGTCACCCGGATTGAGGTTTATGCGTTTTGGGTGTGCAGCAGCCTGATGACGATTGAGGTGGGCAAAGGGAACACCAAATACAGTTCCGAGGACGGGGTTTTGTTCGACAAAAACAAAACTGTTTTGATTCAATTTCCTGATGGAAAAAGCGGTCACTACTCGATCCCCGACAGTGTTGCCACCGTTGGGGAACTGGCCTTCTATGCCTCCAGTAGGCTGACAAGCGTGACGATCCCCGACAGCGTCACCCGTCTTGAGAAAGGGGGGTTCACCAACTGCACGAGCCTGACGAGCATGACAATCCCTGACAGCGTCATCAGCATTGGGAATTATGCCTTCTCCGACTGCGACAGCCTGGCGAGCGTGACGATTGGGGACAGCGTCACCACCATTGGGGATTGGGCCTTTGAAACTTGCAGCAGCTTGACGAGCGTGACGATCGGAAACAGCGTCACCACCATTAGGGCTTATGCCTTTCGAGGCTGCAGCAGCCTAGCGAGCGTGACGCTCCCCGACAGCGTCACCACCATTGGGCATGGAGCCTTTGAAAATTGCAGCAGTTTGACGAGCATGACGATTCCCGACAGCGTCACCGCCATTTGGGAGAATGTCTTCTCAGGCTGCAGCAGCCTCGTGAGCGTGACGATTGGAAACAGCGTCACCACCATCGGGGGTTCTGCCTTTCAAGACTGTAGCAGCTTGGTGAGCGTGACGATCCCCGACAGCGTCACCAGCATTGAGAATGGGGTCTTCGCACGCTGCGTCAGCCTGACGAGCGTGACGATTGGAAACAGCGTCACCCACATTGGGGAGGGGGCCTTCTTCGACTGTACGGGCCTGGTGAGCGTGACGATTCCCGACAGTGTCATCAGCATTGGGGAGCATGCCTTCACTCGCTGCAGTGGACTGGTGAGCGTGACGATTGGAAACAGCGTCACCAGCATTGGGCGTTCTGCCTTTCAAGACTGCATCAGTTTGACGAGCGTGACGATTGGGAACAGCGTCACCAGCATTGAGCGTTCTGCCTTTCAAGGCTGCAGCAGTTTGACAAGCGTGACGATCCCCGACGGCGTCACCATAATTGAGAGTTCTACCTTTCAAGGCTGCAGCAGCTTGGCGAGCGTGACGATCCCCAACAGCGTCACCCGCATTAGGTACACTGCATTTGAAAGGTGCAGCAGTTTGGCGAGTGTGACGATCCCCGATAGCGTCACCCGCATTGGGCGTTCTGCTTTTGAAGGCTGTAGCAGCCTGACGAGCATTACTTTTGAAGGTGATGCTCCAGATTACGAATCTGATTCGTTCAAGGGACTGTCTCCCGATGCCAAGATAATTATTCGCCCTGGGGCGACTGGCTTTGGAGTGTCGTTTGCGGGCTTGCGGGTTGAGATTCTCGAAAGACCACCCGTCATCACAAGCGGTCGAATGGACTCCAAAGGCAACTTCATCATTTCAGTGGAAGGAAAGCTGGAAGGAGTAAAAGTCATGTATTCCCTCAACCTCAAGTCTGGATTCAAGGAAGTTTCAACCGAAACAAAAAAGAGCGAGAATCAACTTATTGTCCCTGCATCCGCACCGGAACTCCAAGGCCCCCAAGGCTTCTTTTTACTGAAGGAAACACCATGAATAAACACGAGGGTTCTCCGACAACCGCTGTTTCAGCCACTTGCATCTTGCTTTTCCCTCAAATAAACGTACGATTTCGCGCCGGTCGGAGCGTAGCTCAGCTTGGTAGAGTGCCAGTTTTGGGAACTGGATGTCGCAGGTTCGAATCCTGTCGCTCCGACCATTTTTCCTCTCTCCCCTCAAATTTCGTGTCTTTTGCGCCACAAACCAGTTGACTCAAAAAGACGGCGGTTACCATTATTCGGGCTTTCAGCGACTCGGTGTAACTGGAACTTAAATGAGCTCTTTCAGCAGCCTCATGAAGTCAATCCATCTGCGTGGGCGCGTCAGGCTGGGCTGTTTCCTGCTATTGTTTGGAAATGTTTTGATGCTTTCGGCGGAGCGTGCCGAGACGTGGTGGGCCTTACAGCCGTTGAAAAGGCCCGCAATCCCGCAAGAAGCATCAAAATTTCCCGGTTGGGCATCTAATCCAATTGATCGGTTCATCGCCCTAAAATATCTGCAGCATGGGTTTGCACCGTCTCTCCCAGCCGATCGGGTCTCGCTGATTCGCCGCGCGTCGTTTGACCTGACCGGCCTACCACCGAGCCCGGGGGAGGTGGATGCCTTTGTAAATGATGACTCCACAGTCGCGTATGCAAATCTCATTGAGCGCCTGCTTGGCAGTCCCCACTACGGGGAACGATGGGCCCGGCACTGGATGGATGTCGTTCACTATGCCGAGACCCATGGACACGATGAGGATGCCATCCGTGAAAACGCGTGGCCTTATCGTGATTACCTGATTGAGTCGTTTAACTCGGACAAGCCATACGCTCAATTCGTTCGTGAGCAGGTGGCGGGCGATGTCCTTTTCCCGGATCAACCGTCGGTGGTTCGCGCCATCGGGATGCTGGCGACCGGGCCGTGGGATGAAAGTTCGCAGATGGGAATCTCCGACGGCACGATTGACAAGAAGATCGCGCAGTACCTCGACCGCGATGACATGATCGCGACCGTGATGTCCACCTTTGTCAGCACCACGGTTCACTGTGCCCGTTGTCACGACCACAAGTTCGATCCGGTGTCGACGGAGGACTACTACTCGTTGCAGGCGGTTTTTTCCGGCGTGGATAAAGTGGATCGACCTTACGATCCAAACGGGCAGGTGGCCAAGCTGCGCAGGCGGTTGCTCAAGGTGAAGGCACAACTCGACCGAGGCGAATTGCCACATCCGTTGCCCGACCATTCATTGTCAGCCCATCGCGAAGAGCAATTGCGGCTTGGCCAAGGCGGGTGGGTGGTCTTGTACGGAGCGAAGGTTCAATCGACCGACGGTGTGACGTTCGAGGCCAAGCCGGACGGTTCGTTTCTTGCGCATGGTCAAGCGTCGGAGCGCGACACGGCCACATTCACTGCCGTGCTGCCGATGGACGGAGTGACCGCCGTTCAACTCGATGTGCTGACTGATGAGTCGCTGCCCAAAGGCGGACCCGGTCGTGCGCCGAACGGTAATCTGCATTTGTCCGAAATCGTGGTGAAGGTGTCTGGCCGGCCGGTGAAGATCGCCCAAGCCAAGGCAGATTTTAACCAAGCGAGCTGGGTGGTCGGGCACGCGATTGACGGTGATCTAAAGACGGCTTGGGGGATTCATCCCGAAGAATCCAAGCCACACCGTGCCATGTTTGTTTTTGAAAAGCCGTTGACAGCGCTGAAGGGGGAGACGATGGAGATCAAGTTGCGCCAGCTTCACGGCGGAAGTCATCTGATCGGCCGGCCGAGGTTGTCGGTGACCAACGCAGCCAAGCCGGCGCTGATCGAGATTCTGCCGCCGGACGTTGGCCAAGCGTTGGCGATCGAACCGGCCAAGCGCACCAACGAGCAGATCAAGCTTTTGACACTTTATTTTTCCAGGGAAGCGAACGCCAAGGCACTGGCCGCACTTGGAGAGCGGCTAAAAGTGTACGCCGTCGCCAGCGATTTTTCAGCGTTGGGCAACTTCAAGCCAGCTGGCAAGCCAAGGGAGGTTCACGTCTTGCAACGCGGCAGCATTCATTCACCCGGCGAAAAGGCGGTGCCCGGTGCGCTGGGGTGTGTTGACGCATTGAAAAGTCGTTTCGCCATTACCAGTCCCGATGACGAAGGGCAGCGTCGGGCGGCCCTGGCCAACTGGTTGGCGGATGAGCGAAATGTCCTCACTTGGCGATCGATTGTGAATCGCGTTTGGCATTATCACTTTGGTCGCGGACTAGTCGGCACGCCCAACGACTTCGGTCGCATGGGAGATCGTCCATCACATCCTGAGTTGCTGGATTGGTTGGCGTTCGAATTTCGTGCAGGGGGCGGTTCGCTGAAGTGGCTGCATCGCACCATCATGACCAGCTCGGTTTATCAGCAGAACTCCGCGCACAATGCGGAGTACACACGCCGAGACGCGGACAACCGTTGGCTGTGGCGGGTGAACCGGATGAGGCTCGACGCGGAATCGTACCGTGATTCGTTGCTGCAGTTGGCCGGAAATGCGGATCTGAAAATGGGCGGCCCATCCGCTCGTCATTTCAACATGAGCAAGGGGGTGCACGTGACGCCGAACCTCGACTACGTCGGGTTTGACCCTGATTCGCCGGCGAACTTTCGGCGTAGCGTGTATCGGTTTGTCTTTCGCACCGTGCCTGATCCGCTGATGCAGTTGATGGATTGCCCGGACGCCTCGCAGCACGCGCCCAAGCGGGAGTCGTCCGTCACTGCGCTGCAGGCCCTGGCGATGTTGAACAACCGTTTTCTTGTGCGCCAAAGCGAGCGTTTGGCCAAGCGGTTGCGGCACGAGTCGTCGTCTCTTTCGACGCAGGTGCGGGGGCTTTTTGAATTGGCATACCATCGTGAACCGGAGTCGGAGGAAGGCCGCTTGGTTTTGGCCTTGGCCCGCGAACACGGCTTGGCCAACGCCTGCCGCGTCATCCTCAATAGCAGTGAGTTTGTTTTTTTGAATTAAAGTGGATCACGGAATTTCCAGGCGGAGTTTTTTGCAGGCGACAGGCGGCGGTTTCGGCGGCCTGGCGCTTGGCCAAATCCTCGGCACCGACTCGGCGCTTGGCTCGACCTTGAATCACGTTCCCAAGGCCAAGCGGGTGATTCAGTTGTTCATGAACGGCGGAGTCAGCCAGATGGACACTTTCGACCACAAGCCGGAGCTGGCTGCCTTGGACGGGCAAAAGTTTGACCCGGGCGATGGCCGCCTGGTCGAGTCGGTGACCAACTCTCCAGGATTCAAGGTGCTGAAGAGTCCGTTCGCGTTTCGGCGGCATGGCGAGTGCGGCCGCTGGGTCAGCGAGGTGCTGCCGCACATGGCAACCGTGGTGGACGACTTGGCGTTCCTCATGTCGATGAACTCGCCGACGAATGTGCACGGTCTGGGCAGCTACATGCAGACAACCGGGTTCACGCTGCCGGGCTTTCCGTGCATGGGGGCTTGGATTAGTTATGCGCTTGGCCGGATCAATCAGAACCTTCCGGAGTTCATCGTGCTGCCGGACCCGAGGGGGTTGCCCTACAACAATCTCGGCAATTTCACCTCCGGTTTTTTGCCGGCGCGGCATCAGGGGACGGTTATCAACGCCTCCGATTCGAGACCGGTGCGTTATCTTTTCCCCCCGGACGAAGCGAAGCATATCAACGCTGCGAGCGAGGCGGCCAGCCGGGAAGTGCTGGGGTTTCTGAACCGAAAGCACGCTAACCAAACGCCGGGCGACTCACGGCTCGAAGCCAGAATCCAAAGTCTCGAGATGGCCGCCCGCATGCAGCTCAGTGTGCCGGACCTGTTCGACATGAAAGGCGAAAGCCAAGCGGTGCGAAAGCTTTACGGAATGGATGAGGATAACACCAAGGATTTTGCCAAGCGCTGCATCCTTGGCCGCCGCATGCTGGAGAGGGGGGTGCGATTTGTCCAAATCTGGAGTGGAGCGGGTGGCCCCAGCAAAAACTGGGACAATCATGCCAACATCCACACCGAACTGCCGTACATGACCGGACAGGTCGACAAGCCGATTACCGGCTTGATCAAGGACTTGAAGGCGCGAGGCATGCTTGAAGACACCCTGGTCATATGGACCACCGAGTTTGGCCGTATGCCGTTCAGTCAGGGGCAGGCAGGCCGGGATCACAATGGTGGGACGTTCGTCACTTGGTTTGCCGGTGGTGGGGTGCAGGGGGGAACGACTTACGGCCAGAGTGACCAATGGGCTTGGAAAAGCGAAACCGGCACAACCAGCCATGACATGCACTCCATCATCCTGCATCTGCTGGGCGTGGATCACGAAAAGCTGACCGTCCGGCACAACGGCATAGACCGGCGCCTGACCGATGTTCACGGACACGTCATTCGCGATATACTGGCGTGACCCAGTTGTAGGCGAATGGCGAATGCCAACGCACTTCTTCGCTTGGCCAAACTTGGCTCGATATGGTTTGGGAGCCGGGGTAGATTGAGGTCGTGAACTTGATAAACCAGTTGCGCTTGGCCAAGCGGAGGTGGTTTGTGACGAGTAAAATGAAAAGATTGACAGGCTTATTTGTCGCTGGGCTCTTGAGCGGTTCCGCGGTTGCCGGGCCGGAGATTGCCGGGATTGACATCAAGGATGGCGTGGTGGAACTTTCCGTTAATTTCGCTCAGTCGTTCGAATGGGAGAGCATGAAATTTGTTTCCAAGAAAACATTTCCCAATGATCCTCCCTGGTTTCCGCCGACCCGTCATGAACTGACTTTTGGACACCACGAGGTTGGAATGATGGAATGGTTCCAGTTTGACTATATTGAGATAGGAAACTACGAAGTGACTGAAGACTTCACTGTTGAGGCGAAACTCTTTGGGCGCAAAAAAATTGTGGGCGTGGTTGATCCGGCGACAAGTCTCTTGAAATTTGATGGTTTGGACTACAAGCCGATGGTGAAGACGCCAAACTTTATTGTGAAATCCTCCACTAATTTGAAAAGTTGGAAGAAGGTCAGCGGACTGGAGGAGGTTGACAAGGAGTACCAATGGGGTCAATCGATGGCGGTACGCTTCAGGTTAAAGTCGGCGGAACAGCAGTTTTTTATTATTCAGATTTATGAGGATTAACGAAACTCAACTTGGCTTGGTTTTGGCGCTTGGCTTGGCCTTGGCGGGGTGCGGCGGCGAGAAGGGCGACATCCA
>Ga0208391_1000545_pt1 | contig 19886 bp, 20 predicted proteins | sample Knorr_S23_td_Bot_FD_185612 | JGI IMG/M metagenome (GOLD analysis project Ga0208391, IMG submission 185612) | Marine microbial communities from Southern Atlantic Ocean transect - Knorr_S23_td_Bottom_ad_3770_LV_A (SPAdes) (version 2) | ecosystem: Environmental > Aquatic > Marine > Oceanic | place... | reverse complement strand
AATTACAAAAAGACCTCTAGTAAAGGCAGACATTGAAAATGCAATTAGAGAAAGATTAGAGGCATTTTATGTTCAAACAGAAGTAATTTCAATTACAGACTTTGAGTTTTCACCATTATTTGCAAAAGCAATTGAATCTAAAGTAGAAGCAGAACAAAAAGCCCAAAAAGCAGAAAATGATCTAATTAGAATTGAAGTAGAAGCACGACAATTAGAAGCTCAAGCAGTAGGTTTAGCCGCAGCAAATATTGCAGAAGCAAACGGTGAAGCCGAAGCAATCTCAATTATCAATAGAGCCTTATCATCAAATCCATTTTATCTAGAATGGTTAAAGACACAAGCATGGGATGGTAGATTACCACTTGTTGTAGGTGAAGGTGGAACACCATTTATTTCAATTCCAACTACACCATAAATTAATTAAAGAAAAGAATTATTTTTCTTTGTTTTTAGAATTATCTAGAACGGTTAAAGTCACAAGCATGGAACTGTAGACTTCCACTTGGTGAAGGTGGAACACCATTTATTTCAATTCCAGTCACATCATAAGTAATTAAAGAAAATTATTTTTCTTCTTTGCTTTTAGAATTATCTCTTATTGCATCATACATTGCAAGAAATTGCTCAGGTTCATTTTGTCGGTAGTTTTTTTCAAGTTTTTGAATTTCTTGATTAGATAAAGATTCTCCTTTATTATCATAATATTCTTTAATTATTTGAAAAGGTGTTTTTTCAATATTGTATTTTTTAAGTGTTTGAGTAATAGATCGTTTAGACAATAAATCACGAAGTAGTAATGTGTAAACAAGATAGGAAGAAACGCCAATTACAGCAACAATTAGGATGGGTATTATGAGAACAGCTACCATACAATTCTAGTATAATTTCTATATTTCATTGTTATTATTTTTCAATAATAAGAAATTTGTATTAAAAAAAGACCAAGATAATGTTAAATGTAGTATTTCTAAATTTGAAACAATTTGGGAGAATTTCAAGAATTTACTGAGGCATTATTCGGACAATTATCAGTTGAAATTGATGAAGAAAAAGAGATTATCAAATTAGCAAGCAGAGCTAAAGACGACATAAACCGAAAAGTAGAATTCAAAAATTTGGAAGATATTGCAACAGGTATTTTTTCAGATTACAAAAATAAAGTGGAAGAATTTCTAGGAGTAAAAGTTCCAGAAAATATTGAATTAAAATTTCCAGAATTAGCAGATCTGAAAAGATTGAAAGGGAAAAAAGTATTTGCAGATAAAGAATCAAAAGAATTTGTAACTGAATTATTTAATGCAGTTGCAAAAGAAGATAAAACAAAAATTGCAGAATTGATGCAAGAAGATACTGCTAAATATTTAGTATACTCGACATATGCAATTCAATATATTTCTAAAGTTACAACAACGTATGGAGATTATCTAGATTCAGTAATTTATTTAAATAAATTTATTCTATCAAGATATCCAGAAATAATTCTCCATAAACAAGGTGAACCATATGAATTAAAATTCAATAATGTAAACTCCGGATACATAGGAGCTGTAAAAATGACAGTTCTTGAAGAATTGATTCATGCAGCACAAGAAAATTTACAACAAGTTAACAAAAATGCAGCAATTGAAGTAAACAAAATAAATGAAGAACTAGCAAGTATTATTTTATCATTAGATACTAAAACAATTAACAGTCTTTCAGAATATTGTCAATTACAAGCTGTACCAGATAATTTTCCATTTGCAAAAAAAGCAAATCTATTTTTCTTTCTGAATCCAGATCATTTCTTAATTGAGCAGATAGGTCCAGATGTTATGACATTCACTCATGTAGAAATAGATCCAAAAATAGGAGAATCAATTCCACAACTTTTAGATATTTACAAAAAATGGTTAGTTCCAATACAACAACATCATGCTGCATTTACAGCAATGGAAGGAATGGCAGCCTTTGTTATTGAAAATATTTTAAAAGATGATCAAGATTTTCAAAATTATCTTACCACCTTCATGGGGACTGATTTTTCAGCATATCAAGTGCGAAAAAGTATGGGTAAAGATTTCACTAAGGCATTATATGAAAAATTAGGCACAAGTACGTTCAAAAAAATGATTGAAATTCCTCCAAATACAAAAGAATTGAAAGATCCTCAACTATATCTAAAAAAACTGAGTCAGTAATAATTGAATGAAAAATTTGATCCACTAGTTGCAGAATGGGTATCATTTGTAAGAAATCCAAACTTTAACTTGATTGAAAAATGCCTCAAATTTGCACAGCTTATTGAATATCCTGATTTACAAGTTGAAAATTATATTAAAAAAATAAATCAAATTGGAATGTCATTAAAAGAATCAATTGGTGATGTAAAAAATCCCACATATTTGATTTCAATGTTAAATGAACATCTCTTTGAAAATTTAGGTTATCGTGGGGATGATGATGATTACTATAATCCAAAAAATAATTTTCTTAATGAAGTAATAGATAAAAAATCAGGCCTTCCAATTACAATATCAATTCTTTATGTTGAAATTGCAAAATTCATAGGATTAGATCTTAAAATTGTTGGATTTCCAAGTCACATATTAGTAAAATACAAGGAAGAAATGATTTTAGATCCATATTATGATGGACGTCTATTAGATATTGATGATCTTCACGAAATTTTAGATGCAAATTTTGGTGGAGAATTAGAATTTAAACCAGAATTTTTAGATGAAGTAAAATCAGAACAAATTCTCATAAGACTGGTTCGTAATTTAAAAAATTCATACATACAATCATTCGTGTATGAAAAAGCACTACGTTGTGTAAATATGGCATTGGCAATTGAATCAGAATCGCCAGAAGATATTAGAGACAAAGGAATTTTAGAACAGAGATTATTAAATTCCGAAAAAGCATTAGAATATTTGAATAGATATTTAGAAATGAATCCCAATGCAGAAGACATAGATTTTATTTTAGAATTAATTAGAAGTATTAAGACAAAAAATTAATCAATTATAGAATCTATATCTTTTCCTTGTTTGACCAGAGATATTTCATGACGAGCAAGTTTATTTCTAAATGCTCTTTTCACAAGATCTAATTCACTACGAATTAATGCAATTTCATCTTCAAGTTTTGCAACTCGTTCATAAATGGTTTCAGCGTCTGTACTCATAATTACTTTTGAATAGAAAATTGTCTTAAAAAGTTATTGGGTAATTAATGTGATTAGTCTGAATGAGATGTTTAAACTATAATTCAAATTCCTGACGACATTTTTCGCATTTTGCTCTTTCTTTACCAGGCGAGCCTAAAAGGAATATTTTTCCAATTGTTTGGCATGCGGGGCACATTCCAGTAGTAGCATTTTTTGGACCTGTACGAATAATTTTTTGACTTTTTCTACGTCCCATAAAAAAACTCTTCAAATCGGCCTATTAAGTTTTAATGGCGCGGGGAGAGGGATTCGAACCCACGAGTTCTTGCGAACATGAAATTAGCAATCTCACGCCCTACCGGGCTAGGCGACCCCCGCATAGCTATGCCTAGAATTAATCTGTAAATAAGTCATTGAGTAGGTTTGTTTTATCAAAAAATTGTTTCTAAATTAATCCTAATTATAATTGAATAATGAACTAAACGATAAATTCTGTCAGAATCTTATGATTCAATAATTTTTATTTTAAATTCTGCCATTTTACATCCTCATTTTTAACCCAGAGGAATTTTTTTTGTAATGCTGATGTATACAATTTTTCCCACTCCGCCCCAACTTCATCTGTCCATGCCTTGAAAATACGAGGATCTATGTAGTTTCTTAGAGATGTTCCAATATTGTAATCTTTAGTTTTTTCTGATAAATTTATTTGAAGTTCTAGTTTTTCTAATCTTTCTTTATGTTTTGATTTTTGTTTTTTAATTTGTTCATTTAATGTCTTTATTCTTTTTACTTTACTCTTCTTTTGAGTATCCGTTTTTGGTTCAGATGACTTTACTTTTTTCAGAGTTTCTTGGGTTTTTTTCCAAACTTGTTCTTTTTCAATTTTTTTATAACTATCTCGTTTCTTTTGTAATGTCTGTTCAAATGTTTTAGGTATTGTTCTTTTATGATTACACATCATAGCAGCTTCTAAATTTGCTAATTTTGCATGATATAATTTTTCATTTGCTGTCTTTTCTTTGATATTATCATGTTTTACTAGATAGTTTTTGACAACTGTTGTTGCAAGATATGTTCTAAACACTTTGGCAGTTAATCCTTTCACAATACTTGAATAGTAAACATTAACGTGTCTTGAAGTAATGCCATCAAAAATTTCATCTTTTGGTTTTTTCTTTTCTACTATTTTTTTAAGATTTTCATGAAATTGCTTATCGTGACCTTCAGCTACTACCGTTTCTTGCCATCTAACGCTATCTTTACCTAGAAAATCAAACTCAATTGTATCTGCTGTAATTTTGATATGTTCTTTTCTAAGAGTTGTAGCACCTACTGTATCTGCCTCATCTGGATCTTTTTCATCCCCTACCCTCATTGCTGTTCTATAAATTAAATAACATGCCGTAGATATTTTACTAATTTTAGGATCTTTACTTCTCATATCCTTTACTATTCTATCTTTAATTTTGTCAATTTCATTTGAGAGCTTTATTGCTTTTTCATATTTTTCTTTGTCTCTATCTTGTTTTAGTCCTGCAGTATCTGCAAGCCATACGTATTTTCTTTTTTGTGTAAGAAAATCCATCCAACTAGCTAACCACATAGAGTCATTATCGTGAATTATTTTTCCCCAGTCACCTTCAGGTTTTTTTGCATCTTTTCCAAGGTTTAATGTCACATCTTTTGTTGTAACTCTAGGTTTCCATTTTCCTCTTAGTGGGTGTTCTCCTCTTCCGATAAATATGCCTGGTGGTTCTGCCATGTAGTTTCCTACTTCTACTTCTTTTCCATCCATGATGGCAATTCCATATTTTATTTTTAATTTTTCTCTTAGTTCTTTTCTTTTAACAGCTAATGCTTTTCTATCTTCTTTTGTCATCATTTCTTTAAGATCTTTTTCTTTATCTACAATTTTGTATGCGTTGGAAAAATCAATATCTTCATATGTTATTTTTTTAAATTTTGAATCTAATGTTTTAGCAAAATCTCCTGTAAAGTTTTTTTGAAAAACTTTATCTTGAGCATATGGTGTATCCTTTTTCTTTGCCCACTGATACACCATTTCTTCTTGATTTAGATCAAGATTGATGGTTTCTCCTTTGATCTTTATCTTAATTCCTTGTATTTCATATTCGGGTGGGAATAAGATTCCATTGTGTTGCAGTTTTTTCCATTTCATCTTCTTTCACTTTAAAATTGCGGACTTTGACAAAAACTCAATTGTATCTGTATATAATTTAATCCCAGTTCTATTTTAGGCTGGAAATAGCTCTTTTCGCATGTATTTTTCAAATTCGATGTCTGTTTTTGCTTTTTTTGCTTCCATAAACATCTCAGCATCAGTTCCTACAATATATCTGGGTAAAATTTCATCACTATGGATTGCTTTCATTATAACATCTGCAACTTGTGATGGTGCAGTACCCATTTCAGACATCATTTTAAGACCTGCTAAAATATGATCTGTTAGTTCTTTGTATTTTGGATCTGTTGTTGATTCTGGAATTTTCATTGAATCATAAAAGTTCGTTTTGATCACTCCTGGTTCTATTAATGTAGTTTTTATTCCAAATTGACTTAATTCGTATCTTATACATTCACTAAATCCTTCTAATGCAAACTTTGTACTGATATAAGCTGGTGATCCTGGAAGTCCAATTTTTCCAACAACTGAACTAATATTTACAATAATTCCTGATTTCTGTTTTCTCATAATTGGAGATACTTCTTGAATAATTCTTACAATACTAAAAAAATTTGTTTCAAATTGTTTTCTAAAATCATTTATTGACACATCTTCTGTACATCCAAATTGACCATATCCTGCATTATTTACTAAAACATCTAATCTCCCATGTTCTGAAGATATTTTTTTAATTACTGAAACTATGGATTCTTCTTTATCTACATCTAATTCTATAATTTTTATTTTAAGATTCTCTTTTTTTGCTGCATATTCTAATTCTGCTGATTTGTTTACATCTCTCATACTTGCAAATGTTTCATATCCATCTCTTGCTAATGCTAACACTGTCTCTAATCCAATACCTGATGAACTACCAGTTACAAGAGCTACTTTTTCCATAATTATTCTAATTTTTTCTTATATTTATCCCATTTTGATTTTTTTATACTAATGGTTTATCTCCTTCTACAGGTTCAATTAACACCGTCTTTTCTCCACTGTTGATTCTTTCTAAAATCTCAAGTGCTGAGTATTTATGTAAAAATTCGTTATTATTTCCACATCTGTATGAAAATGTACATCGAGGACACCCTGCCTCGTTTTTACATGGACATTCTTTTACAATATGCATACTTCTTTCAAGAGCTTTTTCAAATCTATCATACAATGCTTTACTGGCACCACTACCTCCTATGGCACCATCATATATGAAAATCAAGCCTGAAGTACCTAGTGATATGCCTCCTAAATCTTGTGATACTCCTCCCGTAATCATATTACTACCTTCAATTACAACATGTTCTGTTGCATGATATCCACTAGCTTCTGTATATTCTTCATCTTCTGATTTCTTCATAATTTTTAGTGGTCTTGGAGCATGAAATACAATTCCTTTTGTAATGAAATCATATTCTAATGGTGTATCTAAAATTACTTTCTTCCCTTGTGTTATCTCTTGTCCTAATTCTATGTTTACATAACCATACACTTTTTTCTCAATATGTAATTTACAAAATGCTATTTCAATTCCACATGCATTTCTTTTTTCAAATATAGTTTCAATTGTTGGCCATTCTTCTGTAAGTGATTTTGTATAATATGGATAATCTTTTGGAATTCTTTCTATCTTAGCATAATTTTTTTCAGGATAATTCAATTCTTTTACTTTGTAACGTGATCCTGCAAGAAAATAAATTGCATCTTTATGTAACTCTTCTAATGCAATTGGTAATATTCTGTCTCCTACTTTTTTTCCATTTAGAAAAATATCTATTGATTTTCCAATACCTCTTATACTGTAATTATTTAGAATTGAATTAATTTTTTCAAAATTTGGAATAATTCTATTACTGGATACTATCATGTTTTCTTTAATGATGTGCTGTTTTATGATATCGTGATGTTCTTTTAATTCATGTTTAGAAATTGGCTTGTCACATGCCATTGCTAGAACTTGAAACTCTTCTACAAATGGATTTTTTGGATCAATGTATGTTTTCTCAATATCTTCAAAATAATCATCTGGATGATTTTTGTAATATTGAGAGATAGGATCATTTCCTAAAGTTAAAAATGCATATCCTTTCTGACCTTTTCTTGCAGCTCTTCCTATTCTTTGAGTTAATCTGTTTACTGGTATTGTAGAAGATATTACACAATCCACATTTCCAACATCTATGCCTAATTCAAGCGTAGGAGTGCATGATATTGCTTGTAATTTATCTTCCTTGAATTGTTTTTCTACTGACATTCTATAATTTGCCATTAAACCTGCTCTGTGTACTTTGATGTTGATTTTTTGTTTTTTTGCTTGAATTGCTAAAAGTTCAGCATTCAAATGTGAATTACTAAAAATCATTGTTTTGTGATTTTTACTTGTTAATTTTTTTGTCAATTCTACCATTAATTTTCTTTGTGTTCGAAGTGATGGAAATAACATTACAAAATGTGTTTCTCCTTTTTTACCTGATCCTTGAATTATCTGCATTTTTTCTCCAAATAATTGTTCACAGAACTTCTTTGCATCTTCAAGTGTAGCTGATGCTGCAACAAATTGTAATTTTGTTTTACAAATACGTTTTAGTCTTTTTATAATATAATGAACATTTGATCCAAAAATCCCTGAATACACATGTGCTTCATCAACTACTAAAATTTTTGTTGAATTTAGTAAAGTTGAAAATTTTGTTTGATGCCATAAATGATAATGTAATACATCAAAATTTGTAATTAAAATTTCTGGTGGAGTTTCAATAATTTCTCTTCTTTCTTCTATTTTTGTATCTCCATCAAAAACTTTTACTTTAACATTAATTTTTTCAGTAAATTTTTCAATTTTTGGATATTGATCTCTTGCTAATGCTTTTGTTGGATATACGAAAATTGCAAATATGCTTCCTTGACTAGATTCTTTCTTTATTCTTTCTATAACTGGAATTAAAAATGATTCTGTTTTTCCTGATGCAGTAGGTGCTTCAATTATGACGTTCTCTCCAAATACTATTTCTTGAATTGCTTCTTCTTGAAATTTATAAAATTGCTTTATTTTTAATTCCTTTAGATAATTTGAAATATTTTCATTTAATCCTAATTTTTCAACTTCACAACCCATTTTAGGTTCAGAATTCTTTAATATTTTATATTCTGAAATAAAATCTTTTTTTGAAAACAAAATTTCTTCAATCATTTTTTCTGGTTTGGTTTTACCAATCATTTTTTTAATTTCGTCTTCTGACCTAATGATCCCTTCATCTGTTAATCCTTCTGAAAGTCCTTTTTCAGAAACTAATCCTTTATCAAATCTTATGAGAAATTCAAGAAATACTTCATCAGGATTTTTTGAAAATTCTAATATATCTTCAATACCACATTTACTGCAAGATACATGCATTTTTTTGTTAAATGTTTTTTGAATTTCTATTTTTGATTTACATTTTGGACATGAGAATTTCAAGATCTATTTGATAAAAATGCCTTGGTGATTTATTGTTTAATTGTTTTTCTTGATTAATGACATGATTCATCTAGAAACTATCTCTGAATTATAAAATACATAATATCTCTCTTAAAGTTGAATAAACGAATTAGATTGGGTTTATTTGTCTCTAATTGGCTAACTATTATCAGTGAACGCTTCGATTATAGTTATTGCATTATCTTTGGTAACCGTTGGAATGTTTTCTTCTCTTAGCTTTGCACAACAATTTGAAGATTTTGATTATAGTATTCGTGGTGGAGAAGTTTTAAATTTTGAAATAGATTCTGAGACTGCATCTCTAATTATTTCACTTGATGCTAGGGCAAGAGGGGAATTAATCATAACATTACCTAGATATTTAATTGATGCAAAAATTGGTTCTGAAGATACTGACTTTGATATCTTGGTTCGTGGATTCAAACTTGCTTCATATGATGAAACCGTTACTCCTTATGATAGAACTATTACGATCCCTTTCAAAAGATCAAACAATGAACTAACTATTGTGGGAACACATGTTTTTTCACAACCATCCTCTATTGTCCAAGATGTTCAGACACAATCAATAGATCAAATTGTGCAATCTGAATTACGCGTGGAGATACCTGATGGTAAAGCAAAATTATTGATATTTTCTGATACTAATTGGTCTGGTGCATTCCAGTCTTCCAGTACTGATTTTACTGAAATAGTTGGTCAAGATAACGATGATGTTCTTTTTGGATGTGATTCTACTTTTGGACGTCAGGGTATTTTTGGTGCAAAAATTCAAAAATTAACACAAGATGGCTATTTGAAAATTTTTGTAATTCAAAATCAAAAAATAATATCTCAAGGATCTACTGAAGCAAATTTTGGTGAAGTACTCCTTAATGGCAATTGCATGTCTACTTCTAGTTCTTCTCCTATTGGTGGTGGATGTCTAATTGCAACTGCCACATATGGTTCAGAAATGGCTATAGAAGTTCAACAATTAAGAGAATTAAGAGACAACAAATTACTACAAACAGAATCTGGAACTAGTTTCATGAATACATTCAATGATGTTTACTATTCATTCTCACCAACAATTGCTGACATGGAAAGAGAAAATCCAGTCTTCAAGGAAATGGTAAAGCTTGTAATTACTCCGATGATTAGTTCATTATCTATTTTGAATAATGTTGACATGGATTCTGAGGAAGAGGTACTTGGATATGGCATTAGTTTGATTTTATTAAATATTGGAATGTATGTGGGAATTCCTGCTAGTATAATCCTTGGGATAAGAAAAAATTTCTAATTGCTAATGTAATTACGGACTATTTGCTGAGATTGTTAGTTAAAAAAGAAGAAAAAGATAGAAATTGGTCATATTTTATTGAATTTTAAAATTGAAAAAAATAGAAATTAACAAAATTTACAATCAAAACTGTATTGAAGGAATGAGTCTAATTCCTAAAAACAAAATTGATCTTGTAATCACTGATCCTCCATTTGCTATAAATTTTAAATCAAAAAAAGCCAATTACAATAGAATTGCTTCTAGAGTTTTATCTGGATATAATGAAATAAAACCTGAAAATTATTATGATTTTACATTTTCTTGGATGAGTGAAGTTTTTCGAATCTTAAAGGATTCTGGAAGTATGTATGTATTTTCAGGATGGAATAATCTTAAAGATATTTTGCGTGCATTAGATGATGTTGGATTTGTAACTATCAATCATATAATTTGGAAATATCAATTTGGTGTTGTAACTAAAAAGAAGTTTGTAACATCACATTATCATTGTCTTTATGTTTGTAAAGATGATAAAACAAGAAAATTTTTTCCTTTTTCTAGATTTAAAAAAGAAGATAAATCTGATGAGGGCCGTAGTCTTCATTATCGCGATAAAGAAGATGTATGGGATATTAAGCGAGAATATTGGTCTGGGGATGAAAAAACTCCTACTAAACTACCATCTGAGATAATAAAAAAATTATTAGAATATTCTAGTGAAAAAAAAGATATTGTATTTGATCCTTTTCTTGGTTCTGGACAAGTAGCTGTTGTAAGCAAATCTCTTAATCGACGTTTTATTGGATTTGAAATTGTTCCTGATTACTATAAATTTGCTAAAAAACGTTTAGATAAAAATCTGTATAGAATTAAAATCTCAAAATAATTTTTATTTTGTTTCAGAAGTATCTGGTGTTTTTTTACCTATTTTTTTAGAAATATCTTTTTGAATTTCCTCATCTGTTTTTCCTTCAGTTTTAATTCCCGCTGATTTAGCTATTGTTTCTAGTTTTTCTCTTTCTGTTTCAACAGGGCCTGAGATTTTTGGTATTTCTTCTGTAACTTCTTTCATCTGTTGTTGAATTTCATTTTTTGCATTATTGTATTCATTAACAACTTTTCCCATTTTTTTTGCAACACCTGGAAGTTTACCTGTTCCTAAAATTAACACAATTGCCACAAATATGATTATCATCCATTCACTACCCCCTATATTTAATGAATAATCTAACATATTCAGAAATTCTTTGATTTAAAATTAAACGTAATGTTTTCTATTGTGCCTAGTCTACTCATTATTTTGTTGAATCATTTCTTTATTTACTGATTCTCAATTTTTTCTGGTTCCAATTTTTTTCTTGATATTATGGCAAGTATTGTAACTCCTATTCCTATTATGCCAAATATCAGATATGGTGTTTCATCTCCAAATGACTGTGTAATTGGCCCTCCTATGGTTGGTCCTATTACCCATCCAAATCCAAAAATTGTTTCATATGCTCCGATAATCTTTCCTGAAATATTTTTTCTTGTTTTGCTTAAAATAATTTCTAACGTTAGTGGAAAAAATATACTAAATCCAAATCCCATTAAGACTAAAGCAATTCCGAACATGATAATTGAATCTGCAACTACTGATATTACTAATCCTAAAGAAACTGCTAAAGTTGCTGCAATCAAGGTTTGACTTGTTTTTTTTGCAAATTTTCCAGCTAATGCCAATGATACTACTCGTGAAATACCAAATACAAAATATAACAACAAAATACTTGTTGCATCCATTCCATTATCATTTAGAAATGCTGGATAAATTGTTAGAATAATCCCAAATGATGATGTACAAAAAATTAGCAATGTAATTACTTCTGGAAATTTTTTCATATCTTTTATTGCTGAAAATGAAAATCTTTCATGATGTCTTTTCATATTTTTTCTTGAAGTAAGTAGTGATGTAATTATCCCAGCAGCTAAAATGAATGCTGCAATTTGAAATAAAATTCTATACGTTATATCCATATTTTCTAAAAATACACTTCCAAGTAGTGGACCTATCATAAATCCCATTACAAAAAACATTGTAAACCAAGAGATGTGTTTGACTCTATTTTTTTCTGTACTTTCATTTGAAATGATAGATTCACATGGTGGCCAAAAAAATGCATGAGCTATACCTGTCATTATTCTAAATCCCATTATTTCTGGAACGGATTGTGCAATGGATAGAAGATAAATTGATGCTGAATTAATTGCTGCACCTAATCCCAGTATGTACGCATTGTTTATTCTATCTAATAATATTCCCACAAAAAGTGGAATGAACATGTATGGCACAAAATTTGCTAATCCGATAAAACCTAATTCTGAATATGTTGCACCAATAACATTTTTTGCAAAAATTGGTAATATTGGACCATGAAGTCCATATGAAATACCTATGATTAATCCTGTAATGTTTACTAGAATTAGAACTCTATTCATTTGTATGCTGCAACTATTATTGCACCACCCATAAGATCTTTCTCAAATTCAACTCGTGAAAATTTTTCTAATAATAATTCTTCAAGTTTTTTATTTTGAGGCCATCTTTTGTAAGTGCCATATAGTGTTCCAAACTTTAATCCTAATTTTCCTGCTGCTGCAAATGCTAGAATTGGAAGAATACATCTTAAATAAAATGAAACACCCACTCTAAAAAATAATTCATCTGGTTTTCCTAAATCTACAATTACCATACGTCCATCTTTTTTTAATACTCTATGTATTTCTGAAATTGCAATTCTTAAATTAATTGCATCCCTTAATGAATATCCACACAAAACTGCATCAAACTCTTCTTCTTTAAATGGAATGTGTTCGAAAACACCATTTGCCATATCTGGAGTTTTTTCAAAATGTGTACCTGTATTTTTTAACATGGGTACTAAAGGATCATAAAGTGTAATTGAGATACCTCCATCTGTTAGTTTTAGTGCAGTTTTAGACATATTTCCAAAACCTGACCCTGCATCTAAGATTCTATTTCCTGGAAACACTCTTCCTGAAATACCTCGATTTCTATGCTCTACATCTTTTCCTAATGATATTATTGAATTAACTTTATCATAAACTGGAATGATTTCTCGAAGTACTTCGATAACTTCATTCCAATAACTACTTCCTAAACCCATTATCTATGCTCTCTTTGTTTTTAATTGAATATTTTTCAAATCTAAAACTTTTATTCATTTGTAAATTTTGATGCGTTTTTAGAATAGTTTTCTAAATCTGATTCTGAAACTTTCTCAAAAACTTTTGACTCTGATGAAACTCTGGCCATTTTGATATTTTTAATTTCATTTTTTTCTTCTGCTTTCAAATTGATTGATGCAATAGCTAATGCTGCTGCATCCTCTAAACTCATATCTGGATTATAATTTTTTTCTAAAAATGAATTTACATCATCAGCTCCTGCACCTATTGCCACTGCTGTGAATTGCACATATGTTCCACTAGGATCTATTACATAGATTGATTCTCCTTTTTGATCAATTCCTGCAATTATCATAGAAACACCATTTGGACGTACTCCTCCATACTGGGTAAATTGATGAGCTGTATCTGCTAAATATTTTGCAACTGTTGCAATTTCTACTGATTCATCATATGTCATTCTGTTTCCTTGTGAAAATGCTCTTGCACTATCTACTTGAACACGTGCATCTGGAATGTATCCTGCTGCTGCAACTCCGATATGAAAATCTACTTGAAAAATTTTCTGTGTAATATTTTTAGTTTGTAATGTTCGTTGCTTTTCTTCAACTGCCATGATAACTCCTTGTTTAGTTCTAATTCCTAATGCTAAAGTTCCTCTTTTTACTGTCTCTATGGCGTATTCTACTTGATATATTCTACCATCTGGAGAATACATTGTAGGTGTCATATCGTATCCTCGTGATGCCATCATGATATCCAGAGTTTATTCTCAGTCAATTTAAGGGTAATCCTTATCTTAATGTTCATGAAAATCTTACTTAATTCCATATTTTACTAATTTTCTAAAAATGAATTCCTGTTTTCTATTTTTTAGAATTTTTGAATTATGTGTAATATTGAACTTTCTCAAAATCGATCTATAATTTTACAAAAAAATTGCGATCACATTTTTTTTTAACCAAACTTATATTAAATGATGTGACTAATTTCAAATACCTTGATGAAGCATGATCCATTTGCTAATGCAACTAAACAAGTCAATGATGCTTGTGATATTCTTGGTATAGATGATGAAGGCATTCGCGAATATCTTGCAATGCCAAATAAAATGTTGAGAGTTAAGATTCCTGTTAAAATGGATAATGGAAAAATTAGAATATTTACTGGCTTTAGAAGTCAACACAATAACGACAGAGGCCCATACAAAGGAGGCATTCGTTATTTCAATCCTGAAGGTGGTGTTGAGTATATGGAGCGAGAAGTTATGGCTTTATCCTCTTGGATGACTTGGAAATGTGCAATTGTTGATATTCCTCTTGGTGGCGGAAAAGGTGCAATCTATGTCAATCCAAAAACTGAAAAACTTAGTGATGGTGAAATGGAGAGGTTGACAAGAGGTTTTGCATATAAGATCTCTGAAATAATTGGACCTGAAAAAGATATTCCTGCACCTGATGTTTATACAACTGGACGGGAAATGACCCAAATTATGGATACTTTTAGTAAATTAAATGGAAACAAATATTCTCCAGGTGTAATTACTGGAAAGCCAATTTCAATGGGTGGTTCACTGGCAAGAAATGTTGCAACTGGATTAGGTGTAGCATATACTGTAAGGGAAGCAGCAAAGACATTGAAATTAAATCTTAAAGGTGCAAAAGTAGTTTTACAAGGATTTGGAAATGCATCTACATTTGCTGGTGAATATTTAGAAAAAATGGGTGCAATTGTAGTTGGTGTTAGTGATTCAAAAGGTTCAATTTTAATTCCAAAAGGTGCTAAAGTTAGTAAAATTTTAGAACATAAACAAAAAACTGGTTCTGTTGTAGATTTTCCTGGTAGTAAGAAAATTTCTACTGAAGAATTGTTAACCGCAAAATGTGATGTTTTAGTTCCAGGTGCACTTGAAAATCAAATTGATGCAAAAATTGCAGAAAAACTTCAATGTAAAATTATTGCAGAAGCTGCAAACGGTCCAACACTACCAGAGGCTGATCCTATTATCTTCAAAAAGAAAATTATGGTTATTCCAGATATTTTGGCAAACTCGGGTGGTGTATGTATTTCATATCTAGAGTGGGTACAAAATAACATGGGATACTATTGGACATTTGATGAGGTTGCAAACAAGATGGAGAAAAACATCACAAAAGGATTTAAAGATGCATTTGAAGTATCTAAAAAACATAAAGTCGATATGAGAAAGGCTACTATGGTTCTAGCTGTTGAGCGAGTACTTGAAGCATTTAATCAAAAAGGTATTTGGCCTTAAACTCATAACATTTTCTAATCTAAAATAATACTAGTCATGTCTGATGTTTTACTAGTACAAAATACTAAAGTTGAAGGTTCAGGTTATTTGGGAGAATTATTACAAAATGATGGATTTGATATTACTTCAGTTAATGCAAAATATGAATCACTTCCTGATGAAAAATTTTCCTTAGTTATAATTTTGGGGGCTCCTGAAAGTGCTAATGACGATTTACCTTATCTTAGAGATGAACAACAATTAATCAAAAATTCTGTTGAAGATAATATTCCTGTTTTAGGAATTTGTTTAGGCTCTCAATTAATTGCAAAAACTTTTGGTGCTCAAGTATACAAAGGCTCAAAAATGGAAATTGGATTTTATCATGATCTTAAAATCTCAAATAATTCAAAATTCTTTTCTGGATTTAAAAACCCCTTTTCTGTATTTCATTGGCATGGTGATACATTTGATTTACCTGACGGTGCAACTAGATTAGCTTTGTCTCAAAATTATCCAAATCAAGCATTTCAATACAAAAGTGCAATTGGTTTACAATTTCATCTTGAAGTAAATGAACAAATGATAAATCTCTGGCTTGATAAAACTGAAGAAAAATTACAACAAATATCATACATTGATCCTCAAAAAATTCGATCAGATATTGATGAAAACATTTCAATTGTAAAATCAAACCTAGAAATTTTTTATAACAATTTTAAATCCTCATTTTGTATTTGACCAAAGTTTAATATATTGAGATTTAATTTTATCGATCGAACATGACTGCAGTACAGAAAATTTTTGAAGAAACAATTCAAACCGATCACAAAGTTATCACTGAAGAACTATCCAAATCTATTCTTAAATCATATGGAGTTAAGGTTCCACCTTATGCATTAGCTACTTCTGTAGAGGATGCAATAAAACAAGCAAAGAAAATAGGTTTTCCACTAGTAATGAAAGTTGTATCCCCACAAATTTTACACAAGACTGATGTTGGTGGAGTTAAAGTTGGAATTAATAATATCGATGATGTAAAAAAGACATTCAATGACATGTATGGTCGTCTTTCTAAAAAGAAGGGTGTTGAAGTTAAAGGAATTCTTTTGGAAAAAATGGTTCCAAAAGGTGTTGAACTAATTGTAGGCATTCAAAATGATCCACAATTTGGTCCAATGATTATGGCTGGATTAGGAGGAGTAATGACTGAAGTGTTCAAAGATGTTGCATTTAGAATGCTTCCAATCACCACGTCTGATGCAAAATCTATGATAAATGAACTAAAAGGCTCAAAACTTCTCAAGGGTTTCAGAGGAAGTGAGCCAATTGATCTTAATATGGTGGCAAAAATGTTAGTTGATATTGGACAATTAGGTGTAGCCAATGCTGATTACATCAATAGTATTGACTTTAATCCTGTAATTGTATATCCAAAATCTCATTTTGTAGTTGATGCAAAAATTATTTTAAATAATGAATTAAGAAAGAATTCAATTTCAAAAGCAAAACCAAACATCGAATCAATGGAGTCATTCTTTACTCCAAAATCTGTCGCACTAGTTGGCGCATCTGCAACACCTGGGAAGATTGGTAATTCTGTATTAGATGCACTTGGAAAACAAGATTATAAAGGCAAAGTATTTCCAATTAATCCTAAACAAGAATCAATTCTCGGAATCAAATGTTATCCATCATTAGATGCAATAGAAGAAAAGATTGATCTGGTTGTTGTCTGTATTGATCTTGCATTTTGTGGACCAATAATGAAGACATGTGCTAAAAAAGGAATTCACACTGTTGTAATTGTTTCAGGTGGCGGTAAAGAACTTGGTGGTGACAGAGCTGCAATGGAAGCTGAAGTAAAAGAATTATCATTAAAACACAAAATCCGTGTTGTTGGCCCTAATTGCATTGGAATGTTTAATGCAGCAAATCGTCTTGATTGTGCATTCCAAGGACAAGAAAGAATGGTACGTTCAAAATTAGGAAATGTTGCATTTTTCTCACAAAGTGGAACTATGGGAATTAGTATGTTAGAAAGTGCTGATGTATTTGGTTTATCAAAGATGATTAGTTTTGGTAATCGTTCTGATGTTGACGAGGCAGATATGATATGGTATGCTGCAAATGATCCTCAAACTAAAGTAATTGGACTATATGTTGAAGGATTTGGAGATGGTAGAAAATTCATCAATACAGCTAAACGTGTAATGAAACAAACAAAGAAACCCATTGTAATTTGGAAAAGTGGAAGAACTGCTGCAGGTGCAAAACAAGCAGCATCTCATACAGGCTCACTAGGAGGTTCTAATGCAATGATCATGGGTGCATTTAAGCAAGCTGGAATTATTTCTGTTGATAGTTATCAAGAATTAGTTGGAGTCTTAAAGGCACTAGCATGGCAACCGGCTGCAAAAGGTAATCGTGTTGCTATGACTAGTAATGGTGCTGGTCCAATGATTGGTGGAATTGATCAATTAGAAAAAGCAGGTCTTACCATAGGAAAATTATCTCCTAAAACTATCAAAAAAATAAAGGAGCATTTTCCACCCACTGTGCCAATTCATAATGGTAATCCTGCAGATGTTGGTGGCGGTGCAACTGCAGATGATTATAAATTTGTCATTGAACAATTCCTAGATGAGAAAAATATTGATATTGCTATGCCCTGGTTTGTCTTCCAAGATGATCCACTTGAAGAAACAATTGTTGGTTACCTAGATGAATTATCTCAAAAAGGAACTAAACCAATTTTGGCTGGTGGAAATGGTGGACCATATACTGAAAAAATGATTAAATTAATTGAGGAACATAATGTTCCTGTCTACCAAGACCTTCGAACTTGGGTTGCTGCTGCATCCGCATTGTCTCAATGGGGCAAAGTACGCGGAAAATAGATAACATTTAAGTTTCGTAAAACTTCGGCTGTAATTATGTCACTAGTTACCACATCTACTTCTGATGGCGTTTGTACTGTCAAAATCAACAGACCTGACAAATTAAACGCTATGAATACTGATGTTGCAAAAGAACTAATCAAGACTTTTGAATCTCTTAATCACAATGATGATGTAAAAGTTATCATTTTGACTGGTGAGGGGGAAAAAGCATTTTCTGCAGGAGCTGATATAGAATACATGTCTAAAATCTCTGCAGATGAATCTGTCGAATATGCAAAAACAGGACAACTTGTAACTGCAACTGTTGAACTAGTTAAACAACCAACAATTGCTGCAATCAATGGATTTGCATTAGGTGGAGGTTGTGAACTTGCAATGTCATGTGATATTAGAATTGCAGCTGATACTGCAAGACTAGGTCAACCAGAAGTAACAATTGGAATCCCTCCTGGATGGGGTGGAACACAAAGATTAATGAGAATTGTGGGAATAGCAAAGGCAAAAGAACTTGTCTATACTGGAAAAATGATCAAAGCTGATGAAGCAAAAGAAATTGGGTTAGTTAACCATGTAGTACCTCTTGCATCATTACAAGAAGAAGCTTTGAAAATGGCACAACAAATTGCTGGATGTTCAACTATGGGTGTTCAGATGTCTAAAGTTGCAATTAACAAGGGAAGAAATGCAGATCTTGATACTGGACTTGCAATTGAACTCCTTGCTTGGAGAAATTGCTTTACGCATCCTGATCGAGAAGAACGAATGACCGCATTTGTAAATAAATCCAAAAAATAAGCTATTTCAGTCTCTTTTTTATTTTATTTTGAATTTTTCTAGAATTATTTATTGTATTAATATGGTGTTGAAGAGGAAAAGGTTCTTATATTTTAAAACTAACTTCTGATTATAATGGCAACTGAACAAACACAAAAAATGGTTACAGTTACTGCAAAAGCAGCTGAGAAAATCCATGAATTCATGAAAGAGGAAGCAGACTCCCCTGAATACTTGCGAGTATACGTACAAGGTGGAGGTTGTTCTGGTCTATCTTATGGAATGGGCTTTGAAAAAGCACCTGAAGAAGATGACATAGTAATGGAAGAAAATGGAGTAAAACTCTTAGTTGATAGTTACAGTGTCGATCATTTACAAGGTGCAAACGTTGACTATATTGAAAGCCTAATGGGTTCTGGATTTAAAATTAACAATCCAAATGTTACAAAATCCTGTTCATGTGGTAGCTCATTTAGTACCGAATAAACTAGTAATTTTATTTTTATTTTTAATTCACTTAGCATTTGCTATATCTGAAAATTTAATTAATATTTTGCGATACCCTCATATATTGCCATTAGAATTTTAGTGTATAATGATAAAGGAGATGAAGAATTTATGCCTCAATCAGGAATTGTCAAATATCACGTTAAACTTTCCTATGAAGTTGATGGACTCGTTGAAA
>Ga0208391_1000541_pt1 | contig 19908 bp, 15 predicted proteins | sample Knorr_S23_td_Bot_FD_185612 | JGI IMG/M metagenome (GOLD analysis project Ga0208391, IMG submission 185612) | Marine microbial communities from Southern Atlantic Ocean transect - Knorr_S23_td_Bottom_ad_3770_LV_A (SPAdes) (version 2) | ecosystem: Environmental > Aquatic > Marine > Oceanic | place... | reverse complement strand
GATTTTATTGCTTGAATTTAATTAACCACCAAGTTTTTGGAAGTTACGAGCAACTGAGCAGGCGTTGTCGTTGGCAAGACAGTGTTAGTTTTGTCGCTGCTTTTTTTGTTGGACAGCTTTGCGCCTGGCTTGAGCCTCGGCGCGTTTGCGGTTCTGCTCCTTTTTGTAGTTGGCGACCCGCGATGGATCGTATTCGCCGCCGTACTCGGTGCGCAGGGCGTTGCAGCGTTTGCGCAGGCGCTTGAGGATTTTGGCGTGCGCTGAATCGTCGACGAGATTCTGCAACTGATCCGGGTCTTTTCGCAGATCGTGCAGGTATTCATACGGCGGTTCCTGCTGGAAGTAGCGGGCGTAAACGTAGCGGCGGCCCCTCACTCCCTCCCACTTGGGAATGGTGGCATTTTCCATCAGGTGCTCGCAGAAGGTGTCTTTGCGCCAGTCGTTCGGTGAGTTGCCGTTCACGATGGTCTGCAGGCTGCGGCCCTGATAATGCCCGGGCACTTTGGCACCAGCGTAGCTAAGAATGGTCGGTGCGATGTCGGTGTTGAGCGCCATTTGGCCGGCCACTTTGCCGCGTTGTTTTTTTGCGGCGCGCGGATCGTAAATAATCAGCGGCACACGCAGCGACTCCTCGTAGTGCGACCATTTTCCGGCGAAACCGCGCTGGCCCTCGTAGTAGCCGTTGTCGCCTGAGAAGATGATGATGGTGTTGTCGGCCACACCCACTTTGTCGAGGTGCTGGATCACGCGGTTCATGACGTTGTCGATGCCGCTGATCATGCGGTGGTTCGCCCGGAGATTGGTCGCGTATTTCTCCGGCGTGTCCCAACGCCAAAAGTAGCGGATGCGGTTCATCGAATCCTTCATGAACTGCGGGTGGCTCTGAAAAATATTCGGGTCGGACAGCCGTGGCGCGTTGATCTCGACATCCTCGTACATGCCGTCAACCGCCTTTGGCCAGGGGAAGTGCCCGATGCCCGGTCGCTTGTCACCGTCCTCGGCGTGAGCGGCGTTGAAGCTGATCGACAGACAAAACGGGGCATCGCCCTTTTGTTGATTGATGAATTCGATCGCGCGGTCGCCGGCCAGTTCGGACTCGTGGCGCAGCGAGCCATCCGGCTGCTTTTTCAAATAGGGGTTGCGGCCAATTGGCTGGAAGGAGTCGAACATCGACTCGCGGTCGGCCTGGGCGATGTTGACGCCGAACTTGCCAATGAAGCCGGTGCGATAGCCGGCTCCGCGCAACACCGCAGGGTAGCTCGCCTGGCTGAACCTGCCGGCGATCGGCGGCGTGCCGAAGGTGTACTGGTGTGTCCGCTCGTAAAGGCCGGTCAGGAGGGTGGCCCGGCTGGCGGCGCAAATCGACGTGGTGACGAACATGTTGCTGAACCGCACCCCCTGTGCGGCCAGGCGATCCATCGTCGGCGTTTTCAAAAACGGATGCCCAGCGCAGCCCATGCGGTCCCAGCGATGATCGTCGGACAGGAAAAAGATGATGTTGGGCCGATCGGCGGCCTTGGCCAAGGCGTCTGCCGGGGAAGCGAGCAAAAAGGCAACAAGCCCTGTCAGCCAAGCAAATGGAGTTCTCATGCGGGCCGGACTATAAACTTGTCCAAGCGCTTGGCCAAGCGGGAGCTTTTTTTGCCGGCCAAGGCCGGTTCGGGCCAAAGCCGCGGAAAATAGCCGAAAAAAGAGCTAAAACAGAGTTTGACACGGAGTGATGATTCTGGTCTAGTTCCTAGCCTTTTTGAGATGTACGCAGTAGTTCAAACCGGAGGCAGACAATACAAAGTGACCGAGGGCGCCACCATTGAGGTGAACCGTGTCGGTGACGAGGCGGGAAGCGCGTTGACCCTTGATAACGTGTTGCTCGTGAATCAGGACGGCTCAGTGAAGATCGGCACCCCGACGATCGAGGGAGCCAAGGTCGAGGCTGAAGTGGTCAAGCACACCCGAGGCAAAAAGCTCGTTATTTGGAAGATGAAACGACGCAAAGGGTATCGCAACAAGAACGGCCACCGGCAGGATCTTTCCCTTATCAAGATTAACAAAATCAGCGCATAAGTCATGGCACATAAAAAAGGACAAGGCAGTTCCCGCAACGGTCGCGACAGCGCAAGCAAACGACTGGGTGTGAAGAAATTTGGCGGGCAGGCAGTGATCGCCGGTAATATTATTATTCGCCAGCGCGGCACCAAGTTTAACCCCGGCCGCAATGTCGGCATGGGGCGCGACTGGACGCTGTTCGCGTTGGCCGATGGCCACGTGCAGTTCGACAAGGGCGGCCGCCGCGTCAACGTGGTTGCCGGGGAAGCCGCCGCGAATTAAGCAGGCGCATTTACGATTTCGAATGGCGGGGCAATTGGCCTCGCCATTTTTGTTTTGATTCGGCCCCACCGCTGGGCCGGGATTCCACCACACGATGTTCATCGATTCAGTCAAGGTTCAGGTCAGAGCCGGCAAGGGAGGCAACGGTTGCCTTGCGTTTGCGCATGAAGCGTTCAAGCCCAAGGGCGGGCCGTGCGGTGGCGACGGTGGCAAGGGCGGCGACGTCATCCTGCAGGCCGACCACGACATCAACAATCTCATCGCCCAGTTTTACGCACCGCACCTCCACGCCAAGGACGGCCGCCCCGGCGAGGGCAAGGGCAAGACCGGGCGCGGCGGCAAGAAACTCATCGTCAAGGTGCCGTGCGGCACGATGGTTTGGAAACTCCCGCCGCCCGAGCCGACCGCCGAGGAGCGGGACGTGCCCTTGCGCCGCTCGCTTGGCCAAGCGGAGGCGCTGGAGATCAATCTTGAAGCCGTGCCGCAGGAGTCGCCCGGGACCGTGCCGCAGGAGCCGGAAGTCATCGCCGACCTGACCGGGCACGGGCAGCAGTTCGTGCTGTGCGCGGGGGGGCGTGGCGGCAAGGGCAACATGCACTTCACCACCTCGACCCGGCAGGCGCCGCGGTTCGCGCAGGACGGCGAAATTGGCGAGGAAGGCCAGTACCGGTTCGAGCTGCGGCTGCTCGCCGAGATCGGCCTCGTCGGCTACCCGAACGCCGGCAAGTCCACCCTGCTCGGGGCGATTTCTGCCGCGCAACCGAAGATTGCCGCCTACCCGTTCACGACGCTGCACCCAAACATCGGCATCGTGGAGTTTGCCGACTACAGCCGTTTGACCTTGTGCGACATCCCGGGAATCATCGAGGGGGCGCACGACAACGTCGGCCTTGGCCACGCGTTCCTGCGGCACATCCTGCGTTGCCGCGTGCTCGTGCTGCTGATCGACATGGCCGGCACCGACGAGCGCGAGCCGTGGGACGATTACGGGCAACTGCTCACCGAACTGGAGTTGTACGACCCGGCGCTGCTCAAGCGCCCGCGCCTCGTCGCCGCGAACAAGATGGACGAGGCGCCCGCGCCGGAAAAACTGAAGGCGTTCCGGGCCAAGCTTGGCCAAGTGGACATCGTGGAAATCTCCGCCGCGTTCGACGTGGGCCTCGAGGAGTTGAAAAACAAGATGCAGCAGATCGTTGCCGCAACAAGTGAAGATTAATTTATGCTGAAAGCCGGAATCGTCGGCCTGCCCAATGTCGGCAAGTCCACCCTGTTCAACGCCGTCACCCGCACCCGCAAGGCGGAGGCGGCGAATTACCCGTTCTGCACCATCGACCCCAACATCGGCGTCGTGAACGTGCCGGACGCACGGCTCGAGGTGCTCTCGAAAATCTCCGGCTCGGCGGAAATCATCCCGGCCTCGGTCGAGTTCGTCGACATCGCCGGGCTGGTGAAGGGTGCCTCCGCCGGCGAGGGGCTGGGCAACCAGTTCCTGAGCCACATCCGCGAGGTGGACGCCATCGTGCACGTGATTCGCTGCTTCGAGGACGATGACATTCATCACGTCGAGGGCAGCATCGATCCGGTGCGCGACATCGAGACGATTTCCACCGAGCTGATCCTCGCCGACCTCGAGGCGGTGCAGCGGCGGCGCGACAAGCTGAACAAGGAAGCCAAGCGCGGCGACAAGGAGGCGGCGGCGCTGGTGGCGGTCATCGACAAGGTCGAGCCGCATCTTGGCGAGGGTAAACCGGCGATCACCTGCGAATTGAGCGACGACGAGGCCGCCTTGGCCAAGCGGCTGTTTCTGCTCTCGGCCAAGCCGACGCTGTTCGCCGCGAACCTGAAGGACACTGAGTTGGCGGATGCCGACACCCACCCGCACTTGGCCAAGGTGCGCGGGTACGCCGCCGAGCATCACGGCTGCGAAACGGTGGCAATCAGCGCACAGATCGAGAGCGAGCTGGCGGATTTGCCCGAGGGAGAGGCGGATGAGTTTCTCGCCGAAATGGGCGTGGCCGAGAGCGGCGCCGGGCAGTTGATCCACAAGTCGTACTCGCTGCTTGGCCTGCAAACCTACTTCACCACCGGCGAAAAGGAGACGCGCGCCTGGACGATTCACATCGGCGACACCGCGCCCAAGGCGGCCGGCGTGATTCACGGCGATTTTGAGCGTGGCTTCATCAAGGCAGAGACCGTATCGTACGCCGACCTGACCGCGTGTGGCTCGATTGCTGCTGCCCGCGAGAAGGGTGTTTACCGAATGGAAGGCAAGGAATACGTCGTGCAGGAAGGCGACGTGATGCTGTTTAAATTCAACGTCTGAGCGGCCAAACGCTTGGCCAAGCCGATGAGCAACGAACGACTGGTTTATCTCGACAACAACGCCACGACGCGGGTCGCGCCCGAGGTCGTCGAGGCGATGTTGCCGTGCCTCACCGAGCATTGGGGCAACCCGTCGAGCGCGTATGATCTCGCCAACGCGCCGTCCCGCATGATCGCCGGAGCCCGCGAACAAGTGGCCAAGCTCATCGGCGCCGACCCGCGCAACATCGTCTTCACCAGTTGCGGCACCGAGAGCAACAACGCCGCCATCCAAAGCGCGCTTCATTGCAACCCAACCAAGCGGCACGTCATCACCTCGGTGGTGGAGCACACGGCCAACATCAAGTTTTGTGGACAACTCGAAAAGCGCGGTTACGAGGCAACGTTCCTGCCGGTTGACCTCGACGGTGGCATCGATCTCTGCGATTTGCAGGATGCGATCAGGCCCGACACGGCGATCGTCTCGCTCATGTGGGCGAACAACGAAACCGGCGTGTTGTTCCCGGTCGAGGAACTTGCGGCGATCTGCCGCAGCCGCGGCGTGTTGTTCCACACCGACGCCATTCAGGTCGCTGGCAAACTCCCGATCGATGTGCAGTCGCTCGGCGTCGATTTCCTCTCCCTCTCCGCCCACAAGCTGCGCGCGCCCAAGGGCATCGGGCTGCTTTACATCAAGCCGGGCGCGCCGTTCGAGCCGTACATCATCGGCGGCGGCCAGGAGCGCGGCCAGCGCGGCGGCACCGAGAACGTCGCCTACATCGTCGCCTTCGGCAAAGCCGCCGAACTCGCGCTCGGGCAAATCGATGACGAAAATACGCGGGTGCGCGCCCTGCGCGACAGGCTCGAGCGGGGCATCCTGCAGACAATTCGCGGCTCTGTGCGAAACGGCGGCGGCGAGCCGAGGCTGCCCAACACGACCAACATCGGGTTTGACGGTGTCGAGGCCGAGGCGATCCTGCTGCTGCTCGACCGAGAGGGCATCTGCGCCTCGAGCGGCTCGGCCTGCACCACCGGCTCCATCGAGCCGTCCCACGTTTTGCAGGCCATGGGTGTGCCGTTGTCGCGCTCGAAAGGCTCACTGCGATTCAGCCTTGGGCTGGACAACACGGAGGCGGACGTGGACTGGGTGCTCGAGATACTGCCGGCGATCGTTTCCCGTTTGCGCGACGCCTCCCCCGAGCCGCTTGGCCAAGCGCAAGAGCGCCTGGCCAACGCCGGTTAACCCAGCGCGGCGATGAACGACTTCATCGCCTCCTCCTGCTCCAGCATCGATTCCACCAGCTTGAACTGCACCCGGGCGCGGTCGAGGTTCTGCCCATCGCGATGCACGCGAAAGTAGGTGTCGCCGTTCAAGTGATCTGTCAGGAAACGGATACCCAGAATGAGCGTGATGACCTTGCCAGAAATCGCGAGGTAATCCCGATCGGCTTGGGTCAGAAATTCACTCGCCTCGGCGAGGTAGCCCTTTGCCAATTCCTCAAAATATTCCAACCGCATGGTCACCTTGGTCAAGTCACGCTCATCCTCGTTGGTTGGGCTGGTGAGCGTGCGTACCATGTCGCCGAAGTCGTAGTGAACCAGCCCCGGCATCACTGTATCAAGATCGACGATGCAAACCACCTCGCCGCTGTCGGTGTCAAATAGCACGTTGTCGATCTTGGTATCGTTGTGCGTGATGCGCAGCGGCAGCTCGCCCCGCGCCCGGGCATCGAGCAGCAGGCTGACGATGCCACGGTGTTGCAGACAAAAATCAATCGCAGCCTGCGCTCCGGCAACCCGCCCAGCGCTGTCTGCGGCAACGGCTTTTTCCAGCGCCTCGAGCCGCAACAGACCGTTGTGAAAGTCGGGAATGGTTTCCTGCACCTTCTCCGGCGATAGGTCGGCAAGCCGTTTTTGGAACATACCAAACGCGCGCCCTACCTGGCCAGCCTGAGCCGGCAGCACGGCGACATGCATCGATGTGACCCGTTCGATGAATACGTAGGTCCGCCAGTAATTCCCCTCACGATCCCGGTAATACGGCGCACCACCCCGGGTCGGCACCAGCGTCATTGTGCGGCGCGTCAGGTCATGCCTGTCTTCTGTACCTATTTTTTTCCGGAGATGCTCGGTGGTCAGCTTGACGTTTTGCATGACCAGCTCGGGGTACGGGAAGACGTGATGGTTGATGCGCTGCAGGATGTAGCGGATGGGTGTGCCGCCCTGCCGACAGGTTATAATGTAGGTGTCGTTGATGTGGCCCTTGGTCCACACATGACCCGCCTCGAACTCGGCCACGATTTGAAACTGGCTGATCAGTTTTTCCAGATTGAACCCGTTGACCTCTGTCATGCTCCCCGTTGATTGGTTTTTTTCGCCGACAGTTCAAGCGCAAACTCGCCCGCTTGGCCAGGCGCTTGGCTCAGGAGCAGCCCAAGCTCTCGCCGCAGTTGAGGCACTTGAAGCAGGCACCGTTGCGGACGGTGAGGTGGCCACAGGTCGTGCAGGCCGGCGCGTCCTCCATGAAGTGCGCCACCGACTGGCTGATCGCCGAGGCGTCGTGGCTGTGCGAATGCGCCGCCGCATGATCGACCGATTCGCCGTCTCCGCCGCTGGCCACCGGCAACTCAACAACCGGCTTGTTGACGTGCTGGGCCTCGGCCTGTTGGAGGCCGGGGATGTTCAGTTCCTGCTGGCTGGTGTCACCCATGGTTCTCTCGAGGTAACCGGGGATGAACTGGATGCCCATCCAGCGAAATACGTAGTCGATGATCGACGAGGCGCGGCGGATCTGCGGGTTCTTGGTGAAGCCGGACGGCTCGAACCGCTGATGGCTGAACTTGCGCACCAGCGCCGCGAGCGGCACGCCGTATTGCAGGGAGACACTCGTCAGCGCGGCGACGCTGTCCATCAGACCGCCGATGGTCGAGCCCTCCTTGGCCATGGTTATGAACATCTCGCCGGGTGTGCCGTCCTCGAACAGGCCGATCGTCAGGTAGCCCTCGTGGCCGGCGATGTCAAATTTGTGAGTCACCGCCTGGCGGGTCTCGGGCAGGCGCCGGCGGAGAGGTTGGTCGATCTGTTTTTGCAGACCGACCAACTGATCCTCCAGTTCCTTGATCCGCTCATCCGCCGTGATGGTGAGTTCCCTTTCGGTTCCCTCGCCGGTCTTGGCGGTGTTGAGCGGTTGGGACCGCTTCGAGCCATCGCGATAAATCGCGACACACTTGAGTCCCAGTTTCCACGCCTGTGTGTAGGCGTCGGTTATATCCGCGACCGAGCACTCCCGGGGGAGATTGACGGTCTTGGATATGGCGCCGCTGATAAACGGTTGGGCAGCGGCCATCATCTTCAGATGTGCCATGTAGTGAATGCTGCGCTCGCCGCGGAACGGCTTGAACGCGCAATCGAACACATCCAGATGTTCGGGCTTGAGCCCGCTTCTACGGGTTTCCCCGTCCTCCTTGACGTCCTCGATGGAGTCAAATTCTTCAATGTGGGCGGCGATGTTTTTCACCTCGTCCGCCGAGTAGCCCAGCCGCGACAATGCGTCGGGCACGGTGCGGTTCACGATCTTCAGCGTCCCGCCGCCGGCGAGCAGCTTGTACTTCACCAACGCGATGTCCGGCTCGATGCCGGTCGTGTCGCAGTCCATGAAAAACGCGATCGTGCCGGTCGGCGCCAGCACGGTGACCTGCGCGTTGCGGTAGCCGTTTTGGCCGCCCTTGGCCAAGGCCGCCTCCCAACAGTCGCGGGCGGCGTCCTTCAGGTATCCAAAATCCTCGCTTGGCTGGATGTCCTCCACGGCGGCGTGGTGCAATTTCATGACGCCGCGCATCGACTCGACGTTGCCCTTGGCCAACGGCTTGGCCACGTGATTGCAACTGGCATCGCGATAACCGGCGAACGCGCCTTTCACGCCGGCCAACTCCGCCGATTGCTCGTACGAATGGCCGGTCATGATCGACGTGATCGCGCCGGCCAGGGCGCGGCCCTCGTTCGAGTCGTACGGTAGCCCGTAGCTCATGACCAGCGAGCCCAAGTTGGCGAAGCCGAGGCCAAGCGTGCGAAAAATGTGCGAGTTCTCGGCGATCGGCTGGGTCGGGTAACTGGCGTTGTCGACGAGAATTTCCTGCGCGGTGATGAAAATGCGCACCGCCGCCTTGAATCGGTCGATGTCGAACACGCCGTCCTCGAGCTTGAAACGCATCAGGTTCAGCGAGGCCAGATTGCAGGCGGTGTTGTTGATGAACACGTATTCGGAGCAGGGGTTGGTCGAGTGAATCGGCTCGGTGCCGCTGCAGGTGTGCCACTTTTGGATCGCGCCGTCGTACTGGATGCCGGGGTCGCCGCACACCCACGTGCCCTCGGAGATTTTATGCAACAGCCCCGTGGCATTCTTCTTTTCAAGTTTCTCGCCGGTGGTCACGGCGCGTGTCCACCAATCGCCGCCGTCCTGTGCGGATTGCATGAACTCATCGCTGACACGCACCGAGAGGTTCTCGTTCTGGTACATGACACTGCCGTAGGCGTCGCCGTTGTACGATCCGTCGTAGCCCTGCTCGATCAATGCCCACGCTTTTTTCTCCTCGAGCTGCTTGGCGTCGATGAATTCCTCGATGTCGCCGTGCCAGTCGCGGATGGTGTTCATCTTGGCGGCGCGGCGCGTCTTGCCGCCGGAACGCACCACGTTGGCCACCTGGTCGTACACCCGGAGGAACGACATCGGGCCGCTCGGGATTCCCCCGCCGCTGATGGTTTCGCGCTTGGACCGGATCGGCGTCAGGTCGGTGCCGGTGCCGGAGCCAAACTTGAAGAGCATCCCCTCGCTGTGCGCCAGCTTGAGGATCGACTCCAAGTCGTCATCCACCGACTGGATGAAACAGGCGCTGCCCTGCGGGTACTCGTACTGCGACGTGGCGCGCTCCGCCTGGCCAAGCGCATCATCGTAATGCCAGTTGCCCTTCGCCGAGTCGTTGCCCACGCCGTACTCGTGATGCAGCCCGACGTTGAACCATACCGGCGAGTTGAAGGCACCGTGCTGGTTCAGGCAGAGCCACGACAACTCCTCGTAAAAAACCTCGCCATCCTTCCTGCTGAAGTAACCGTCTTTGACGCCCCAGTCGGCGATGGTGCGGGCCACGCGATGGATCAGTTGGCGAACGGACGTCTCCCGCTCCGGCGTGCCCTGCTGGCCAAAGAAATATTTCGAGACGACGACCTTGGTCGCAAGCTGCGACCAGTTCTTGGGCACCTCGACGTCTTCCTGCTTGAAAATGATCTTGCCGCCCTCGTCGGTGATCTCCGCCGTGCGGGTATCCCACTCGATTTCATCGTAGGGATTTCGCTTGGCATCGCTGAACACCCGCTCGACCTTGATGCCCGAACGCTGTTTGCCCTTGGCCAAGCCACCCCTTTTCGGAGTCGTGACTTTTGGGGAAGTGGAGCGGCGAGGGGTGCGGGCAGTGGGCGCGGTCAACGGGTCGTTTGCGTCGATCATGGGTTGTCAGGCGTCTACGGGTGTTTGGGGCAAAATAACCGTGCTTGGGGGCGATCTCACTCAATCAACCGCCCTTAAAAGCTCGGTCGAGCTGGGCAACGGGATGAGTGTTACCACAATTTGTTGGGGCAACAAGTTTTTTTACCACAATTTGTAGTGTTTTTTTTCTCATCAACCCCAAGCGACCAAGTTCCTTGCAGCGCAAGTATTTGCGGCCCAAACTCTTCGGTGTCATGGCAAATTATTTGATCGAGCAACTGGATGAAGTCGAGCCAACCCCCTGCCCCTGCGGCTTGGCCAAGCGCGCCTTTGTCGGCGAACCGAACGCGGTGGCCAGCCTGCACGTGGTCGATATCAAGCGCGACTCAGCCGTCCATTACCACAAGCGGATGACAGAAATTTACCTCGTCCTTGAGGGCGAAGGGCACATGGAACTGGACGGCGACCGGGTGCCGCTCAGGCCCATGACCGCCGTTTACATAAAGCCCGGCTGCCGTCACCGCGCGGTGGGCCGGCTGAAGATTATCAACATCCCCATCCCGGCGTTCGACCCCGGGGACGAGTGGTTCGACGACTGATCGCTCCGCTTTCGGCTTGCTTCGGATGGTCGATTACCGATTGAATCCACCGCCCTGCGGCGCCGTCAGGTTTTCCCGTTTTATTGTATGCACACATTAATTCTTTTTTTACTCGGAGTCACCTCGGTGATCGGCCTCGCATTCATCATCGAGCGGGGTTACGCCCTGCGCCGCAACTCCATCATCCCCCAACCCCTGACTGACAGCTTGGAGCATTGCCAGACGCGCAGCGATGTGAACACCCTGCTGCGGTTCTGCCAGCAGCACGAGCTCACCCCGCTGTCGCGGCTGACCACGGCCGCCATCGAGCACCTCGAGTGGGCCAAGCCGGACAACGTCGAGGCGTTGCAGACCCGCGCGCGTCACGAGGTCAGCCGGATGGAGCGCGGCCTTGTGGTGCTGGAGATCATCACCGGCATTGCGCCGCTGCTGGGCCTCGTCGGCACGGTGTTTGGGTTGATCGAGATTTTCGGTGAAATGACCTCGGACCAGGTGGACACGGCCCGTTTTGCCAGCGGCATTTCCCTTGCCCTTTACGCCACGCTCTCGGGCCTCAGCATCGCCATCCCGTCGCTCGTTGCGTGGAGCATATACAGCAAGCGGGTCGAGACATTCGCCATCGAGATGGAGACGCTGCTCGACATATTTCTTCGCCGACAGTACCCGGTCAAGCCCGGGAAATAACCGCCCCCGCCGCTCATGCGATTTCTCCTGCGCAAAAGCCGAAAACCACCCACCGTCATCATCGTGGCGCTGATCGACGTGCTGCTGGTTGTGCTCATTTTTATGGTGGTATCGACGACGTTCACGAATCAAGCCGCTGTGAAACTTGTCCTGCCAGAATCGTCGCAGGCCAAGGCCGCGCCGGCCGTGAACGACAGCCTCATCGTCACCGTGGCCAAGGAGCCGCCTCATTTCTTTTTTGGAACCAGCGCCGTGGCGGCCGCCGACCTCGAGGCCGAGTTGAAACAGCGCACCCACGACAACCCGGAATTGGAACTCTCGATCCGGGCCGACACCGACGCGCCGTGGGGGCAGATCGTCAAGTTGATGGATGCGGCCAAGGCGGCGGGTGTCATGTCCGTGAAGGCGTTCACCGAGCAGCCAACCGGCGAATGAGCGGCGACATTCCAGCAGACATCCCGCCCCCGGACAGCCTGCACCTCTCGTCAGCCACCGGCTGGCTGCAACTCGGCAACCCCGGCGAGGCCCTGGCCGACTTGGCCAAGGTGTCGGCAGAGCATCGGGGACACCACGAAGTGCTGCACCTCGAGTGGCACATCCACGCCCGCAACAAGGACTGGGAGCGCTGCGCGGAAATCGGCGGCGTGATGGCGAAGCTTAACCCCGACGATCCCTCCGGCTGGATCAACCAGGCCAACGCGCTGTTTTACCTCAAGCGCGGCCGCGAGGCGTTTGATCGGCTCGAGCCGATCCGCTCGCGGTTCCCCAAAAATGAGGCCATCCCCTACAACCTCTCCTGCTACGCCTGCCAATTCGGCGACTTGGTGCTGGCGATGCACTGGTTTCAAGCTGCGGAAAAAATCGGCGACCCGGAAAAAATCCGCGAAGTGGCGCTGATGGATCCGGATTTGGAGCCGATCTGGGATCAAATCAAGTAAGTGAGCCGTCGGCAGTAAGCGGTGATCCGTAAACGCTCCGCTCAGCCGGGCGCTCACTGCTCACCGCTCACTAAAACTCCTTGCGCTTAGCCAAGCGATGTTGTCAAACAACCGGCGTGCCGGATTGGCTGACATCGATCCTCCTCGGGGTTATAGAGGGGATCACCGAGTTTCTCCCCATCTCATCGACGGGCCACCTGCTCGTGCCGCAGCAGCTTGGCTGGCTGGAGAAGCAGACGGATCTTTTCAACATCGCCATCCAGAGTGGCGCGGTGATCGCGGTGCTGTTCAACTTCACCGACCGCGTCAAACAACTCACCCTCCGCTGGCGCGAGCCGGAAGCGCGCGACTACCTGGCCAAGCTGCTCGTCGCGTTCGTCATCACCGGCGTCGGCGGGCTGCTCATCGACAAGCTTGGCTTCAAGTTGCCGGAAGATGTGCTGCCGGTGGCGGTGGCGCTGCTCGTCGGCGGTGTGCTGTTTGTCGTGGTCGAAAAGAAAATCGGTGGCCGGGCAAACTTGGCGGAGGTCACTTGGGCCATCGCGATCGCGGTTGGCTTTGGCCAGTTGCTCGCGGCGATGTTCCCCGGCACGTCGCGCTCGGGAGCGACGATTCTCATTGCGCTGCTGATGGGGCTGCGGCGCATGCCGGCGATCGAGTTCACCTTCCTGCTGGGCGTGCCGACGCTTTTGGCGGCCGGCGCGTACAAGGTGTTCAAGGCGATCCGCGACGAGTCGGTGACGGAGGACTGGGGGCAGTTGGCGCTGGCCACGGCGGTCTCGGCGGTGACCGCGTTTGTGTCGGTTCGATGGCTGCTGCGCTACATAGAGACGCACACGTTCGTGGTGTTTGGCTGGTACCGCATCGCGCTTGGCTTGGCGCTGCTGTTCGCCATCAATTCGTGACGCCCTCCCTGCGGTATTACGATTGACGCGCCGTTCCATTGCCGTATAATCAGTTCCGCGCCATCGCTTGGCCAATTTCCCCATTCTATCGTAACTATTTGGGGCTCATTGGTGTAGTGGATGGCACAGATTTCTTGCATGAATCGAACAGTTCACTCATTAATACGTCACACGATCATCCCCGCATGCGCGTTGGCGCTCGCGGGATGCGGCGCGGAGTTCTCAGCGAAAACAGGGGAAGAAAAAACCGGCAAGGCGAAAAAGGAAAAAGCGGTGCTGGTGGAACTGGCCGAGGTGAAGCGCGGGATGATCGAGTCAATCCTCGAGCGCTCCGCCCCGCTTGAGGCCGAGGTCAAGGTGGAGGTCAAGGCCCGCACGAGCAACCCGGCCATCGAGTTGCTCGTCGAGGAAGGGGACAAGGTCGCCAAAGGCCAGGTGTTGCTCCGCCTCGAGAACGACAAACAGCAAAACGATCACGACCAGGCCCTGAGCCAACTTGACAAAACGCAGATCGAGTACGAGCGGCAGGAGAGCCTTTACAAGGACAACCTCATCAGCGAGCAGGTTTTTCGCAACGCAAAGTTCGACCTGAACCAACGCCAGTTGTCCGCCGAGACGGCCAAGCGCCAACTGGAGTACACCGAGGTGCGCGCGCCCATCAAGGGCACCATCACCCTGCGCTCCGTGAAGGTCGGCGACAACGTGAGCACCGGCTCGACCATTTTTGAGATCATCGACTTCGAGTCGACCGTCGCCGTCATCCATGTGCCGGAGCAGTACCTGCCCCAGCTCCGGCCGGACATGGCCGCGCGGCTGATCTCCAACACGCTTGGCGACAAGATTTTTCCCGCCCACGTGAAACGCATCTCGCCCATCGTCGAGGCGCGGGCCGGGACGATCAAGGTCACCGTCGGCGTGAGGGAACTCGGCGCGCTGCGCCCCGGCATGTGGGTAGACGTGGAGCTGGTGCTCGAGACCAAGCAGGACGCCGTGTTGATCCCGAAAAAATCGATCGTGTACGACAACGACCAGACGTTCGCCTACAAGCTGCACACCAGCACCAACGGCGTGAGGAGCGTGAAGCGCCAGTTGGTCCTGCCGCAAAATGCCGACAAAGTGCACATTGAGCCGTTTGAGGGATTTGAGGTCGGCGAAAAAGTCGTCATCGCCGGGCAGTCCGGACTGAAGGAGAATTCCAAGATCCGCGAAGTCGGCGATCCCGACCCGGACGCGGAAAAAACCGACACCGCGTCGGCCAGCACCAACGCCCCGGCCGCCAGCAAGAGCGGGACGTAATCCCTCACCTCCCGCAACGGCATGGAGTCCCCGCATCGCAACCCGAACTTCACCACCGACCGGCCGGTCGCGGTGCTGATGGTGTTTCTGGCCGCCGTCGTCTTCGGCTACTTCTCGCTTGGCCAACTGCCGGTCACGCTCATGCCGGAGATGAGCTACCCCACCCTCACCGTGCGCACCGAGTACCCCGGCGCCGCGCCGGAGGAGGTCGAGAACGACATCAGCCGCCCGATCGAAGAGGCGCTTGGCGTCGTCAGCGGGCTCAACGAGATCAGCAGCATCAGCCGGGCCGGCGTGAGCGACGTCATTTTGGAGTTCGTCTGGGGCACGTCGATGGTCGATGCCATCCAAAACACCCTCGAGAAACTCGACCTCGTTTACCTGCCGCGCGAGGCGGAGAAGCCGCTGCTCCTGCACTACGACCCGTCGCTTGACCCGGTGATGGAGTTGAGCCTGTCCGGCTCCAGCAGCAGCACAAAGTACGACGGCGACGAGGGCTTGCGGCGGCTGCGCCGCATCGCCGAGCTGCAGGTCAAGCGGCTCATCGAACCGATCAAGGGCGTCGCGGCGGCGCGTGTCCGCGGCGGGCTCGAGGAGGAGATTCACGTGTTGATCGACGAGGGCAAGCTGCAGCGGGTGAACCTCTCGATTGGCCAAGTGATCAGCCGGTTGCGCGCGGAAAACATCAACGCCGCCGGCGGCCGCATCCGCGAGGGCGGCGCGGAATACATGATCCGCACCATCAACGAATACCAAACCCTCGAGGAAATCGCCGACACGATAGTGTTCCGCCGCGAGGGCCGCGAGATCCGCGTGAAAGACCTTGGCCAAGTGGTGCACGGGCAGCGCGACCGCGAGATGCTCACCCGCACCGACGGCGCGGAGAGCGTGCAGATCGATATTTACAAAGAGGCCGACGCCAACATGGTCGCCGTGGCCAAGCGCGTCATCGCACTCGTCGGCGAAGTGCCCGACTTCGGCAAAAAAAAGGAGGACAAAACAAAAAGCCCGGAAGAGTTGCAGCGCGAAAAAATGAAAAACTTTTTTCGCGGCCCGACGCTCGCCGGCAAGTTGTTCAACGAGGAACAGGCCAAGCTGCGCGTGGTCGCCGACCGCTCGGTCTTCATCGACAACAGCATTCAGGAAGTGCTCAACACGGCGCTGCTCGGCGGCCTGCTCGCCGTGGTCGTGCTGCTGTTTTTCCTGCGCGACATCCGCACGACAGCGATCATCGCACTGAGCATTCCGATCTCGATTCTCGTGACGTTCGCGCCGCTAAATCTCCTCAATGTGTCGCTCAACATCATGTCGCTCGGCGGCCTGGCGATGGGCATCGGCATGCTGGTGGACTCGTCGATCGTGGTGCTCGAGTCCATCTACCGCTGTCGCGAGGAGGGCGACTCGACCCGCAGCGCCGCCATCCGCGGAACGACGGAAGTGCGGGGCGCGGTCATTGCCTCGACGCTGACGTCGATCTGCGTGTTTTTCCCGATGGTGTTTGTCGAGGGGCTCGCCGGGCAGGTGTTCAGCGACCTTGGCCTGACGGTGGTCACCTCGCTCGTTGCCGCGCTGATCGTGGCGGTGTTGTTCATCCCGATGCTCGCCAGCCGCACCGGGTTCAAGCTGCAGACGGGTGCCGGCATGGTGTCGCACGCGCTTGGCTCGCTTGAGGGGCGCATCAACCTCCCGACGTTTTGGCGGGGTATTTTGCTGCCGATGGGTTCGCTGGGCGTGCTGATGCTCGGGGCCAAACTTGGCCACACTTACTGGTCAACGCGCGGTGTCGATGACCCGAAAATTCTCGAGAAAATTTCGTACGCCGCATCGGCGCTGATGGTGCTCAGCGTGTGGATGAATATCTGCGTTTTTCCGCTGTTCGCCGCCTTGGCCAAGCGGCTGCACGATCGCGGCAAATCGGCTTGGTGGCTGCTGGCGATTTACCCGATATTCGAGGGGTTTTTCCTGCGGGGCGGCACGGATGACAACCGCTTTGGCCCAAGCGCGGACGGCAACCTGCGCTTGGCCAAGCTGTGGGGTTCGTTCCGCGCCTTCGACGAGAGCCGGCGGCGCAGCGGGCGTCTTTTCCTGCTCACGGCACCGTACTTTGCGCTGCGCTTGGCCATCTCGTTGCTGCTGGAGTTGATCGGCCTCACGTTGGTTTGGGAGATTCGCATCGTGGCTTTCGAGGCGCTTTACGCCTACCGAAGCATCCTCAAAATCGGCGCGAAGATTGGGAGGCTGTTTTCGAAGCTCGGCGGCGGAAAAATCGCCGACAGTGCGGACGGCGATTCGGGAGTTTATCCGAGGCTCATTCGCTGGGCGTTGGCCAGTCCGGGCATGATGGTTGCGCTGATCGTCGGCTGCTTCGCGCTCACGTGGTGGGTCGGCAAACAGCTCGAGACGGAACTGCTGCCGGAGGTGCATCAGAGCGAGTTTACTTTCGAGGCTGCCCTGCCGGTCGGCACGCCGCTGGACCAGACGATCGCCATTCTCAGCGGTGTCGAAAAAAATATTTTTGAAAACAAGGAGGAGTTCGGCATCGACACGTTGCTGGTGATGTACGGCTTCGACACAACCAACATGAAACGCTCGGACGAGGGCGAACACTCGGCGCGGTTCAAGGTGCTGCTCAAGCCGAGCAGCAGGCCGAGGGAAGCCGAGAAGCGGGTCATCGGCGAGTTGCGCGCGATGTTCGCGGAGGTGCCGGACGTGACGACGCGCGTGACGCGGCCGGTGCTGTTCAGCTCGAAGAAGCCGGTGGTCATCCAGATTAACGGCGACGATTTGCCGGAGCTGAAGCGGTACTCCGACGAGGCGACCGCGCTGCTCTCGAGGGAGCCGGCGCTGGCCGACGTCGAGCCGACACTTCGCAGCGGCGCGCCGGAAGTACAGATCACCTACGACCGGCAGCAGATCATCCGCCATGGGTTGAACCTTAGCACGGTGGCCAACCAGGTGCGCGACATGGTCAAGGGCGCCGAGGCCACGCGGTTCAACCGGCGCGACCGGCGCGTGCCGATCATCGTGCGGCTGGCCGAGAAGGATCGCTCACAGGTGGCCGACGTCGGCAAGCTCACGATCAATCCCGGTGCCGCCACGCCGATCCCGCTCAACTCGATCGCCGAGTTGACCGTCGGCGAGGGGCCAAGCGAGATCCGGCGCATCGACGGCAAACGCGTCGCGCTGGTGCAGGCGAACATCGGCGCGGGATCGCTTGGCACGGCGGTCGAGGCCGCGAACCGCGCGCTTGGCCAAGGGATCGATTGGCCGGGGTATATGGGCTTTATCATCACCGGCCAAAACGAGGAATGGGAGCGAAGCCGGACGAGCCTATACCTCGCGCTTGGCCTGAGCCTGTTCTTGGTTTACGTGATCATGGCGTCGCAATTCGAGTCGCTCGTGCAGCCGTTCATCATCATGTTCACCATCCCGATGGCGTTCGTCGGAACGGTGCTGGGGCTGAAATGGCTCGGCATCAATTTGTCGGTGGTGGTGTTCCTCGGCATGATCATGCTGGCCGGTATCGTGGTCAATAATGCCATCGTGCTGGTGGACTATGCCAACACGCTGCGCGGCCGAGGCATGGCTCTGCGCGAGGCGATCGTCCAAGCCGGTTGCGTGCGGCTGCGTCCCATTTTGATGACCACCGCCACGACCGTGCTTGGCCTGTTGCCGATGGCGATTGGCCTCGGGGACGGCGCGGAAATCCGCACGCCAATGGCGGTCTCCGTGATCTGCGGTTTGCTGACCTCCACCGTACTCACGCTGCTGGTCATCCCGACGATTTACTACTTGTTCGGCCTAGCAGGCGAGCGCATCTTCCAAGCCAAAGAGGAGTAGCCATGGAGACAAACAATCTGGCGACCAAACTCACGCGGTTGTCCATTGGCCGGAAGGTCACTGTGTTTGTCCTGTTTTTGAGCATCCTCGCGGTGGGTCTCATCGCCACCGGCCGCCTCCCGCTGGAAATGTACCCCAAGGGCATGGAGGGGCACTGGATGGAGATCCGCACGGCTTGGCGTTCCGGCGTGGCGCAGGAGTCGATGGAAAAACTGGGACTCCCGATGGAGGAGGAGTTGAGTACCGTCCGCGGCATCGACTCGATGCACACGACCTGCTCGCAGACGTCGGCCCGCGTACGCCTAAGATTCAAGCGAGGCACGGACATGGACGTGGCCTATCGCGAGGTGCGCGACCGGATGGAGCGGGCCTCGCTGCGGTTTCCCGAGGGCGTGAATGACTACCGGATCAGCAAACACGATGGGGTGATGTCCACCATTTGCAGGCTGGTCATCGGGTACAGTGAGGATTCCGACCACTACGCCGTCATAGAGAAAAACGTCATCCGCCCGCTCCAGCGCATCGACGGCGTGGCCGATGTGGGTTTAAGGATACGGCAGAAGGAGATCCAGATTGAAGTCGATAAAGACCGAGCGGAGGCGTACGGATTGAGCATCCACCGGCTCTCGCGACGGTTGCGAGGGGATAATTTCACGCTGGCCAGCGGCACCGTGCGCGACGGCGGCAAAAAATATCTCCTCAAGTCGTCCAGCACATTCCACACGATGGAGGAACTGCGGACCATCCCCCTGACCGGCACGGTTAACCTCAGCGATGTTGCGACGTTGAAATATGAGGTGGACGATCCCCATCACCACACCGAGCGGTGGAACGGGCAGGCATCGGCGACCGTCTCGATCCGGAAGGAAAGCGAGGCGAACACGGTGGAGGTGAGCGACCGGGTCGCCGCGACCGTAAGACAGATCCAGCAAAACCCGGCGCTGGCCGATTATCAGGTCAAGCTCTACCGAAACCACGGCGAGATCATCCGGAGCCGCCTCAATAGCCTTATCAACAACGGGATGTTCGGTGCCCTCTTAGCCGCAGCGGTTCTCTATTTTTTCCTCCGCCAATTCCGATTGACGCTGATCATAGCCATGGCCATTCCGTTGTGCCTGCTCATCTCGACGACCATGATGTTTTTCGCCGATGAAAGCCTCAACACGCAGACCATTCTCGGGCTGGTCATCTGTGTCGGGTTGCTGGTGGACAACTCAGTCGTGGTCGCGGAAAATATTCAGCGCCATTACATGGGCGGGCTGTCCCGGCGCGACGCCTGCCTCAAGGGGGTCGGCGAGATCGGCCTCGCCGTGACGACGGCCACCCTTACCACCGTCATCGTTTTTCTCCCGGCCCTGCTCATTGATGGCGAGATGCGCTTCATGCTTTACCGCCTGGCCTTGCCGGTGGTTTCCGCGCTACTGGCCTCGCTTGGCGTCGCACTTGTGTTCATCCCCCTCTGCGTTTACATGACGCTCCCCCCAGCGACAACAGGGACGCGCCGCTTGGCCAAGCCGGGACGCGCCGTCATCGACATG
>Ga0208391_1000537_pt1 | contig 19948 bp, 18 predicted proteins | sample Knorr_S23_td_Bot_FD_185612 | JGI IMG/M metagenome (GOLD analysis project Ga0208391, IMG submission 185612) | Marine microbial communities from Southern Atlantic Ocean transect - Knorr_S23_td_Bottom_ad_3770_LV_A (SPAdes) (version 2) | ecosystem: Environmental > Aquatic > Marine > Oceanic | place... | reverse complement strand
TCGGCACTTCCTTGATCACAATTTTTTCAACTTCTTTGACAACGACCTTTTCGATCGGCACTTCCTTGATCACAATTTTTTCAACTTCTTTGACAACGATTTTCTCATCGCCCGGTATCAGTGATACCCAGAGCCTCTCGCCAGACTGCGACCTGCCCTGTGCAATGCCTTGGTGGTAGTCAATCCAGTCTGAAAGCTGACGGGTATATTCCTCTCTGGCTAAGATCCTTGAGATGCCCGCCATCATCTCAACAGAAGGGATAATCAGCGTAGCGCCTTCTCGGAGCAGATTCATATTTCCACGAATAAATGCTTCAGAATTCATGTGCATCAGCGCAAACATTCTCTGATATATGGTCACACTTTTATCGACATCAATATTCGCAGCAATACCCATCAACGTCTCGCCACTCCTGACCGGTTCGTAAGTGTCACCTGGCTGTATTGCCCGCTGGCCAGTCGTACTTGGCAACGCAATTGACTGGCCAGCTACAGTGTCGTAACCCGGCGGGTCGAGCAAGGCCGTATATTCGCGAATAATCTTACCGCCCGACCACCCAATGGCAGCCAGAAAATGAAGAAACGGTATGCGTACGGGATTATCTGTTGACACACGAATCCAGGGGCCGGTCTCACCGTTGATGACGTTAAACTGCAGCGACTTGACGACCGGTTCAATGGGGATATTGGCACGTCGAAAGTCAGAATCCGTTGCCAACTTGATTTCCAGGCTTTCAAGCACATCGTCCTCAATGGAAGCAATCGATATCTCTGCGTCAAACGGTTGATTCAGGGCGGAATTCACCACTATGCGACCCAGGCCGATAGCCTGGACATTAGATGTCACCAACCAAAGGCCGACCGAAAGAACAATCCAAAGAACTGATCTTTTATATGAGGTTCTAATCAAGTTACTAAAATTCTACTTCCCAGCGAATAATTCGATACGTTTGTCTAACGTTAATTAACATAGACTTTAAGCACTTCTAAACAGATGTTCGGCTATCTGCACACTATTCAATGCCGCACCTTTTCTAACATTGTCCGATACAACCCACATGTTGATACCCTGAGCGCACGAAATGTCCTCGCGGATCCTACCCACATACACACCGTCCTGGTCAGCACCATCCGACACAGGCGTCGGGTAACCACCCGACTCGCACTCATCGACGACAACAACACCCGGTGCCGCTTGTAGCAACTCTCGAACCGCTTTGGCAGTGATCTTTTCTCGGGTTTCTACGTGTAAAGCCTCGGAGTGGCCATAAAACACCGGCACGCGCACGCAGGTGGGATTTATGCGGATGGTATCATCACCGAAAATTTTTTGGGTTTCCCAGACCATTTTCATTTCTTCTCGCGTATAACCGTTTTCCTGGAACTCATCGATGTGGGGTAGAACGTTGAAGGCAATCTGCTTTGGCAGAACAACCGGGTTGACCGGCCTGCCATTTAGCAGTTCGAGTGACTGCTGCCCCAGTTCTGCAATGGCCCGCTTACCTGCGCCTGAAACGGCTTGATAGGTGGCAATGTTGATCCGGGATATGCCGACAGCATCATAAATTGGCTTTAAGGCGACGACCATCTGAATGGTCGAACAGTTAGGATTGGCAATAATGCCATGATGCCCGTCTATGGCGTGTGCATTGACTTCCGGGACGACCAGAGGAATATCCGGATCGTTACGAAAATGAGCAGTGTTGTCGATAACTACACAGCCAGACGACACAGCCTTTGGTGCGTAAGAGGCCGACACACTCCCACCAGCTGAAAACAAGCCGATCCTTGCCATGGAAAAATCAAATTCGTCCAGCCTCGTTACCCGAATCGATTTCCCCCGAAAGTTGATCGTACTACCTGCCGACCGCTCACTCGCAAGCGGAAACAACCTGCCAATTGGAAAGCTGCGTTGTTCGAGAATATCGATCATCACCTCACCAACTGCTCCGGTGGCTCCGACGACGGCAACATCTACGCTATTGGTCAAGAAATTCCTTTCCCTGTAGGCTGATTAAAGGAAGGCCACCCAAGCCGACTCCAGACGAACTGCACAGCACCATCTTATGAAATGTCCGTAAACAGCCAGGGCATCTTCCGCTTATGCAACGCCTCAAACTCAGAAATCTCTTTCTTATGCTGCAGGGTCAGGTCGATTTCATCGAGCCCATTAACCAGGCAGTACTTCTTAAAACTTTCTACATCAAATGAATATTGCGTGCCATCTGGGGTGACGACGCTTTGCGATTCCAGATCTACCTCCAGCATATAGCCCGGTTCATTTTTAATCGCCCCAAATAAGGTATCAATGACATCATCGGGCAATGCAAGGGGCAACAGACCATTTTTAAAACAGTTGTTGAAAAAGATATCAGCAAAACTTGATGCGATAATCACCTTGACCCCGTAGTCATGTAGTGCCCACACCGCGTGTTCTCGCGATGATCCACAACCGAAGTTTTTTCGGGCCAGCAAAACCTCAGCGCCCGTATAACGCTTTTCGTTCAGTACAAAATTCGGATTAATCGACCGATTGCTGTGTTCCTGACCGGGCTCACCCTGATCCAGATATCTCCATTCATCGAATAGGTTCGCACCGAAACCCGAACGAGCCACTGACTTCAGATACTGTTTTGGAATTATCGCATCAGTATCAACATTTGAGCGATCGATGGGCAGGACAATCCCCTTTACAGTCCTAAATGGTTCCATCAAGACTTATCCTCGAGATCGGCCGGGTCAATAAAATGGCCTGCTACGGCCGCGGCTGCTGCCAGTGCGGGAGAGACGAGGTGTGTACGGCCGCCGTGACCCTGTCTGCCTTCGAAATTCCGGTTAGAGGTCGAGGCGCACCGCTCGCCAATCTCCAGCCGATCCGCATTCATCGCAAGACACATTGAACAACCGGGTTCTCTCCACTCGAATCCTGCCCGCGTAAAGACCGCATCCAACCCTTCTGCTTCAGCCTGGCGCTTTACCAGCCCCGATCCCGGAACGACCATTGCCAGCGAGACATTTGAGGCAACTCTATGACCTCGGGCGACTTGCGCCGCGACTCTTAAGTCTTCGATTCTTCCGTTGGTACACGATCCGATAAAAACCTTGTCTACCTTGACCTCACTGATCGGTGTCCCAGACTCGAGGCCCATGTACTCCAATGCCCGTGCCCAACCTTCTCGGCGAGTTTCGTCGGATTGACTTTGCGGATCAGGAATTTCTCCGTCAATCGGTATCACCATTTCCGGCGATGTGCCCCAGGTGACCTGAGGGGAGATCGTCTTTCCATCCAACCTTATTTCCTGATCAAACACCGCATCTTTGTCCGAGACATAATCAGACCAGAGTTCTTGCGCTTTAATCCATTCCTTGCCCTTGGGGGCATAAGTGCGATTCTTAAGATAATCAATCGTTGACCTATCAACCGCGACGATGCCACAGCGAGCCCCTGCTTCAATCGTCATGTTACACAAGGTCATTCTCGCTTCCATGCTTAACTCACGGACCACACTGCCTGCAAACTCAATGGCATAGCCTGTGCCACCGGATGTTCCAATTTCGCCGATGATGGCGAGGATCAAATCCTTAGCACCGACTCCAGTCCGGAGTTCTCCTTCAATGGTAATCCGCATGCTCCGCATTTTTCGGGACACAAGGCACTGCGTCGCCAGTACGTGCTCAACTTCGGAGGTGCCTATACCAAAAGACAACGCGCCAAATGCGCCATGAGTGGTTGTGTGGGAATCCCCGCATACTATCGTCATTCCTGGGAGTGTTGCACCTTGTTCCGGGCCAATCACATGCACAATCCCCTGACGCGGATCGTTCATATCGTATTCGGTAATACCGAACTCCTTGCAGTTCTGATCAAGCGTTGTTACCTGAAGCCGTGACACCGGGTCACTGATGCCCTCCGACCGATCAGTCGTCGGTACATTGTGATCAGCAACTGCGAGGTTTGCACCGACGCGGTGTGGCACTCGCCCGGCTTCTTTCAGGCCGGCGAAAGCCTGCGGCGATGTCACCTCATGAATCAGGTGGCGGTCTATATAGATCAGTGATGTGCCGTCATCCTCTTCACGAACCACATGGCTGTCCCATAGCTTGTCGTACAGAGTTTTTCCAGACATTTTTAGTAGAACTCAAATAATGACGATAGAATAAAATTGTAGCACATCACCGAACCGTCCTAGACTACCCCTGGCGAATTATCATTCGACAATTTAACGTAAACTCCCAACTATTGATGACACAATGGACCCTTAAGAATAAATTCGGTTAAACACTAATCGACTACGAACAAATGACCAGCTTCGTGAAACTATTCCAACGATTGCAAAGTGAACTCGGGGAAGCGGCACTGCCGCTTAACCCTGAAGCACAACTTCCCCAGGGGTTAATCCTCAGTCAAGCACTTTACCCAGATCTTGCCAGGGATGCCGCCACGCTGATCTTCAAACACAACCGTTGCCGTAATCTGCTAGACCCGATTTCCCTGTATCCTACATTAGATGCATTAGGGTCTTTGAAAGCTCAGATTTCACAGGGCAGTCGTGCAGACATCGATGCCATACGATTCATCGAGGATATGGGATACCTCGTCACGCAGGCACTATCAGATCCAGACATACAATCAGTGGGCGCAACTGAAAAACCCGACACAAACAGTCAGGATGTGGCTTTCAACAGGCGGACCCGAGTCTAAAGCCTTTCAGTCTGCTTCCGAGGTGTCCGCTGTGGCGGGAATAACCGGGCCTTTCGACTCCGCCCCGAGACTACGATGGCGCAGCAGGTGATCCATCAACACCAAAGCAAGCATTGCTTCGGCTATCGGTACTGCCCGTATGCCCACACAAGGGTCGTGGCGTCCGGTTGTAACGACCTCAACAGGTTCACCGTAGATATCGACACTACGCCCGGCAATTTGAATGCTCGAAGTTGGTTTTAGCGCAATTGACACCACGACATCCTGACCGCTAGAAATGCCTCCTAGAATGCCGCCGGCATTATTGCTCAAAAATCCTTCAGGGCGCATCTCGTCCCGATGTTCAGAGCCATGCTGTATAACACTGTCAAATCCGGCTCCCAGTTCTACCCCTTTGACCGCATTTATAGACATCATTGCCTTGGCAATTTCCGCGTCCAGTTTGTCAAATACTGGTTCGCCCAATCCGGCAGGAACATTTGTCGCCTCAACATTGACCCTTGCACCAATAGAGTCTCCAGCCCTACGCAGCGCTTGAATTAGTTTCTCAAGTTTCTCGGTCTTGCCGGCATCGGGAAAGAAAAACGGGTTGCGGGAAATCTCATCGAAGTCGCGCTGTTCGGCCACGATGTCTCCCATTTGCTGGAGATAACCGGTGATCTGAATACCGCTGTGAAGATGAAGGTATTTTCGGGCGATCGCACCTGCGGCCACACGGCACACCGTTTCGCGGGCCGACGCCCGCCCACTGCCCCGGAAATCGCGAATTCCGTACTTTCTTAAATAGGTGTAATCGGCATGACCCGGTCTGAACTGTTCCCGAATCCGCTCATAATCCCTCGTTCTCTGATCCTCGTTCCTGATCACCATACCAATCGGTGCACCGGTGGTGACACCGTCAAACACACCGGACAGGATCTCAGCACGATCAGACTCCCGCCTTTGGGTGGTGTGCTTTGACTGTCCGGGTCGACGCCGATCCAGATCCTGCTGAATATCATCGGGGCTAAGCTGCAGGCCTGGCGGGCACCCGTCAACGATACAACCGAGAGCCGGACCATGGCTTTCACCAAATGTCGTAACGCGAAACAGCTGACCAAAACTGTTGCCTGCCATACCTTGTTCTCTTGATCAGGCCTTGGGTAACGTTACGCCGGTCTGCCCTTGGTATTTACCGCGGCGATCCTTGTAGGATACTTCGCAGGGTTCATCCGCTTCAAAAAATATTACCTGTGCCACCCCCTCATTCGCATAGATCTTGGCTGGCAAAGGCGTTGTGTTGGAAAATTCGAGCGTAACATAGCCTTCCCATTCGGGCTCAAACGGGGTCACATTGACGATTATTCCACAGCGCGCGTAGGTCGATTTCCCCAGACAAATCGTAAGCACGTTGCGCGGAATTCTGAAATATTCAACGGTTCGAGCCAGTGCGAAAGAATTTGGGGGGATGATGCAGACATCGCCCTGATAATCAACGAAACTGCTTTTGTCAAAATTCTTCGGATCGACTATTGCCGAATTGATATTCGTAAATATCTTAAATTCGTCGGAACAACGAATATCATAACCATAACTGGAAGTGCCGTACGAGATAATTCGATCTACGCCCATACTTGAGATCTGGCCGGCCTCAAACGGCTCAATCATTCTGCTTTCATCCGCCATTCGGCGAATCCAGCTATCAGCCTTAATCGACATAGGCGACCCTGATGTCGGTTTCAAGTATTTTGAATAACAATAGAAGGGAATACCTCGCTGTAGTTCCGTTTTCGTGCGGAAAGAATCCCAGAGGCGTTTCGTGCGATGGTCCGATATGCCTGTGCTAAGCTGCCATCTGGGTCCGCAACTACCGTCGGTCGACCGCCGTCAGCATCAGCCCTGATGCGGCCATCAAGCGGAATATCGCCGAGGTGTTCAACACCGTACTCAGCTGACATCCTCTTGCCGCCGCCCTCCCCAAAAATGTGTTCCTCGTGACCGCAGTTGTTGCAGATATGCGTACTCATATTTTCAACAATGCCCAGAACTGGGATCTCCACCTTCTCAAACATTTTCAGTGCCTTTCGCGCATCGAGGAGCGCGATATCCTGGGGCGTAGTCACAATCACCGCGCCGGAAACCGGTACCTTCTGCGCCAGTGTCAGCTGGATATCTCCAGTACCCGGAGGCAGGTCGATAATCAAATAATCAAGATCACGCCACTGGGTATCCTGCAACAACTGTTCCAGGGCCTGAGTGACCATTGGCCCACGCCAGATCATTGGCGTATCTTCTTCAATTAAAAAACCAATCGACATAACTTGTACGTGGTAGCTGTTCATCGGTTCGAGGCTCTTCCCATCTTTAGACTTAGGTCGTCCGCCGATCCCCAGCATACGCGGTTGGCTCGGTCCGTATATGTCCGCGTCCAGTACACCGACGTTCGCGCCTTCCGCGGATAAGGCCACCGCCAAATTAGCTGAGACGGTCGATTTACCGACACCGCCTTTGCCGGATGCGACAGCGATCACATTGCGCACGTTCTTAAGCGGGGTAACACCCTTCTGCACTTCGTGGGACACCACCTGGGTTTCGATCCGCACCTCCACCGACTCGACGCTCTCTACCATCGACACAGCATCTACTACCTGCTGCCTCAAACTCGGGTGCCACCCTTTAGCCGGATAACCCAAAACCAGGTCAATCGAAACGTTTCCGCCGTCTACCACACTGTCCTTTACCGACTTGCCAGTCACCAGATCGAGACCTGTATGAGGATCAACAATCTTGGACAGAGCATCCTCAATGGTACTTTTTGTTACTGTGATCATAAGAAATATACGGCCTCACTGAGATCGATTTATGCTGGATTAGGTGAGCAGATCACATCAAAACCTGTGCGATCTATTCTGTATTCGAATGCTAACACAGGACCGGCAGGCCTTTCGTATCGGCTAAAATACGTTTAACGGCTTAGAACCAGACAATTCGACTATGCTCGGAAGCCAGCCGAAACTATTTCTCTGACACCACTAAATTCCGGTATTCAAGCAACCCGACACCCATGACAACGTCATCTAGAAAGATCCTGGTCACGAGTGCACTACTATATGCAAATGGCCCAATTCACCTCGGTCATATGCTGGAGGTGATTCAAACAGATACCTGGGTCCGCTTCCAAAGGCTCGCCGGACATGATGCCCGTTATGTTTGTGCCGATGATGCGCACGGTACCCCCATCATGCTCAAAGCACGATCCGATGGTATTGAGCCAGTTCAGCTGATTGAAGAGATGCTCAGGGAGCATCAGCGTGATTTCGCCGGATTTCAAATTCAGTTCGATTTCTACCACACGACCCATTCGGAAGAAAACCGCTATTTTACTGAGACTATTTACAGTCGCCTCAATGCAGCCGGCTACATTACCAAAAGAGTCATCCGGCAAGCATATGATCCAGACGCCGACATGTTCTTGCCTGACCGGTTCATCCGGGGCGAGTGTCCCCGCTGCAGCAGTCCGGATCAGTATGGTGACAGCTGTGAGTCCTGCGGTGCGACCTACTCCCCCGGTGACCTGAAGAATCCTGTATCTGCGATCTCTGGTGCCACACCCGTGGAACGGGAATCTGAACACCATTTCTTTCGATTACCAGAGTTCGAACCGATGTTAAAGACATGGATCGGCTCTGGACGCCTACAGCGCGAAGTCGTCAACAAGCTGGCCGAATGGTTTGATTCCGGGCTACGGGATTGGGACATTTCCCGAGATGAACCCTACTTTGGGTTCGAAATTCCGGGATATCCAGGCAAATATTTTTACGTGTGGTTGGATGCGCCTATTGGCTACTTGGCGAGCTTCAAAGCGCTGTGCGACACCGAGAAACTGGATTTTGATGCCTATTGGAAACCGGGATCTGAAACCGAGTTGTACCACTTCGTTGGCAAGGACATCCTTTATTTTCATGCCCTGTTCTGGCCAGCCGTTCTTCACGGCGCTAATTTTCGCACGCCAACTTCTGTGTTCGTTCACGGCTTTCTAACGGTCAATGGCCAAAAAATGTCCAAGTCGCGTGGTACCTTCATAAGGGCCGATACTTATCTCCGCCACCTGGATCCGGACTATCTGCGGTACTACTTCGCAGCCAAACTGAATAACCGCGTTGAGGATCTGGATCTAAACCCGGAGGATTTTGTACAGCGTGTCAATTCTGATCTCGTCGGCAAGGTTGTGAACATCGCTGCACGGTGTGCCGGATTCATAAACAAGCGATTTAGGAACGAGATCGGTGATCGGCTGGATGACCCCGATAGGTTCAAGCGCGCGGTCGATGCCGGGACCTCAATAGCCCTGGCCTACGACAATCGTGAATTCAGCCGGGCGATACGAGAGATTATGGCCGTCGCTGACGAAGCCAACCAATACGTCAACGATCGACAGCCCTGGATCGTCGCCAAACAGGCTGGTTCTGATGCCGAGCTTCAGGCCATCTGCTGCCAGGGCCTGAACCTTTTCCGGCTGCTGATTACCTGGCTGAGTCCAGTAACCCCCTCTCTAGCGCAGCGTTCTAGCAGTTTCCTGTGCTGCGATATCTCCGGACCTGGACAATGGTCGAACCTGTCTCAGCCGTTGCTGAACCATCGTATCTCAGAATATCAGCACCTGTTGACGCGAATTAACCCAAAGGATGTGAAACAGATGATTGCCGACTCTATAGAACCCGAATCACCCGTGACTAAACCTCATCTCTCAGACGAACCCATCCGGCCTGAGATCACCATTGATGACTTTTCAAAGATAGACCTGCGCGTCGCCAAAGTTGTCGATGCACAATCCGTCGAAGGTGCTGACAAGCTAATCGAGCTGCAGCTAGACCTCGATGGTGAATCCCGCACAGTATTTGCCGGCATCAAAAGTGCCTACGATCCGCAAACACTCATCGGACGCCAGGTGGTGGTGGTCGCCAACCTCGCTCCTAGAAAGATGCGGTTCGGCACCTCTGAAGGCATGATCCTGGCGGCTTCCGGCAGCGATGACGCATCTGGCATTTTTGTCATACAGCCCGATGGCGGTGCAGAACCTGGAATGGGTGTGCGCTGATCATCCGGTGACTACTTACCGTACCGAGGAAACAAAACTTCAATGAGTGGCGCGGTCGATCCTCACACAATTGACCAGTGGCTGCCTCAAACGCAGTGCCAGCGCTGCGGGTACCCGGGCTGCTGGGACTATGCGCTGGCTATCGCTGCTCAGTCCGCCCCAATAAATCGGTGCCCGCCGGGCGGCAATATCACGCTTCGTGCACTGGCTGAAATTACGGGCAAACCACTGGTGCCACTGGACCCCAATTGCGGCACAACGGGGCCGTTAGCCTGTGCTGTTATCAACGAGGAACTGTGTATCGGCTGTACACTTTGCATACAAGCGTGTCCCGTCGATGCAATCGCCGGCGCTTCAAAGCTGATGCACACGGTGATTGGTCGTGAATGCACGGGATGTGAACTGTGCATTGCGCCCTGCCCGATGGACTGTATTCAGATGACGCCAATAACTGGCATGCCCTCGGACAATGAAGATGCCAGTCCATGGCCTGAGTATTCGAGTGGCATGGTCGTGCGAGCCCGCAGGCGGGCTGAGATAAAACGCTCGAGGTCGCAACTGTCGGCGGAGTCTTTTGACCGGAAAACAACATGGACACAAACTGTCATTCGACAAAACATTCTCAGCAGTGTCAAACGCAGTCGCGCCCGCAGAAGCAGTCTGTTTTTTAAAAAAGATTAAGAAACAGCGGTTTGCATGAATTCTGCCAAAAGAAAACAAATCTTTAGCCTTCTGGCTCGCGCCCACGGGTCGCCCTCTACCGAACTCAATTTCAGATCCAACTTCGAGTTACTTGTCTCAGTGATTCTCTCTGCCCAGGCTACAGATATTTCAGTCAACAAGGCCACCGACAAACTGTACCGCAGAGCCAATACACCACAGGCAATACTGAACCTGGGACTAACCAGCCTTAAACGCCACATTCGAACAATTGGGCTGTATAACACAAAAGCACAGAACATCATGAAGGCCTGCCGCATGCTGATCGATCTGCACGACGGACAGGTCCCTTCGGACAGAGAGGCGCTCGAAGCTCTTCCTGGCGTCGGTCGTAAAACCGCAAATGTCGTCCTGAATACCGCATTTGGAGAACCCACAATCGCAGTGGACACACACATCTTTCGGGTTTCCAACCGAACCGGACTCGGCCCCGGTAAAACCGTGCTGCAGGTTGAGCAAAAGCTGCTTAAATTTACGCCTGAACGTTACCGTAAGGATGCCCACCACTTGTTGATTCTGCATGGCCGGTATACGTGTACCGCACGTACGCCAAAATGCCCTGCTTGCGTGATCAGAGAATTTTGCGACTACCGACCAAAAACACGTGAACCAAACTGACTGAGCAAGCGCAGGTTCCGAACTCTTTTTTAATCGTGAAGTTTTATAATCTCCCACGCCGTTGGCGCAATGCTTCGAACAGTGCGATACCCGTTGCAACTGATACATTAAGGCTGCGGATTTGGCCGGCTGCAGGGATACGCACGACTTGATCACATTGTTTGCGCGTCAGTCTACGCAGGCCTTTGTCTTCTGCACCCAGTACCAGTGCCACAGGTCGGACTAAATCTGTACTATAGATCTCGCTTTCGGCGCGCTCATCAGTACCCACAATCCACAGTCCATTATTTTTCAGGGTAGTCATGACCCGGTTCCAGTTGCTTTCTTCAAAAATTGACAGATGACTGATACCCCCGGCTGCCACACGGATTACCGTGGTCGTGATGTGACAGCCTTTCGTTCGAGGGAGAATAACGCCGTCAACTCGGGCAGCGGCTGCAGTACGAAGGCAAGCGCCAAGATTCTGGGGATCTTGAACACCATCAAGTACCAGCAACAGTGGCACCTGTTGAATCTGAGCTAGATGCTCATCAAGCGGTAAGGCGGGTCTAACCAAACCAGTTGTGTGAATAATTATGACACCCTGATGTCTGATCCCAGCAGACACTTTATCGAGTTCTTTCTTGTTGGTTGCCCGGATCAGGACCCGTGAACGACGAGCTTCTTCAGCGATTTCCTTCAGTCGAAAATCATTGCGCTCAACGTCATATAGCAATACCTCCACATTGTCGGGGTGTTTTAGGGCATTCTGGACCGCGTGAAACCCGCACGATGTAGAGACTGTCGTATTCATAGTGATGGCGACTGCTTTCCCGTCATACAACACCCATTATGAGATTAAATTTTTTTAATGGCGTCAAGAATCGAGTGACCCCACCCCATACACCACGATCTGCCGAGGACCATTTTGCGGGCGCAACCAGTCAATGCAGCCACCCCCACTGATCCTGACCCTCTATCTCCCGCGGTGCGCCTTTTTATTGCGACGATAGGTCCTTCCCCTGGGTGTAGAATGGTTGTTCATTATGCAGGAAAAATCGATTTTTCCCTCTTCTGGAGACGTACCCGTCAGTCTGACTTCAATGGTATCTCCCAATCGTAACGTCCTTCCTGTGTGCTTGCCCAAAAGTTCCATGGCCTGCGGATTAAACACGTAATAATCGCGCTCCAACTGGGAGACATGGACCAACCCGTCTATTGGCTGGTCGAGCAACTGGACAAACACTCCAAATTCGGTGACACCACTGATGGATCCTCTAAACACCTGCCCGATCTTATCCGACATAAACTGGGCTTTATAGCAGGCACTGACCGCCCGTTCTGCGCGCTCCGCACGACGCTCAGCCATCGAACAGTGCACACCGAGGTCAGCAAGTTGCTCATCGGTAGTGTCAACGCGGGTTGAACGATCGTACCCCAGTATATTTTTTATCAGGCGGTGCACAACCAAATCGGGATAGCGACGGATTGGCGACGTAAAATGGGTATAGCAGTCAAATCCCAAAGCAAAATGAGGACCTACAGCCGAGTCATACCGCGCCTGCTTGAGCGTCCGCAGCACTAGTCCTTCCACCCACTGCGCATGTCCCAGCGTCTCCCGGGCCACACTGAGGGTCTCATTAAAATCCAAGATTTTAGGTGCCTGACCGCCAGCGAGCGCAAGACCAAAGTGCTGCAGAACCTGACGCAGGTGTATAAGATCTTGCGGCGAAGGGGCGTGGTGAACCCGATAGACCGCCCTGTCCATGGACTTCGCAAGAGTTTGTGCTGCGCAAAGATTGGCAGCGAGCATGCATTCTTCTATGAGCCGGGTCGCACTGTTACTTTCCCGGTAACCAATAGCTTCGACCGCGCCGTTGTCTCCTAATGCAAGCTCAGTCTCGGGAAAATCAATATCTATCCTGCTTTTACCGGTACAGCGACCTTGCCTTGCTCGTACAATCTCTGACGCCACATCGAGACTTTCGCATACCGCCTTGCCCCAATCCGGATTAAATCGTTCTGTCCTTTTTTCGAGATACTGGTGTACTTCATCGTACGTCAGCCGAAGTCGTGATCGGATCCAGGCCTGATCGAAAGTCCACTTCAGAATCTCGCCAGCAGAGTTAATAGTAATACTGCAGATGATGGCAAGACGATCCTCGTCAGGGCGCAAAGAGCAAAGATCGTTTGAAAGTACCTCTGGCAGCATGGGAATGACACGATCGGCAAAATAAGCCGAGTTCCCGCGTGATCTGGCCACCTTATCCAGCACTGTTCCGGGTCGCACATAGTGACTCACATCGGCAATGGCAATCTGCAACAGCCAGCCATCATCAGTGCTACGAGCGCAGATGGCATCGTCGTAATCGCGTGCATCGTAGCCATCTATTGTCACAAAAGGTAGACCAGTAAAGTCCAGACACTGCCTTTGAAACTGTTCACTCGCGGGCCGTGCAAGTTTTTTTGCCTCGGCAATAACCTGCGGCGACCACCGTGCCTCAAGATCATATTTCTGAATGACAGCATCGGTATACGAGCTATGCTGGTTTGTAACCACGTTTCGTCCTGGTTGTCGGCGTCGTTCCCGTTCTCTATTGTTCAAAGCCACCACGTCCATGACCGACCGTGATCGTACGATTTGCCGATAACCACGGTTGTAATTACCTCGCACCTGTTCGCCGTAAACAACGCACCCTGAAAAGATTCTGGGCCCAAACAACTTGCTCGATGTTCGATTGACAACCCAGTGAGCAGACTGGTAATGTTCGCGCCCGCAGTCTGCCGTTGGGTTCACAGTGCAAGGTGCCCGATCTAGCTTTTGACCAAAATATCCTGTGCCGAGGTGGCGGAATTGGTAGACGCGCCAGCTTCAGGTGCTGGTGGGGGTAACCCCGTGGAGGTTCAAGTCCTCTCCTCGGTACCATTTTCGTGCAGCCCTGGCAAACACAACTCAACAGTACGGACTTTGACGTACGATCGTGTCTTCTCGATCTGGACCGGTAGAGATAAGATCTACTGAACATCCCGTTAAATTTTCGAGCCTGTCAATGTAATCTCTTGCTGCCTGGGGCAAAACGCCAAATTCCTTGATACCAGACGTCGCGGTCTCCCAACCCGGCAGCACTTCATAGACCGGGCGACATGAAGATAACCTGCCCATGTCTGAGAAAGTGCTGACATGCGTGCCATCCACTTCATAACCTGTGCAGATCTTGATCTCGTCAAGTCCGTCCAGAACATCAAGTTTAGTTAAGCATAAAGAGGAAACACCGCTAATCAAACACGCCCGTTGCACCATTACAGCGTCAAACCATCCACAGCGACGAGGTCTTCCTGTGGTAGAACCGAATTCCTGTCCTCTTGAAGCAAGTGTTGCCCCTGTCTCGTCAAACAGTTCAGTTGGGAAAGGACCACTACCGACCCGAGTCGTGTAAGCCTTGGCGATCCCAAGGATGCCGTCAATAAGCATTGGCCCGACACCACTGCCAGTCGATGCAGCGCCCGCCGTCGTGTTTGATGACGTCACGTACGGGTAGGTGCCGTGGTCTATATCCAACATAGTCCCTTGGGCACCTTCAAACAGAATTGAGTCACCTTGTTTAATGCAGTCAGTCAGCTCCACAGTTATGTCACCGACCATAGGTGCGAGTTGCTGACCGAAAGATAACGACTCTCTAACCAGGTCATCTGCATCGATGCAGGCACTGCGGTAAAAATGTTTGAGAACGAAGTTATGGTACTCGAGCGCTTCCTCGATCCTCGATCTACAAGTATTCTCATCCAGGAGATCCCCAATTCTGATTCCGCGACGCGCTGCTTTATCTTCGTAGGCTGGGCCTATACCGCGGCCCGTGGTACCAATTGCTTTCTTGCCCTTTGCATTTTCCCGCAATTTATCCAACAAAATATGATAGGGCAGGATGACCGGACAGGTATGACTGATACGCAGCCGTTGTTCAATATCTGTGACGGTGCCCCGCAACGCATTTATTTCCTGGATCAGTGCCACGGGTGACAACACCACACCACTGCCGATTAAACATTTGACCTTGGAGTGGAGAATGCCAGAGGGAATCAGATGCAGAATAGTCTTCTGGCCATCGACCACCAGGGTGTGCCCAGCATTGTGACCACCCTGAAAGCGCACGACGGCACCAACGTGGCGTGTCAGCAGATCGACGATCTTACCCTTACCCTCATCACCCCACTGAACACCCAGAACGACAATGTTCCTAGCCATAAGATCGTTGGACCGGTTTATAGATCTCTAGCACCATCAAAGATCCAGTGACTGAGTGGGAATATCAGCGAACCACATAAAGTAGAAGCAAACCGGCAAACATGCAGGCTGCGCCAGCAATGCGTAACCGCGAATCTTCGATGTTGCTGATGACCTCAACCAGTTTTCTATATCGTCCCGGACTTGCGAATGGAATCAACCCTTCGACCACCAGGACGAGGGCGACCCCGACCAACAACTCTTGCCAGTTCATCAGTCGCGCAGATTAATCGGCTTGGTCGGGTGTCGGTGTATTGAAATATTTAAAAAATTCTGAGGTCGGCTCGATAATGAGGAGATTATTCGGCGAATTGAAAGTTGTTTTGTAGGCATTGAGACTGCGGTACATTCGATAAAACTCTCGATCCCGGCCGAACGCCTCTGCATAAGTGTAGGTTGCGATGGCATCACCGCGCCCCCTTACTTCTTCGGCCTCTCTATTTGCATTTGCAATAATTATGGTACGCTGCCGATCCGCATCCGCCCGGATCTGTTCAGCCACCTCAGCACCACGGGCACGTAAATCTTTGGCCACCCTAGAGCGCTCTGCTTCCATCCTCTGATAGACCCTTTCACTAATATCTGGGTCGAGATCGACCCGCTTAAGTCGTACATCGATGACCTCGATACCCAGTGAACTGATCTCTTCATCGATAATCTTTCGGACAATGGCCATTATCTCAACCCGATCACCCGATATCACCTGCTGTACGGTGCGGTTTCCGAATTCACGGCGCAGCGCATCGTTAACTCGCTGGGATAAGCGGTTTCTCGCGTTGCTCGCGAGTCCCCCGAGTTTTGTGTAGTAGTCGCGAGCGTTACGCACTCGCCATTTCACAAATGAATCTACAACGAGATTCTTTTTCTCTCTTGTCAGGTACAACTGGGGATCGGCGTCCAGCGTCTGAATTCGGGCGTCGAAGAACTTAACGTTGTTGATGATCGGGACCTTGAAATAAATTCCGGCCCGCTCACTGGAGGCCACGATTTCACCAAACTGGAACACGATCGCTTTTTCTCTCTCGTCAACTATATAGACTGCTGAAGAACCGAGCGCTCCGAGAATTACAATCAATATCAAAATGACTAATCCCTTTCCTCTCATTCGGATAACCTCCCTGTCCGACTGCCGCGCCCGCTACGGGAGGTGCCGGTTTCAGCCAGAGAGTTCTCCATACCTCCAGCATTATTAAATAGGGTGGGATCGGTAATCCCCGCTGAATCGTTACGTTGCCGAATCAACTGATCCAAGGGCAGGTACATGACGTTATTACCGCCTGCAGACTGGTCGATCATGAGCTTTGTTGAGTTCCTCAACACTTGCTCCATCGCATCGATATAAAGCCTGTCACGGGTTACACCCGGCGCTTTATGATATTCATCCAGGACTTGGATAAATCGTGATGCTTCACCCACTGCTGCGGCGACTACACTGGCCCGGTACGCCTCAGCTTCCTGAAATACCCGTGCCGCACTACCGCGAGCTCTGGGAATAATGTCGTTAGCGTAGGCCTGCGCTTCATTCTTAAACTTTACTTCGTCTTCGCGGGCCTTCACGGCATCATCAAAAGCACCCTTTACCTCAGACGGTGGCTGAGCGTTCTGCATCTCGACCGCCTTTACATTGATACCGGTCTGATATCGATCCAAAATTACCTGTAGCAACAGTTTGGCCTCCTGCACAATCTCGGCCCGGCCACCGGTGATCGCAAAATCCATAGTGTTTCGTCCCACGATCTCCCGAACCGCACTCTCAGTGGCCTGCCTCACAACCTGGTCTGTGTTCTCGCTGACGTTAAACAAAAGATACCGAGGATCTTTAACGTCGTACTGAACAGCAAACTGAATGTCGATAATATTTTCATCTTTAGTGAGCATCAGCGCTTCTTGAGGAACTGTCGCAAACTGATTTGACCGAGTATTGGTACGATAACCCACCTCAACCGTCCTGATCTGTTGGACGTTGACAATTTCAACTGACTCTACCGGGTAGGGTATATGCCACCTCAGCCCCGCTTCGGTTACCTGCTTGTAGCGTCCAAACTGAAGTTCTACGCCTTGTTCGCCTTGTTCGACCACGTAAAAACCAGACGCAGCCCACAATAATCCGATGACCAAGACAATGACAATCAGCGCTTTGCCACTAAGGTTTAACATTCCGCCGCGACTGCCTCCGCCGGCGGACTTACGTCCACCACCACCACCAAAAATGCCACTGAATTTCTTCCGTAGATCCTTGATCAGATCATCAAGATCAGGCGGAGTGTTCTTTCCATTTCCCTGACCCCATGGGTCACGGTTGTCAGAACCGGGTTGATTCCCGGGTTGATTCCACGCCATCTTGTTTTCCCCTCACATCAATATGTCTTTTCGTGAAGTATTTATTTTACCACGAACAACCTGTCTCAACCGACCAACCGCAAGGTCAGGTTATAACGTTCTGCCGCGTCGAGTCCTGTCCAAAGGCTTGCCACAATCCGGACTGGAACTGTTCCTGGGATTCCAGACGGCCTACGGTCACAGCATCCACCAGCAACTCCAACCACCAGTTGCCTTCGGCGTCTACTTTTTCATCCACAACTTCAGCGATTCGATAGACCGCTGCGCGTAGACGGGGCCTATCAGAAGGTATTTTCAGCATCCGGCGTTCTCTATCCGAACCCAGCAGAGCGCCCACAGTTCCGATCAGGTCCTCGATCCCCTTGCCCGTGGACGCTGATATTCGCAGTCCTCGATTGTGACTACCATTCGGGAATGATCTGAAACCGGGGTCCTCGATAAGATCCGCCTTGTTGTAAACACGTAGGCGGGGAATATCACCCGCTCCAATGTCGTCCAGGACACGTTCAACCTGCTCGACTCGCTCCGTAATCTCTGGGTCTGACAGATCAATGACGTGCAGCAACAGTTGTGATGCGCTGACCTCCTCTAGAGTTGAGTGAAACGCATCCACCAACTCATGTGGAAGTCTGGATATAAAGCCCACCGTATCGGAGACAATTACCGGTCCATAACCGCTGATATCGAGCCGCCTCATCATAGGATCGAGTGTCGCAAACAACTGGTCTACGGCAAGGCCAGTCGCGCCACTGAGCGCATTAAACAGAGTTGTTTTCCCTGTATTGGTGTAACCGACGATCGCGATGGTGGGGATAGGTACACGATCTCTCTGATTTCGCCTCAAGGCCCGTTGCGACCTGACTTTCTCTAACTTGCGACGTAACGTTTTGATACGCCGGCCGATCAGTCGTCGATCCGTCTCTAGCTGGGTCTCACCTGGGCCACGGAGACCCAACCCACCGCGCTGTCTTTCTAGGTGGGTCCAGCCTCTAACCAACCGGGTAGCAAGGTGGTTTAGCTGAGCCAGCTCAACCTGAAGTTTACCCTCACTGGTACGTGCTCTCTGCGCAAATATATCGAGAATCAGCCGCGTTCTATCGATCACCTGACAGTGGAACGCTTGTTCTAGGTTACGCTCCTGCACCGGGGTCGCGTTATGATCGAGTATGACAACATCTACTGCCAACTTATTAACCAGATCGGTGATCTCAAGAACTTTGCCCGAGCCCAGGAAGGTGGCGGGGTGGGGTATCTTCCGAACCGCGCTGATGTGAGAAACGACTTGCGAACCAGCAGCGACAGCGAGTCCTTTGATTTCGGAAAAATCCTCAGATGTAGCTGAACGGAAACCCTGCTGTCGCACCAACAACACACGTTCGCCTTGACGCCGGTCAGGATCAGAACCCGACGTCGGATGAACCGGGTGGCTTTTTGATCGATTCACACTCAGGACAAACTAACCTTCAGTCCAGTGATGCTGCCCACAATACTGCGCGACCGAGTACCTGCAACAATCAAACTTCGTTATGTCCTATATCATCTTCATTGAGATGTTCGGGAACGTCATAGGGAATCCGAACAGCACGCGAAGGTACGATAGTCGAGATTGCATGCTTGTAAATCATCTGGCTAACTGTATTCCGCAACAACACAACAAACGGATCAAATGATTCGACCTGACCTTGAAGCTTTATGCCATTAACGAGATATATGGATACAGGTATTCTTTCTTTTCTGAGTATATTGAGAAAGGGATCTTGTAAGGCTGCCCCTTTTTGTTGCGTCATTAGTTGTCTCCTGTTTCAAGTTATCTATAAACATTAAATTCCGTACAGCGTTTAGATATGACCACATCTGCCTTTCCCGCTATAGGTCAGACACGACGCGCACCGCCAGAAACTGTACGAACGGCAAATAATCTCTTTAAATTCTGCTAGTTACCTAAATTCTTATGAAAGGGGTTCGTGCCATTATGGTCCCCCTCTGACTCAAATGTAGGGATGAAATCGAGATATTTCAACTCACACGGAACAAACTACCCAAATCCACGCTGGTTAAATCATATCGAAGGTTCATGTTCTACCTGTTTCAAATAGCGTGACACACTGGTGTTCACTTGTGGGTCCGCAGCATCCAGCCAGATACCGCCCGCAGTATTACGACTCCAAGTCAATTGTCGCTTGGCCAACTGGCGACTTGCAGACAGCGCTCTTTCCCGCATAGTTACTAA
>Ga0208391_1000529_pt1 | contig 20239 bp, 13 predicted proteins | sample Knorr_S23_td_Bot_FD_185612 | JGI IMG/M metagenome (GOLD analysis project Ga0208391, IMG submission 185612) | Marine microbial communities from Southern Atlantic Ocean transect - Knorr_S23_td_Bottom_ad_3770_LV_A (SPAdes) (version 2) | ecosystem: Environmental > Aquatic > Marine > Oceanic | place... | reverse complement strand
GGCACCGGAGCGCTTGGCCAAGCGGGTCGAGTCGTTGCTGGCCCTCGTGGATCAACCCGGGGAAACCGTCGAGCGTTCGATCAAGCTGATCCAAGTGGGCGATGCCGCCGAGGTGCAGCGGTTGCAACCGATGGTCACGCAGATTTACAAGAACCATTATGAAGGTAACGACAAGGAGCCGGCTGATGCTCAAATTATCGCCGACCCGGTTACCGGCACACTCGTGGTCAGCGGTCGAAAGAATCATGTGTTGCTCATTGAGAAGTTGGTTGCGGAACTGGGCTTGCAGGAAACACAGGATCGTCCTCGGGTCATCCGGGTGTACGACTTGAAAAACGCCCAAGCCGAGACATTGGCCACGACGGTCACCCTGTTGTACGAGGAAAAAACGAAAGGCAGCCCCGGCGTTCGCACGGAGCAAGTGCTTGTGTTGCCGGATGCAGCGACCAATCGGCTGATCGTCATGGCGACGGATGATGAACTGTTGGTCATCGAGAAACTCATCAGCCAAGTGGATCAAGTCAGCCTGCAGACTGCCGGGACGCGTGTCTTCAAGCTGCGGGCCAATGAGGCGTCGGAAGTGGCAAGAATAATACAACAGTCACTCGTAAACATCGACGGGGGAGGAAACACATCCCCGAAGGTTAGCGTGGCGGCTGATCCCAAGAGCAACACGCTGATTGTCTCCGGCGAGCCGGAGGATCTGCAGGCGGCGGCCATGATCATTGAGCAACTCGACAACATCGGCGGTAAACCGGATCGAGCGGTGCGGGTGTTTACGCTGCTCAACACCAAGGCCGAGACGGCTGCGCTACAGGCCAAGAGCGTTTACCTCGACCAGATGAAGGGCCGCTCGGAGTTGGGTGCCTCGGACGCCATGATTCTGCCGGATGCCAGCGGCAGGCGCTTGATCGTTACCGCGAGCAAGGATCAGTTGCCACTGATCGAGCAGGTGATCAGCGTGCTGGATGAAGAGACCGCAATAACCAAGCGCGAGGTGGTAGTGCACTCGCTCGAGAACGGCTCGGCTGTCTCGATCACCAGCGTGATCGCCAACGTGTTTTCGGCTGAATTAGCCCAAACGGATGAGGCCTTGAAGATGTCCGTGACCGCCTCGGCCGACGATCGGTCATTGGTAGTGTCCGGTCAACCGGAGGACTTGGCTAAGGTGGCCGAGATGGTGAAGACACTGGATGCGCCGAGCTTTAAGGGCGAAGTGGAGGTGCGCTCATACCGCTTGGTTGAGGGACGAGTCGGGGACTTGGCCACTGCGTTGAATAAATTATTTCAGCGGCCAAGCGGTGTGGCCGGCGGAGCGATCCAGCCCAGGTTTGAGGCAGACGAGGAAACGAAACACCTCTTGGTCGCGGCCACCCAGGATCAGTTCAAGCGAATCGAGAAATTGATTCAGGATTTTCAGTCCTCGGTTGAGGTGACCCACGGCATACGAACCTTTCGGCTCGTCAGCGGGAACGCAGAGGAGACCGCCAAAGTGTTGCGTGAGATGCTTGATGCGGAGGAGTTGCCCGGCAGCGGGGACTCTTCCCGCAGCAGCAGTTATTATCGCTATCGTTACGGACGGAGCTCAGCGCAAAGGGACAAGGTGCGCATTACAGCTGCGCTGGCCATCAATGCCGTGATTGTCCAGGGAACACCGTCTCAACTGGCCCTGGCCGATGAACTGGTAAAAACACTCGAGTCGATGGAGCGCCCCGGGGAGTCCGTCATGGAGGTGGTTCATCTGGAAAAAGCCGAGGCTGCATCGGTGGCGGATGCTGTCAACCGTGCATTAAGAGGGGGAGATGACCGACGGAGTAGTTCGTCCAGGAGTCGCAGCAGCAGCTCAAGCAGTTCCAACAGCCAGAAAAAAACGGACGTAACTGTGACACCTGAGGTGAACTCCAACAGTCTGCTGATTGTTGGTCCGGTGGAAGCGGTTAAGACTGTAACCGAACTTGTGCGGGAGTTAGATGTAAAAAGTGAATCTGAAGGTGGGGTCGATATTCGGGTATACAAGCTTGAGAATGGGAAGGTTAAACAGGTCAGTCAGATGCTGGAAGACATGATCGAGCGCGTGCTGATGCTGATGCCCGGTGATGAAGGTGACCGGTCGCGCCGCCGCTACTCCGTTCGGACTTGGGCTCTCGAGGAAACGAACACTCTGTTTGTCCTGGTACCCCCGCGCCAGGTTGCTCTTGTGGAGCAACTGTTGCCGATGCTTGACCAAAAAACCGAGGAGGCCAAGCAACAGGGGGAAATCAAGTTTCACACCTTGAAATACGCCGAGGCAGACGATGTTGGTCAAGTGGTGGAGGACATCATCGACCGCGTTTCGATGCTTACCCCGGGGACAGAGGCTGAGCGCCGTGCTCGACAATTTTCTGTCCGGTTCTGGGCGCACGATGAAAGCAACACGCTCCTCTCCCTGGTGCCACCGGAGCAGGAGGCGTTGGCGGAAAAACTGATCAAACTGCTTGATACTCCCAGGAGCACTGAAGAGGGCATGGGGGAAATAAAACTTTTCCCACTTAAATATGCCGAGGCGAAAGCTGTCGGTTCCATGTTGGAAAACATGGTGGAACAGGTCATGGACCTTAGACCCAACCCGGGGACAAACCGCCGGGATCTGGAGGGTAGGGTGAACATCTGGCATGATGAAAAATCCAACAGTCTGTTTATCCTGGTGCCACCCAGTCAATTGCCCTTGGTGAAGCAGTTGCTCGCTCTCTTGGACAAAAAGCCGGAACGGATAAAGCGCGACATCCACTATGTCCTGCTCGAAAACGCCGATGCTATCACAGTGGCTTCGCAGATTCAGGCGCTGTTCGTTGATGAGGACGAGGACAATCAGCCAATCATTGAGGCGGATTTGTTCACCAACAGCATCACCATCATTGCGATCCGGGAACAGATAGCCGAGATGAATGACACAATCGCTCAGCTCGACGAGGCGGCGATGGATAACACCCTGCAGATTCGGGTCATTTCCGCGGAGGGCGTGCCAGCCAAGGACTTGGCGGAGATGTTGACCGGTCTCTACTCAAAGTTGTCCGGCGCGAACATCCGCTTGGTGGAGGAACTGCCGGAAGTGGTCCCGCAGACCGAACAAACACCGGACATAACAGCCCTGGAGGAGGAAATTGTCTATATCGCCGTGGATGAAAAAATCAATGCGGTTTTGGCCTCCGGCAAGGCGAAGGAACTGGACCGGATATCACGACTTGTCAATGATCTAACCATCACCATCATGGATAGCGAGGCTGAGTTTCGGCGTTATGAGCTAAAGGAAGCTGATCCCGAGGGCTTGGCCAAGGCGTTGCTCGATATCTACGCGCGACCTGAAAAGACTGTAATCGAAGATGGAAAGCCTAAAAAAGTTCCCCAACCACCAAAGATTGTGGCCGTGCCAGATCTCCGGACCCGTTCGGTCATTGTCCGGGCCGAACCACTGGATTTCGAGATCATCGACAAGCTTGTCAAGGAGCTGGATGTAAAGGGTGTGCCGCAGGTGGATATGCGATTCTTTATCTTGCGCAACGCCAAGCCGGAGGATGCCATCACGCACCTTGAAGACTTCTTTAAAGAGTTGAAAGAGGTGCGCCCTGGCGAACCGCTTGAGGCCAAGGCAGACAAGCGGACCAAGTCGGTTGTCGTGGTGGCCCGGCCGGAGATGTTCGAGAAAATCGGGGAGGTGATCGAGCGGATCGACGTTCCACCTGAGTTTGCCGTGGCCGACGTGCTGATTCTTGAGTTGCGGAAGGCCAATGCCCAGACCCTGTCGGTAATCCTGCAGGACATGATACGCCCCGATTCCAAGGGAAACCTGACCGATGAAGCCCAGGCGATGGTGGAGCAGGTCCAGAAACTCAACATCACCAACATCGACGGGCAAGTCGTCCAGTTGGATTTGACCAAGCCCATCAAGGTGTTCGGCGAATCAGGGGATGGCATCAACCGGTTGGTGATCACCTCCACGGCGGACAACATGGTCGCCTTGCGGGAGTTGGTTCGCGTGATGGATACCGTCTCTATAATTGACGGGGTGACGATTCGCATTGTGACCTTGGAAAATGCCGAAGCGGACAATGTCCGCGACACCCTTTCTGGTATCTTTTCGCAAAGCCAAGCGCTTGGCCAAGGTCCTGGTGGCAAAGCCGAACCGGAGGGCAGCGGCGGTCGTGCGTTGGTGAATCAAATCAATATCGGCGCCGATGATCGAACCAACAGCATCATCATGAGTGGTCATCCTGACTCGGTTGACTTGGCGGAGCGCCTGATAGTGGATCTCGACAAGGACGTGGAGAACTTTGTGACCGACGTGAAGGTTTATCGCCTAAAACATGCGTCCACCGACCAGATTGTGCCGATGCTGCAGTCGGTCTTTAAGGAGAACTCCAGCGAGCCCTCGCTTGAGGGGATTAGCCGACAGGTGACCCGTTTGCGGCTCCACCTGGAGGACAACGGCATCAAGGTTTCTGAGGTGCCAGCCACCCGGAGTGCACTGACCATTCAGGGGGATGATTCCACCAACACCATCATCGTTGCCGCCCGCTCTGATCTTCTCCCGCTGATCGAGGCGGTGATCAACACACTCGATATCCCGGCGGCGGGCGGTATGGAGAGCATCCGGATTTATCCCCTGGAGCACGCCAATGCAGCCACGATCCAGAACGTCCTCGAGAATCTTTTCCAAGGGCAACCGAGAGGGCAGGTGCGCCCCGAGGATCGACCGAACATCGTGATCGATTCCCGGACCAACGCACTGATCATTGCCGCCTCCCAAAAGACCCTGGCCATCGTCACCAGCTTGATTATGCGTTTGGATCAGAAACCGGAGAACCCTGGAATTTTGATTGAGGTACTACCGCTCGACCACAATGACGCCTCGCAGGTTGCCGGCATGATTAACGATGTGTTTAGTGCACGGCGGCGCAATATGCTCGCGCCGGGGCAAACGGCTCAGTCGCAGGAACGAGTCAATGTCGAGGCGGATGGTTTGACCAATTCGCTCATCATCACTGCCAGCAAAGAAAACGTCTTGTTGATTCGCGAGTTGGTTGCAAAGTTGGACTTGGAGCCCACGGCTGAAACAAGTCAATTGACGATTATCCCGCTTGAGTACGTTGATGCGCAGCGGGCGGGCGCCATGTTGCGTTCCCTGATAAAACAGGGTTTGTACCGGCCAGGCATCTCACGATCGGGAGCAGCCCGTGCCAGTCGTGAGAGCATTGCGATTTCCGTGGATCACGCCACCAACACGCTTATCATTTCGGCCAGCCCGGAAAACCTGGCAGTGGTACGCGAGGTGGTGAAACAGATCGACACAAAGAATTACGCCAAAGCCGGCACGCTAAAAGTATACGAGTTGAAATACGCATCGGCGCCGCGCTTGGCCAGGACACTTGACTCATTCTTCAGGGCCAAGCGCTTGGCGGAGGCTTCACTCGGTGATGCCGACGCGATCGTTCCGGTCACGGTAACGCACGATGAGCGGACCAATACGCTGTTGATCACCGGCGGCAAAGAGAGCTTTGCGATCATCGACGAGTTGCTTGCCAAACTCGATGCCGATGCCGTGATGGCGCAGAATAAATTCGACGTGTTTCCGTTGAAGAACAGCTCGGCGGTCAAGGTCAAGTCCACTTTGGATCGGCTGTTCACCGGTCGCACCACGCCACCGGGTGGCCAAGCGCCACAGGCGGTAACAATCATTGCCGACTCAATCTCCAACTCTTTAGTCATTGGCGCGGCGACAGAGGATTTGCCGATGGTTCGAGACCTGATCGAGCGACTGGACGAGGAGCAAGCCAGCCCGGACATCAACGTGGCAGTATTCCCGTTGGCCAAGGCCAACGCGACAAGCGTGTCCCAAATAATCATGAGCCTGTACCGCGATTCGGGCACAGCGACTGGCCCGTCAGTCACGGTGAATGTGGATGACCGGATCAACGCACTGGTGGTGTCCGCTGGAGTAAACGACCTCAAACGCATTGAGGAATTGGCCAAGCAACTGGATACTGATCAACTCAAGAGAGTATCCGAGATTCGGGTGTTCGGGCTGAAGTATGCCAGAGCCACCGAACTCGCGCTGCTATTGAATACAGCGCTCAATACGAAGCCAGAGAACCTAACATCGCAGAGTGCAGATCGGCAGGAATTACTCCAGTTCATTACACGTACACAGGAGAAAAACGACTTGGTGACTACGGGCCTCAAAGAAGGGGTGTTAATCACTCCGGATCCGAGAACCAACTCCTTGGTCGTATCCGCGCCAGTGGATAATATGCCTCTCATTGAGCAACTCATTGCCAAGCTCGATTCAAGCTCGCCGCAGATTGCCCAGATCAAGGTGTTTCAGTTGACAAACGCCGATGCCCGCCAGATGGCTGACGTGTTGTCTACCCTGTTCCGCCTGCAGTCCGCCGGAGGCCAGGCCAATACGCGCTCTATCCGTTACACACTGGTCATGCCCACCGACGGGTCGGCAGCAAATGCCAACGGCGAACCCACCATCGGTACCGCGCAGGAGAACGCACTAACGGTAACGGTGGACGTTCGAACCAACAGCCTGCTTATTGGCGGCTCGGAACATTATGTGGCCTTGTCCAGCCAGATCATCGAGGAGTTGGACTCCAGCCCGGCTCAAGAGAGAATCACCCAGGTTTATCGTCTCAAGAATTCCCAGGCAGAACCCATTGCCGAGGCCTTGCAGGCTTTTCTGGATCAGGCACAACAGAGGGTGACATCGGTACTGGGTGCTGAAGCCGTGGGCACGGCCCAACGTTTGCTGGACGAGGAGGTAGCGATAGTGGCCGAGCCTATCAGTAACTCCTTGTTGGTTTCAGCCAGCCCGCGCTATTTCGAGCAGGTTCAGGCGATGATTGAAGAATTGGATCAACCGCAGAAACAGGTTTTAATTCAGGTGTTACTGGCTGAAGTCACATTGGATGGGAGCACGGAATGGGGGATGCAATGGCAGTCGGACATGGATTTGACGGAAAAGGATATCCCCGTAGATGCGGCAAGTGTTAATTCACGTTTCGGGCTTGATCCATCCTCCGCCATGGGAGGGTTAACCACGACCCTTACCGGGGATAATTGGGGTTTCATCCTCAAGGCCATGCAGAGTGACGGGCGTCTGGAAATTTTGAGTCGGCCACAGATCCTGGCAGTGAATAATCAGGTTGCCAGTATTGAAGTTGGCCAAAGGGTGCCGGTTGTCACTGGGAGTCGTGTCACTGAAAGAGGGGATTCGATTAATACTTTTGAATACCAAAGTGTTGGAATTCAGTTGGAAGTAACGCCTCGAATCAACCCTGATGGGATCGTGAAAATGGACGTGTCTCCAACCATCAGCTCACTGTCGTCCTCGAGTGTGGCGATTTCATCCGGCTTCACAGTGCCCATCATCAATAATCGCAGCGCGACCACTACCGTGAGCGTTCAGGATGGTCAGACGATTGTGATCGGCGGGTTGATCAGTACGGAGGATAACGAACGGATCACAAAAATCCCGTGGTTGGGTGATATTCCCTACATTGGAGCTGCCTTCAGGCGGACAAAGAAAACACGGGTGCGAAGTGAACTGCTGATTATTTTGACACCCCATGTCATTAACGATCCAGGTGAAGCCGAAAAGTTCAGCCGCGAGAATATTGATAGTTCCAATATCTTCGAACAGTTTCAAGATACTGAAACCGAGCGGAACAGAACTCAGCGGCGGATTCTGGACAGCATCAAGCCGAAGGCACGGGAGGAGAAGGGGGTTGAAGTTCCTCAACCAGGCAAGGAAAAGGAGCCTTTGCCGTCAAAAATATAATGTTCAGTGACGGAAGGTGTAAACCGTCTGTTTCCATTTGTTCAGGATTGGTTGTTTGCCTGGTATGGATCGGTATTACCGGAGTCGGTTGTCGGACAGATGGGTTTGATGTCAACCTGGGGCGAATCAGGGCCTTTAATTCAGAAAAGAAGTCAGTAGATTCCATCCGGCTTTTTACTTCCTCGGCATTGTTCAACCCAGATGGTGAACCGGGATCCGATGGGTTTAGTGCCCGTGTTTTCGCTGTTCACAATAGCATTGCCAAGCCCATTCAAATAACAGAGGGCACATTGGAGATTATAATTTATGATGGGGATGCAAACCGGGATCGATCGCTCAAACCTCGTCAGGTTTGGTCGTTTTCCGGAACGGATCTGCCTCGCTACTTGCGCCAGACCAGCGTTGGGTTCAGTTACGATTTTACCTTGAAAATCGACAACTCGAAGCCTTTGCCCGGCAAGGTATCCATTGGGGCGAAATACACTCCCCCCGAAGGGGTTTCAATTTTCGCAAAGACGGTGAGCATTGCCATCGAGCCTTGAGATAGTAATCGTGTTTTCGTTTTTTTAGTGACTAAATGTTGGTTCGGCATTGGCCAAGCGCAGGGAATGAGCAGTTATCAACAGGTTTTGGTGGAGAAAGGGTTGGTGTCCGTGGAGGACATCGACGCGGCCGAGCGTTTGCGTGAGGAGAACGGGTTGCGCCTGGACAAGGCACTGATCCAAAACGGTGCGATTACTGAGCGTGCATTTCTTGAGGTAATGGGGGAGCGGCTTGACTTCGACGTGATCGACCTGCCCGGTGTGGCCATCGAGCCCGAAGCCATCCAATCGCTTCCATCTCGTTTTGTGAATCGCAACCATCTTGCGCCCATCGCTCGTGAAAACGGTATACTTAAGGTGGCCACAAGCGATCCGTTCGATCTGTATCTGTTCGACGAGATCAAGCTGCTAACCGGGTTGGAGGTGCGCCCCGTGCTTGCCCCGCGTGATGAGATCGACAAGGTCATCAAGGAGCACTACGGCGTCGGTGGCGACACGGTTGAGGAAATGACCGGCGGTGAGGACCTCTCCCTCACCAGCTCAGAGGACGATAGCCAGGATCTGTTGCAGATGGCGCAGGAGGCCAGTGTCATCAAGCTTGTCAATGAGATCATCCTCGAGGCGATCAACGAACGTGCGAGTGACATTCACATTGAGCCGTTTGAACGGACGCTCTCCATTCGCTACCGCATCGACGGTGTGCTGCACGAAGCCGCCATGCCGCCGCAGATTAATCGCTTCAAGGCGGCCATCATCAGCCGCGTCAAGATTCTTTCGAACATGAACATCGCCGAGCGGCGATTACCGCAGGACGGGCGCATCAAGTTTTCTGTTGGCGGTCGACAGGTGGACGTTCGTGTGAGTGTCATCCCGATGATTTTCGGCGAGGGGGTCGTGATGCGCATCCTCGACAAGACGACCGTCCTCCACAGCCTCACCGAGCTGGGGCTCGACGAGGAAACGTTCGAGATATTTCAGACCCTCATTTGCAAGCCGCACGGCATCATCCTCGTCACCGGCCCGACCGGCAGCGGCAAGACGACCACGCTATATGCCGCGCTCAACGCCATCGTCGGCCCGGAAAAGAAGCTGATCACCACCGAGGATCCGGTGGAGTACAACCTCGACGGCGTGAACCAGATCCCGGTCGACCACAATGTCGGCATGTCATTCGCCATAGGTCTGCGCGCCATTTTGCGCCACGACCCCGACGTGGTGATGATTGGTGAGATCCGCGACCTCGAGACCGCGCAGGCGGCCACTCGGGCGTCGCTAACCGGCCACTTGGTCTTCTCCACACTACACACCAACGACGCCGCCTCGGCCGCCACTCGCCTGATCGACATGGGCGTCGAGCCGTTCCTGGTCAGCAGCACGCTCATTGGCGTGATGGCCCAGCGCCTGGTTCGCGTGATCTGTCCGGGCTGCAAAACCGAACTGAGTCCCAGTGAAGTCAAGCTTCCCAAGTCCATCAGGTTTTCAAAAAGCGACAAAATGTTCCACGGCAACGGTTGTCGCCAATGCCGCAACAGCGGATACCGTGGACGCATAGGCCTTTACGAGCTGCTGCTGATGAACGAGGAGCTGGGCGAAAAAATCATCGAGCGGGTGGCCGCCAGCGAACTGGTGCGCATAGGCCGGGCCAACGGCATGCGACTGCTCAGCGAGGATGGCTGGGCCAAGGTCAGGCAGGGAACCACCACGCCGGAGGAAGTCATGCGCGTGACCGCCGAGTAGGCCAGGTTGCCATGCCCAAGTTTGAGTACACAGCTAGAAACCTGACCGGCGGAAAAGTCACCGGCCACATCGAGGCGGACGCGCAGGGAGCGGCCATCCGGTTGATCGAGGCGAGGGATCTTTTTCCGCTGGACGTCTGGAACACCGAGGACGAACGCAGCGCCAAGTCGTTCCGCGGCCGCATCTCGAATCGCGACCTCGGCGTGATGTACGGGCAGCTCTCCGATTTGCTCGGCTCCGGCGTGCCGTTGCTGCGCTCGCTCAAGTCGCTCATCAAATCGACCGTCAACAAGCGGCTCGCCGGGGTTTTGCGTGACATTCACAACGCCGTGGCCGACGGCAAACCGCTGTTCGAGTCGATGGCCGAACATGGTGAAGTGTTCCCCACGCTGCACACCGTCATGGTGCAGGCAGGCGAGCGCGCCAGTTTTTTGGAGGACGTGCTGGAGAGCCTGTCCGTGTTTCTCGAACGGCTCGACGAGCTGCGCGGCAAAGTGCTCGGCGCGCTCGTTTACCCGGTCATGCTCGTGATGCTCGGCGGGGTGGTGATGATCGGGGCGCTGGTGTTCTTCGTACCCAAGTTCGAGCCGATGCTGGCCGACATCGACAAACCGATGCCAACCGAGATCGTCTTCCTGCTCAGTGAGATCGTCCGCCGCTATTGGCTGATTATTGCAGCCGGCATCGGCGGACTAATTGCGTTTTTTTGGAGCGTCTTGCAAAGCCAGGCCGGCAAACAGGCCATGGAACGGTGGCGGCTAAAGATACCTGTGGCCGGCAACGCGCTGCGCATGGTGGCGATCACCCGGTTCTGTCGCATCCTCGGGACCATGCTGGCCAACGGCGTGCCGATTCTGCAGGCCTTGGCCATCAGCCGCGATGCCACCGGCTCGGCGTTGCTCGCGAAGAACATCGACGAGGCCATCGAGAACGTCCGCGCCGGCGAACCTCTCACCGAGCCGCTCAAGGCCGGCGGCATGTTCCCCGAGCAAGTCATTGCGATGATCTCCGTCGCCGAGGAATCCAACCAAATGCAAAAGGTGCTGCTGCAGATCGCCGACTCGGTGGAGCGCCGCACCAACCAACAGGTCGATCAGGCGGTGCGGTTGATCGAGCCGGCGATCCTCTGTCTGGTGGCAGCTGGCATCGGATTCCTCGCGCTTGGCCTGCTGCTACCCATCTTCACCATGGCCAGTTCTCTTGGCCAAAGTTAAAACCGCTTGGCCAAACCAAATAAAATGGCGTGGGCGAGGTTGACTTTTTGCTCATAACAGGTGAGATTTCCCCCCGTCAGCCAGACGCCACACGTAGTGGTTGGAGAAAGAAAGAGCACAATATGCGGCAACGATTGTTGCGACAAAGTTGTTTTGAATCCTTCCGCTCGGTCGCCGTCCATTATGGGGTTTGATTTGAAATACGACTTTTACTTAACGAAAAAAAATGAAACTGAAATCCATCACCGGTAAAGCCCGCCCGGGCGCCTTCACCCTCATTGAGGTTCTATTGGTCATTGTCATCATCATGCTCTTGGCGGGATCCATTGTGGCCTTTATCATTCCCCAGCAGGCCTCCGCCGAGAAAAAAACCGCCAAGATGCTGGTCAACAATGTCAAGAGTTCGCTTGATAATTATCGGCTCAATATCGGCCACTACCCTACGGAGGAGGAAGGAGGTCTTTTGGCCCTGCTGAAAAAGCCGGAGTTCGAAAACGAGAAACTCGGCACCAAGTGGGCCGGCCCGTATGTCAGGGCGGACACCACATTCGAGGATGCCTGGTCCAACACCTTGGTTTACGAGCCGGCAAACCCGGAGTTCATGCAAGCCGGCGATCCCCCGTACCGCCTTTACTCCAAGGGGCCGGATGGACTGGAAGAAACCGCTGACGACATCGGTGACAAGGAAGTTCAGGAAGAAGTGGACAGCTTGGAGGAATTGAGCGAAGCAGCAGATCCGGTCACGCCGGGGGGATGAATAACCGGCCGCAGCTCGCCGGCGCCTCCAACCACGGGTTCACGTTGTTGGAAATTTTGTTGGTACTGGTTTTGCTGCTGCTTTTGTTTGGTGCCGCGGTTTTTGAGTTCAACTCCATGGGCCGCGGCGCTTCGCTTTCTGATGGAGCCGACCGGTTGGAGTCCCTTTTCCGCTTTGCCCGAAGCGAAGCCGAGCGCACCGGTCGAAAAATCCGCATTCGCTTTTCCGCCGCTGACGAATTGACGCAATCGACCGCAGCCGGCCCGGTCGCCGAGTGGGAAGCCGATCCGCTTGAGCAACCGGGGCAGTTTTCCCAACTCCCGAACAGTGTCCATTTCACCCGGGGCGTGGATGACCTCGTCACCGTCGAGTCGGTCGAGTTGACCGATCTGGACTCCCGCTTGGCAGCACAACTCACCGGCAATGCAGCACTCCCGGACAGCGACCCGGCCCCCGGTTTTGAGTTGGACGAGCCACCGGCAATTTACTTTTATCCCGACGGTTCCTGCGACTCTGTCAAGGTGCGGTTGGCCGATCGCAACCCGGACAACCCCAACAAGGCACTCGTCGAGTTGATCGGTCTGACCGGCACGGTGCGCCGGGAAATCATCGAGATCACCCCGGACGAGCCAAGCGGCGGTGAGACCAACGAAGTGGCCCGGACAACCCAGCCGCAGCCCAAGCCGTGACCCCTCCAAGTTGCAACGCCAAGCGCACGACTGTCGGCGCCATTCTGTTTGAGGTCGTCCTCGCGCTGGCCCTGTTCGTCTTCGCGACGGCGGTGATTTCCGGCGGGTTCAGTGCCTCGCTCAAGAGCGTCGATCGCATGAGGGCAGAGCTTGACGCCTCGAACCTGGCCGCCTCGACGCTGGCGGAGATCGCGCTTGGCCTCAAGCCGATGAGCGCCTCGCCGCCCACCGATTTTGAGCCGCCGTTTGAGCGATGGAATTGGGAAGTGGAAGTCACCGAACCAAGCGAAGACCTCGACATGGGTGGCGGCTTGACGCTGGTCGAGGTGATCATCCGCAACGAGACGCTGCAGCGGGAAACCCGGCTCGCCCGCATGATGCGCGGCACAACACGATGAACACCTTTCCTGCAACGCGCTTGGCCAAGCGGCTCCGGTTTGCTGCCGCCTTCACCATTCTCGAGGTGATGCTGGCCATTGTCATCGCCACGGGATTGTTGGCCACGGCGATGTATTACTACCAGCAGGCGGCCCGGTTCCGGAACAACTTGCTGGAGGAAACCGAGCGCATCGGCAGCGCGCGTTTGATTCTTGATCGACTGAGCACCGAACTCCGGTGCGCGCTGTACCACCCCGTCCGGGGAACTGGCGTGAGAGGGGGCTCGGACTGGATCGAGTTCCTGAAATCCAGCCTCCCAAGCCAAGCCAGTTGGCGGCAGTCGACCGGCTCTGAACCCCCACACTACCCCGAGACCGGCTACCGGCTGATCCGATACGAACTGCTTAAAAAGCCGCTGCTCGAAGGTTCACTCGACAAGGACGCCAACCGGCAACTGACCGGGCAAATGGAGCGCAGCACCGGCGACACCAACGCAGCATCGGCTTCGTTGATGCAGGGCGACGCCATTAACCGGATCGAGCGACGCCTGCTCTCGGCCAAGGCGTCCACCAACGACGTGGTCGCAGTGCGAATCAATCCTGTCCGCATCACCGACCGGTTGAAATATCTGAAATTTCGTTACCTCAACGGCGGCGTTTGGGTGGACGCCTGGCCCGGCCCGCAACTGCCGCGAGGGGTCGAAGTCAGCCTCGGCATCGAGCCGATGTCTGTCACAAATCTGCTCGAAGAATATACCAACCACGTTTTTCGCCGGATCATCCGCATCCCCGCCTCGGCCGGCGCAAACTCCGTCACGCCGTGAATGTCCGCCGCCACAACGCTCCCGCCGATAATGCTATCGCATTGGTGGGGGTGCTCGTCATCATCGGTTTGCTGTCCATGATCGCGATCAGTTTGATGTTCCGCATGCAGGCCGCCGCGACGGCATCTGCCTCCACGCTGCGCTCGGAACAGGCTTGGGCCGCCGCCTTGAGCGGACTCGACCGGGCCATCGATGTGGTGAGCGATTCTTCCCGTACTTCGGAAGGTTGGATCGATAATCCCACCGACTTCGAGCACCAACTGGTTTACGACGACGGCTCAGATCAGTGGTACTTCTCCGTCTTTCGGCGGGGCGTGCTCGAGACGGACGAGATTATTTTCGGCGTGGTGGATGAGGCGTCCAAGCTGCCGCTAAATGTAACCAACGTGCTGCAGTTGATGAAGGTGCCCAACATGACACTGCCCGCCGCCGAGGCGCTGGCGGATTTCGTCGATGGCGACTCAATCGCCCGAGACAACGGAGCGGAACAGGACTCGTATGACTTGCTGCCAGTCCCGTACTCGATTCCCAACAAGCCAGTCAGTTTTCTCGACGAACTGCTGCTGGCACAAGGTGTGAGCGCCGGCCATCTTTACGGCGAGGACGCCAACCGCAACCACAAACTCGACGCCAATGAGAACGACGCCGACGCCCTGTTCCCGCCCGACAATCAGGACGGGACACTCAGCGGCGGGTTGCATCGTTTTTTCACACTGCACTCGCGGGACTGGAATGTGAACCGCAACAACCAGCCGCGCCTCAACATCAACACCGCCGCACTTGACCCCGCACCCGCCGGGTTGACGGATGAGACGGTCGCCTTTCTTGAGGCCAAGCGGAAGGCCGGCCAACCGATCGCCTCGCTCGCAGACCTCGTCAACGCCACGCTCATCGTCACAGAGGAAAACCAGGCTCAGCGCGAACTCAAGTCCGGCGTTGGCGCGGGAGACCTTGGCCAACTGCTGGATCGCTTCACCACCGACGCAAAGCAGATCCGCCCCGAGAGAGTGAACATCAACACCGCCCCGGCCAGCATCCTTGCCCAAGTGGAGGGCATCGACGAAGCCTTGGCCAACACGATTGTTTCCGCGCGCCAAGGGCTCAGCCCCGAGGCCAGCCGCTCCATCGCTTGGCTGCTGGAGGAGAGCCTGCTCGACGCCGGCCAGTTCAGGCAGATCGAGCCCCTCATCACAGCACGCAGTTTTCAATTCCACGTCCAAGTGATAGGCTACGCCCTGCCTTCGGGCAGGTACCGCGTGCTCGAGGCCATCGTGGATTTGATCGGCCCCGAGCCGCGGGTTTTATATCTCCGGGACTTGACCAAGCTGGGTGCTCCGTATCCGTTTGCCACCCGGTAGGAAATGAGCATGACAAACAATGGCTGACACCCTGACCACCAGCGGCCGCGCTTGGCCAAGCGCACTGACCCGGGCCCGCTCCCGGTTGAGCCGCAGGAGCGACGTGACGGCGCTGGACATCGACCAGCGAATGTTGCGAGTGGTGCAGGTCGTCACCGGCAAGACACCCGGCAGCACCCGGGTCAAGCGCGTCGAGGTGATCCCCGTGCCGGGGGAGGATTTTGACCTCGCCAACCCCCGAAAAGTCGGCGAGTGGATCGCCCGGCAACTCAAGTCACTGCACATCTCACCCGGCACCGTGGTCATGGCCGCGCGCCGGGGCGAAGCCGTGCTGAAGGAACTGTTGTTGCCACCTCTCAAGGACGCCGGCGAAATGGCGTCGATGGTGCATATGCGTGCCGTACGCGAACTTCCATTCCCCGAAAAGGACGCGGTCATCGATTTCACGGTCACCAAGGTGCCGACCAAAAAGGAACTCCATGCTGCCAAAAAAGAAGCCCTTCAGCGGGGGGCGGCTACCGATACCATGGCCCGCGTCTTTGTGGCTGCCGTGCGTCGGGACACGGTGAACCACTACCGTACAATCGCCGAGTCAGCCGGGTTAACGCTGACTGGGCTTGGTCTGCGGCCGTTGGCTTCCTTTCGTGCACTCAAGGCCTGTGTGCCCGAAATCAACGGTGATGCCGTTGCTCTTATCTCGGTTCGTCGTCATGAGGTGGATGTGGACATTCTGATTGATGGTCGCTTGGTTTTCAGCCGGGAATTATCAGTCAACCTGGAAGAGCCGGAAGATGTGACCGAGGCGGCTGGGCAGGACTGTATCACGCAGGCAGCCAAGGAGATTATCCGCTGCTTGCACAGCTACGAAGGTTCGGAGGCGTTCAAGCCGCTGGAGCACCTGTACGTCGCGGGCGGCACCGGACTGGAGGACAATCTCCTCGACATCATTCGGGTTCAAACGGACATCGACTGCAAACGAATGCCGCCCCCCACCGGAGTCCGCTTGCCAAAGGAGAAGGAGACCGACGCGACCCGGGCACTGACCCCGCTTGGCTTGGCGCTTGGCTTCGTGGATGAGCGCGGGCTGGCGGTTAATTTTCTTGCCCCGAAGCGCCCGGTGCTCCGCCGCAAGCAGGGCCGCGCCAAGTGGCTGCTGAGTGTTGTGATGTTGCAGGCCCTGTTCGTTCTCCTGTTTGGCGCGCGCTATAAATTGGCGGAGGAATACGAGGTGAAACTATCAGGAGCCAACGGCCTGATATCGGCCCACAGCATCTTGGCCAAGCGGGAAAAAGACATCGGCAGGTGGACGAGAAAAAACGCAGACTCAATCAGGAGTTGGCATGGGGCCAACCGGCATTGGCTTGAACACGTGGCTTTTCTTAGCTCTGTCATGCCGCAATGCGATCAAATCTACCTGCTCAAGATTAACATGCGCTCCGCCAAAACGGGGGTGATTTCATTTCAGGTTCAAGTCAGGGACAGCAATGTTCTCCATTCATTTGAAAAAAAACTCCGCAATCTCGGGTACATCGTCAAACCCGTTTCGTTTACACCGGTCAACGACAAGAACGGCTACAAATTCCGGGCCACGTTTGACCTGACCCTGCCCGGGCGTTTTCCGTTGGATCTTTTGCGCCACTTGGACACCAACGCCCCGCCTGCAAGATTGCCGGATGATATTCATGCTGACGGCCTAAGCTGCATCCCGGGACAGAAAGGAACCCAGCATGGCTAGGTTGAGTCTGAAAACCATCCTGATAAGCGGAATCGCCCTGGTGGTGGCGTGGGTGTTCATCTCCAAGGCGATTGTGCCCTGGGTTTATCTGCCCCGGGACACCGCAAAGTCGGAGTTGAACAACTACGAGTCGAAGGTGGGTAAACTGGAGGCACTTAAAGTTCTTACTGAAAATGATGAGCATTATCTGGCGACCGTATCGAGGAATGCGTTTTCCATGGATAAAAGCGAGGCCATTTCACGAATGGGCGTTTACCTTACCGAGACGATTAAGGCCAGTGGATTAAGCGAGGACAAGTTCACGCGAAGACCACTCAAGGCGACACAGTTGGCCAAAAATGGAGCCACGCAAATCGGGTACACGGTCAGCGGCCAAGGCTCCCTGCCAAAAGTCATCGACTTGATGTTCCTTCTTGAACAGACCCCATTCCTTCCGCGAAGCACCATCAAGTCATACACTCAACAGGGTGGCAGGTTGACTTTGGTAACGGTAAAACCGCACTCATTTGAAAAGGGCCAGATGGTTCAACTCAGGGGTGGACCCCCTGTAAACCGGGAGTTCCCTTCCTCCTACAACGGGGTATTTCGCGTCATCAACACCGATACCAACCCAGCGCCCATGTCGCTTACTCTGGCACTACCCAACGCCGGGAAGAACGCGCCCACCGCCACCAAGTCTCTGACTTCAAATTCAATCAGCGCCACCCGGAAAAAGAAACGAAACTGGTTGTCTCGGCTAATTTTTGGTGACGACTCAAAAATAGAGCCAGGCCTTGCGGGCATCACTAAAATTAAGGGAACTAAACAGACCGGTAATCGCCTCACGATCTACACAAAAGGCAATCACCTGTTCAATACCGGTGACAAAGTCAGCCTGCAAAACCTGACGCCGTTACTGCTCAACAAGACAGTGGAGATCACTCGGGATTCCCCGACTAAATTCTCCCTTCTGCTGGATGACGAAGCCGATACCCATACCTCTGCAATCGTAAGTCGAGTCATCCCGCAGCGCGTGGAAAACATCACCATGCTGCCGGTAGACGGCGTAACCGAGGTAAGGATCGACTTTCAGTTTCTCTCCCTGATCGTCGGGCCAACAAAATACGCCAAACAGGAACCATTGAAGGCACGAGCCGTTCAGGCGGTGACTTTAGGAAGCGAAGATCGCACACTCTTTGCCTCCATCACCCAGCGCGCCTTCTTTTTACCGTACCAAAAAAAACCGGCCCCACTGCCGACTCCTACAGCCACCCCTCCCTCCGCACCCACGCCGCCTGGGCCGGAAACATACAAAATCGTCTCCCTCTCAGAATGGAAGGGCCAACAGGAAATCATGGTACTCGATTCCAACCAGAATAAAACAGCGAGCTATAAACCCGGCGACGAATTGGCCGGGGGCAAAATCGTAATGATCGATTACCGAAAAATGCCCTTCCCAAAAAAGCCGGCGCTGCTTTCACAAAGCCGCGTAATCCTCATTATTGGGAAGGATTACTGGGCCATCGAGCGCGGCAATACGTTGGCGGACAAACACATGCTTGTCCCAGAGCAGTTACCAGAAAACTTGGCCAAGCGCTAACGCCTCCGCAAGCCAAGCTTGTAAGCGCTCAGTTTGCCGTCACCGTTGCTATCGAGCGCCGGCAGCCTGACCTTATCCACATTCTGCCAAGAATCGTGCACAGTCGAGGTTGACTGATACCCGCCCTCAAAGGTAACCGTGTTCATTCACTTCGTCTCAAATCTTCATGTTAGATAAGGGATTGAGAAGTCTATGTTCGTTGGCTTTAGTTTGGCCACCGTTGAAACGATGTGGTATACAATCATAAAGGAAGATGTTGAAGCAGTTACACAGCATTTGGGTTGTGGCGTGGACGCAACTTCGAAGGGTTTGGTGAATATGACATCTTTGCATCGAGCGGCTTGGAATGCTCACAAGGATGTCGTCGAACTACTAATCGCCAACGGTGTGGAGGTGAATGCGAAGAATGAGCACGGCCATAGACCGCTTGACGCTGCTAATGCAACCAACCATACAAAAACCGCCGACCTCCTCCGTAAACACGGAGCTAAGACCGCTGAAGAATTAAAAGCTGAAGGCAAATAGCTTCTGATCACTCAAGGGTCTTAACCATTTCCAAATAAGTCTTGGGGTCTTGATTGGCTTGTTCCCATAGTTGGTTGAAGTAGGGGACTTTCAACAGGTAGACAGATGAGGCGGCTATCTTTGCGTTGTTTACTTCTTCATCTATCCAGCTTTCCAATGACTTGGGCTTGTTCCATTTTTTTCTCAAAGTAATACAGGTGGCCTTGAATGATTGTATTAAGTCTTGTTTGCGTTTTTGAAGAATGGCCGCTGAATCGTTGTTTGTGTTTTTGTAGATTAAGTTAAGTTCGTTCTTTGTTTCTTGAAGGAGACTCCGGAACTCATCTCTTCTTTTCAGTTTTATTCGGTACTTCTCCAATCGTTTCTCTTCACCCTTTTCTTTTAACCATAGTTGCACGCTTTTTTGTGCAAAGGCAGTTGCGAAGCTTTCATTGAACATCGTATCTCCTTTTAAGTAGTAGGTGCGGTGAGCCAGTTCGTGAAATAGCGTTTCGGCCAACTCCTCATCGGAGTCATCAAGGAAGGTGCTTAACAGGGGGTCGCTGAACCAGCCTAGTGTTGAATAGGCAATTGCTTCTCCTAAGTACACATCGAACCCCTGGCTATGAAGTTTGGCTGAGTACTCTTTTGCCATTCGCTCCTTGAAGAAACCCCTGCTCTGGTACTCGCCGACAATGGGGTATTTCCATGTTTGGAGTTTCGTGGAGAATGTAGGGGCAGCATACACTACCCATACAGCAGCTGAGCGGTCTAGGCGCTTGTATTTGGAGTAAGCTTTGCCAACGTCTAGGCTGAGCTTGTTCTCGGCGAATTCTCTTAATTCAGTAACTAACTCAAGTTGTCTTCTAAGTTCTTTGTTGGTTTCGTCCTGCTTAATTGCCTTTCGGATTGGAGTCAGTCCAGTTGTGAGTTGGAGATGTCCGACAACAGCATGTGAGTAATACTTGGCGGTGGAGCAACCCGTAAGCCCCATGGTAAAAAAAGCCAAGAGCAAAAATGATATAAGTCTGGATAAAAACATCAGCGACTCCTTCACAAAACTGCCAGAGCTTAGGCTTGGTGAACAGTTTGTTGTTCAAAGTT
>Ga0208391_1000524_pt1 | contig 20323 bp, 17 predicted proteins | sample Knorr_S23_td_Bot_FD_185612 | JGI IMG/M metagenome (GOLD analysis project Ga0208391, IMG submission 185612) | Marine microbial communities from Southern Atlantic Ocean transect - Knorr_S23_td_Bottom_ad_3770_LV_A (SPAdes) (version 2) | ecosystem: Environmental > Aquatic > Marine > Oceanic | place... | reverse complement strand
CCGGCGGGCGCCACCATGACCGATACCGGCGGCGGCGCCGTGGCCGGCATGATGCCGGAAGCCAAGAAGATGAGCTTCGCCCAAGCGGGCCCAAGAAAGGCCGGACTCAAGCCGCAATCCTGGACACGCAACGACACGCGGTTCGACCGCTCCTTTTTCCAGAACAACTTCCCGAACTATTTCAAGACCGTGCTGGGCGCGACAGAGCGGGGGCTCGTCCTGGCACTCAAGACCGGCAAGCGCGAATACGTTGGCCAACGCATCAAGCGCATCTCGGGGACGGACGTTCACATGGAGTTGCTCAACGGCAAGGAGCAAAAAATCTCCTTCAGCGAAATTGGCACGGTTGACTTGCGCCCAAAATAAACACCTGACCCGGACACACTGCCCGGCCAGTCGCAGCTTGGCCGTCACGTTATCCTGATGAAACTTCGCACGATACTATTGTTTGGCTCGCCAGGTGCCGGCAAGGGCACACAGGGGAAGATCCTCGGTAAAATACCCAATTACCTGCACGTCTCCAGCGGCGACCTCTTCCGCAACTTGCGGGTGCAGAACCCGATTGGCCAAACCTTCCTCAACTACGCCAGCAAGGGGCAGCTTGTCCCCGACGAGCCCTCCATCAAACTCTGGCATGATGACATCGAGAACAGGATCCACAACGGAACCTTCAATCCCGAGACCGACACACTGCTGCTCGACGGCATTCCCCGCAACGCCGCCCAGGCTGAGCTCCTCGACGACACCCTCAATGTCGTCGGCGTGCTGAATCTTTTCTGCAAGGATCTCGACATCATGGTCGAGCGGCTTCAGGCCCGGGCACTGCGCGAAAACCGGCTCGACGACGCCAACCTCGATACCATCCACAACCGGCTCGAAGTATACGAGGCCGAGACCCGCCCAGTTCTTGACCATTACGGTGACGCACTCGTGCACACCATCGACTCCACCCAGTCTCCCGTCCTAGTACTCCGGGATACGCTGGAGATTCTGGCTAACCTGGAGACGTAACCCCACCTCACTGCCGTGACCCAACCGCTGCGCGTTGTTTTCATGGGAACAGCGGATTTCGCCTGCCCCACCCTCGCCGCACTCAACGACACACCCCGCATCGAGGTGGTCGCCGTAATTACCCAACCCGACCGGCCCAAAGGCCGCCAACTCATCCTCCACCCATCGCCGGTCAAGCTCGAGGCCGAGTCACACCATCTCCGCGTCCACCAACCGGAGCGACTGCGCAACGACATCAGTTTCCTCGAGCAACTCGCGCCCGGCCTGATCGTCGTCGCCGCCTACGGCCAAATTCTCCCACAGGCCATTCTCGACCTCCCATCGCACGGCTGCCTCAATGTCCACGGCTCGCTGCTCCCCGCGTACCGCGGCGCCGCGCCGATCCAGCGTGCCATCCTCGACGGCCAAGCCGCGACCGGCGTCACCATCATGCAAATGGACGCCGGCCTCGACACCGGCGCAATACTCAGCAAAGCCGCCACGCCGATCGGGCCGACCGACAACGCGCAGACACTGCACGACCGATTGGCCAAGCTTGGCGCAGAGCTGCTGCTTGAGACTATTCCCCGCCACATCGCCGGTGAAATCGCAGCCACGCCGCAGGATGACGCCCTCGCCACCCACGCCGCCAAGATCACCCGCGACATGGGCCGCATCGACTGGTCGCAACCGGCGGCACAGCTTTGGAACCGGGCGCGGGCCTTCACCCCGTGGCCCGGCGTGTTCACCCGTCTCGACGGCAAACTGCTCAAGCTGCTCGAGGTCGAGCCAGCGGACGCCGATTGCCCCGGGCCGGGCGTCGTTGGCCAAGCGGACGCCGACGGCATCGTCGTCGGCTGCGGCGACGGGGCGCTGCGCATCACGCGCCTGCAAAAAGAGGGATCCAAGCGCCTAACCGCCGCCGAGTTCCTCGCTGGCGCCCCGCTTCCGGCAGGCACTCAACTGGGCTGAAAAAAGCCGCTTGGCCAAGCGCGGCTTTTAGCGGAACATTCCCGGCGTGGAAACAGTTGCCGAAACAACCTTGCCGGACGCCAACGGGCGCTTTGGCGAATACGGCGGGCGCTACGTCCCCGAGACGCTCATGCACCCGCTGCAGGAACTGGAGGACGAATATTTTCGCGCGCAGAACGATCCTGAGTTTCAAAACGAGCTGCAATATTATCTGCGCGAGTTCTGCGGACGCCCCACGCCGCTCTACCACGCTGAGAGGCTCACCCGCGATCTCGGCGGTGCAAAAATCTACCTCAAGCGCGAAGACCTGCTGCACACCGGCGCGCACAAGATCAACAACGCGATGGGGCAGATTCTGTTGGCCAAGCGCATGGGGAAAACGCGAATCATCGCCGAGACCGGCGCGGGACAGCACGGCGTCGCCACCGCCACCGTCGCCGCGATGTTCGGGCTGGAGTGCGTCATTTACATGGGCTCAGTCGATTGCAAGCGGCAAGAGCTGAACGTCTTTCGCATGCGCATGCTCGGCGCGGAAGTCGTGTCGGTCGAGGCCGGTCAAAAGACGCTCAAGGAGGCGGTCAACGAGGCGATGCGCGACTGGGTCACGAACGTCCGGGGCACGCACTACATTCTCGGCACCGCCTACGGCGCGCACCCGTACCCGGTGATGGTGCGCAACTTCCAGCGCGTGATCGGTGACGAGGCGCGCCGCCAGATTCTCGAGCAGGAGAAACGCCTGCCGGACCACCTCATCGCCTGCGTCGGCGGCGGCTCAAACGCGATCGGCCTGTTTTACCCGTTCCTCGGCGACAAGGCGGTGGCGATGACCGGCGTCGAGGCGGGTGGCGAGGGCATCATCGACGGCAAACACGCCGCTCGATTCCAGGGCGGCGGACTCGGTGTGCTGCAGGGCACGCGCTCGTTTGTGCTGCAGGATGAGGACGGCCAAATCCAACTCACGCACAGCGTCTCCGCCGGGCTGGACTACGCCGCCGTCGGCCCGGAGCACGCTTGGCTGCGCGACGCGGACCGCGTCCAATACACCTACGCCACCGACGCCGAGGCGCTGGCGGCATTCCAGCAGTTGGCCAAGCTCGAGGGCATCATCCCGGCGCTCGAGTCGAGCCACGCCATCGCCGAGGTCACCAAGGCCGCGCCGAAGATGAGCGCCGACCAAATTATCATCGTCAACCTCTCCGGCCGGGGCGACAAGGACGTCGCACAAGTCGCCGAGATGGGCATCCTCTGACGCGCTTGGCCAAGCGCCTGGCTTATCCACGATGAACGAGGCGGAGGAAATGCGGGTGGACAAATGGTTGTTCGCCGTGCGCCTGTTCAAGACGCGCGGCCAGGCGACGGAAGCCTGCCGCAGCGGCAAGGTTCGCCTCAACGACTCCCCGGCCAAGGCCGCCAAGCCGCTTCGTGTGGGCGACACGGTCAGCGTCCGCCAAAGCCCGATCACGCGCACGCTCAAGGTCGTTGGCCTCACCGGGCGGCGTGTCGGGGCCAAGCTCGTGGCCGACTTCGCCGAGGACAAAACGCCCCCGGCGGATTTGGAAAAACTGCGCCTGGCCAAGCGCGACGCCGACGATTCAGGCCACAAAAAACCGGGCCGCCCGTCCAAGCGAGACCGGCGGCTGATCCACCGGTTCACCGACCCCGGCCCGGCACGTTAATCCGGCAATCGAACGATGGCCTTCACAAAAAGCATCCCGTGCTTCACCCTTATCCGGCCTCCGGCCACCTTCGAAGGAATCGAAACGGGTGCACTTACCGCCTTGGGCGCGGGAGGGGCAAGTTCCACCTTGCCCCATTTCAAAGTCAATTTGGGACGAGGTGGAACTCGTCCCTCCCGGGGTGATTCCGGCGGAATGAGGGGGAACACGAAAAAACACAAAGAGATACGACATACCATTAGATCGCCGGATTATTAAATGAACGCAAACAAAAACAGTGTTCTTGGTGGGTTTTTGAGAGCCGCTTTGTTTGTGCTGGGCTTTGGCGTAATGCTGTTTGTCGATTGGCTCGCCGACGATTCGCTGACGAACCGGCTTGGCATCAAACCGCGCTCGCTTGGCGGACTGGACGGGATGCTCTTCGCGCCCGCGCTGCACGGCGACTTTGGCCATTACCTGTCGAACGCCATGCCGATGATCGTGCTGCTCGGGCTGCTGTTCGCCAACAGTAATTACAAACCTTGGCGCTCTCTCGGTATCGTCTGGCTGCTTGGCGGCCTAGGCACATGGGTGATCGGCCGGCCCGACTCCAATCACATCGGCGCGAGCATCGTCATTTTCGGGCTGGTGACGTTTCTGATCTTCGCATCGGTATTTTTGCGAAGTTGGCGCTCGGCCATAATCAGCACGGTGGTTCTGTTTTTGTACGGGGGAATTTTCATGGGAATCCTCCCGCCGCTGCTCAACAGCAGCATGCAGAAAAATATTTCATGGGAGGGACACCTCTCCGGTGCCGTTGCCGGACTCATCGCCGCCTGGTGGGTGCGGAAAAAGTGAAACTCACTCGTACTGCTTGAGCACCTCGAAGCGTTGGCTGCCTTCGCTGGTGAGGTGCACGATGACGCCTTTCTTCAAATCCTCGCCCTCGAGCGCGGCCTTGAATGTTGCGACCGAGTCCACCGGGGCGCTGTTGATGCGCGTCACGATGTCGCCGGGCGAGATGCCCTTCTCGGCGGCGACGCTGTCGTTTTCGATCGCGGTGACAATCACGCCCTTTTCGCCCTCGACCTCGAAGCGCTTGGCCAGGTCGGCGTTGATGTTTTGCACGGTCATGCCCAGCAGCTTGGCCTTGGTGTCGGCTTCCGGCTTGCGCTCAGACCGGCGCATGCGGCTAACGGCGGTGAACTCCTCGGGAAACGCGCCGGTCTCGACCTCGATTTCCCGGGCCTTGCCGTTGCGCATCAGGCCAAGCGTCACGGAGTCGCCGGCTTTTTTGAGCCGAAGTTCGCGCTTGAGCTCATCGGCCGATTTCACGCTGTTGCCATCGACTTCGGTGATGACGTCGGCCAGCTCGAGGTCGGAGTTTTCCGCCGGGCCACCGGGGACAAATTGCCGAACGACCACGCCGTCCTCGACGCCGACGGCCAAGTCGCGGTAGTCGGCATCCTCACGCAGCGTGGTGATGCTCACGCCGAGCCAGGCGCGGGTCACTTTGCCGTCCTCGATCAGCATGTCGGCGACGCGCTTGGCCAGGTTCACCGGAATGGCAAACCCGATGCCGGTGTTCACGCCGCGGATGAGCGTGTTGATGCCGATCACCTCGCCGTAAATGTTGACCAACGGGCCGCCGCTGTTGCCGGGGTTGATGCTGGCATCGGTCTGGATGAAATCCTGGTCGAACATCCTCTGATCCGAGAACACCCGCCGCCCCTTGGCGCTCACGTGGCCGACGGTGACGCTGTAATCCAGCTCGTACGGCGAGCCGACCGCTATGGCGAACTCGCCGACCTTGGTCTTGTCCGAGTCACCCATCTTCGCGACAGTCAACCCGGTGGCATCGATCTTCACCACGGCGATGTCCGACTGGCGATCCACGCCGAGCACCTCGCCGTCGTACTCCTTGCCGCCCTGAAAAACGATCTGCACCTTGTCGGCATTCTCGACCACGTGGCTGTTGGTGAGGATGATGCCGTCCTCGCGGTAAACCAGCCCGGAACCCTGCCCGTCGAAGACCGGCCCACGGGGGCGCGACCGGCGTGGCGGCGTCTGTCGCTCCTCACGCTGTTCCTCTTGTTGACGCTCGAAAAACTTGCGGTACTCCTCCGGCAACTGGTCGAAAAACGGGCTGCCAACCCCCCCGCGTGCCCGCGGCTTGCTCGCCACGCGCACCACGACAACAGACTTGGAAACGCTCTCGGCCACCTCGACAAACGCCTGGTTGAGCTGCTGGGCCAGCTTGAGAGCCTCCGATGGCTCGGCCGCCCGGACCGGTGAATCGGCCACCATGCCGCCCAGCAAACCGGCACTCAGAATCGTCACTGCTATTTTCTTTTTCATGTTTCCTGTTGGTTAACTGCCTCCGCAATCTCCGTCAGACTTCGATTGGACTCAACCAAAAACGTTCAATAAAAGCCGCAAACTTTCAAGACACGGATTTCTCGGATGACCACGGATTAGAACAACTGAGAGCCGGAAATTTATTCCGAACCACAAAAACCTCGAACACACACGAAAGAATGGGACTCCGTGAAAATCCGTGTCCCGTCTTGAAACCGCTCATGGCTCACCGCTTACTTTTTCGAGTCCATTTGCGGTTTGTGTCTGGATTCGCTCGACACCCACCCCGGTTTGTGGATTACTTTGCCGAGTTTTGGCCCGCGGGCTTTTTGCAGATGGACAAGGATTTGTTAGCCAAGGCCAAGTCGCTCGGGTTCTCCGACCGGCAGATTGCCCACCTCACCCAACGCACCGAGAGCGAAGTGCGGGCCGAGCGCCATGCACTTGGCCTCGTGCCGGGATTCCGGCTGGTGGACACCTGCGCGGCGGAGTTCGAGGCGTACACGCCGTACTACTACTCGTCCTACGACCAGGGCGATGACGAGGTGCGGCCAAGCGACACGAAAAAGGTGATGATCCTCGGCGGCGGGCCGAACCGGATCGGCCAAGGCATCGAGTTCGACTACTGCTGCGTGCACGCCGCCTTCGCGCTGAAGGAGGAGGGCCTCGAGTCGCTCATGGTCAACTCCAACCCGGAAACTGTCTCCACCGACTACGACACCAGCGACAAGCTTTTCTTCGAGCCGCTGACGCTCGAGGACGTGCTGCACATTTATCACCGCGAAAAATGCTGGGGCGCGATCGCGCAGTTCGGCGGGCAGACCCCGCTCAACCTCGCGCTGGATCTGCAGGCCAACGGCGTCAACATCATCGGCACCTCGCCGCAGAGCATCGAGCGCGCCGAAGATCGCAAGATGTTCGCCGACATGCTGCACGCGCTCGACATCCCGCAGCCGCCCAACGGCCTGGCCACCAACGAGGCCGAGGCGCTCGAGGCGTCGGCCAAGCTGAGCTACCCCGTTCTCGTGCGTCCGTCCTTCGTGCTCGGCGGCCGCGCGATGCAGATCGTCTACTCGGACGACGAGCTGTGCCGGTACATGCGCACCGCCGTCGAGGCCTCGCCGGAGCGGCCGGTGCTGGTGGATAAATTTCTCGAGGACGCCATCGAGGTGGACGTCGACTGCATCGCCGACGTCGGCCTTCACGACGATCCCGCCGACGCCACCGTGGTCATCGGCGGAATGCTCGAGCACGTGGAGTTTGCCGGCGTGCACTCCGGCGACGCCACGATGGTGCTGCCGCCGCACACGCTCTCCGCTGAGCTAATGGACACCATGCGCCGCTACTCCGACGCCATGGCCCGCGAGCTAAAAGTGACCGGCCTGATGAACGTGCAGTACGCCATCAAGGACGGCATCGTGTACGTGCTCGAGGTCAACCCGCGCGCCTCGCGCACCGTGCCGTTCGTCAGCAAGGCGATCGGTCGGCCGCTGGCCAAGCTCGCCGCCAAAGTGATGACCGGCAGGACGCTCAAGGAGCTTGGCTTCACCGAGGAACTCACGCCGGACTACTGGGCGGTGAAAGAGTCTGTCTTCCCGTTCAACCGCTTTCACGGGCAGGATATTTTGCTCTCGCCGGAGATGAAATCAACCGGCGAAGTGATGGGCCTCGACACCGACCTCGGCATCGCCTATGCCAAGTCGCAAATGGCCTCCGGCAGCTCGCTGCCGCTCGAGGGGCGGGTGTTCATCAGCGTCAGCGACGCCCACAAGGCGGAAGTCGCCGACTTGGCCAAGCGCTTCGCCGACCTTGGCTTCAAACTCAGCTCCACCACCGGCACCGCCGCCGTGCTGGCCAAGGCCGGCCTCGAGGTGGAGAGCGTTCCCAAGCTGGCCGAGGGCCGCCCCAACACGCTGGATTTGCTGAAAAACAACGAGATCCAGCTCGTCATCAACACCCCATCCGGCCAAGCGCCGCGAGCCGACGAAATCAAGATTCGCACCACCGCCATCTACACGAACACCCCGATCATGACCACGATCGGCAGCGCCAAGGCTGCCGCCGAGGGCATCGCCGCGCTGAAACAAAACGGCTACAGCGTCAAGCCGCTGCAGGAATACCTGTAGGGAAACCAAGCGCTTGGAAGCAAAACCCGCGACCTCCTTTCACGGACTTACACAGAACGACAATTCCGTGTCTACAGTTCGAGCTTCGCCACTAACTCCGGCACGGTCATAGAGTGATGCGCCGCCACATCCTTCATGATTTCACTCAATGTCCCAATACGCAGTGAGTCATGATCCGGGATGGCAATATGGTGTTGGCCGTTTTGCTCCGTGGTGTGCCGCATGTGCGAGCCTCGCTGGCGGGTGAATTCGTAGCCGAGTTTGCGGAGCGCCTTGGCCAAGTGTTGCCCAGAAACGTCCCGAGGCAGTTTCATCGCGCCAACAACTCGTCGCGGACGAAGTGCAATCGGATCACCTTGGGTGCCTCCATCGTCTCGTCAAAAAACGCATCCGTTGCCTCACGTACATTTTCCCGAAGCTCATCAATCGTATCCGCCTCGGTGAAAATAGAATGACCCAAGGCACGGGCGGTGTACCCACCTTCCAGTTCATCCTCGGAAACCTCAAAAATCAATTCTCTTTCGGGCACAGCGAAAGGACAGTAGTCTTGCCGGAGAGCATGTCAAGCACCCCACAGCGCTTGGCCAAGTTACCTGCTGACAAAAACAAACCCCTAACGGTTCGCGCCAGCATCTTGTAGTGATGTTCTCCGCACAGCTATGGAACGCCCACAAAAGCCACTGCAGGAATATCTGTAGGGAATCCAAGCGCTTGGCCAAGCGGGGTTACTGGTAGATGGCCCAGGGCTGGGTGAAGCCGGCGAAGCCGTCCGCTGGCGGGTCGAACGTCTCGTATGTGTCGCCGTAGTGGATGAGGTGCATCCTCGAGCGCAACCCGGCATCGAGTGTTTTCAACTGATCGTAGGTGGCATGAACCGCGCCGGGTTCGTGCAACTGGCAATCGTGAAAGATGGCGTCCACGTTGTCCATCGGCAACTGCTCGAAGAGGAGCGGGTCGAACCGCGTGTCGGCGGTGAACAACACCCGGTCGTCGATCAGCAGGCCGGTGGACCAGAATTTCGAGCCGGATTTGTCGCCCTCGGCCGGGATGTGCACGGTGCGAAAAATAACCAGCCGGATGCCCTCGACCTCCACCTCGTAAATCTCGCGCGGCGACTCAGCGGTCTGGCTGGGGAAGATGAAATCGGCCAGGTCCTCAAACTGGAACGTGCCGTTCTCGCGGTGCTCGCACCCGCCGCGAAGGGTGCGTTCCCAAAGGATGCCCTTGTACGGCTCAGCGAGAATGAGCCGGGGAGTTTTATTGAGGACGTAATGGTTGAACAGCAGAAGTTCCTCCAAACCGCCGATGTGGTCGGCGTGGCTGTGGGTGATGTGGTAGTAGTCGAAACCGCAGACGTGGATGCCGCGGGAGGAGAGCACGCGCGGGATGTTTGTCCCGACATCCACCAGGAATGTCACCCCGTTTTTGGCGACGATCAGGCAGGTCGGGTCGTGTTGCCGGGCAAACGCGGAACCGACCCCGGGGAAACAGAGCGTCAACCCCGCTTGGCTCGCCTCGCGAATGCGCCGGAGACCATCTGTCGAGCCGGCGGCAATTGTCTGGGTAACCTTCATTCCACGTAATAAGCGACGTTTTGCTGGGGAAATAGGTATCCTTTTCGCTCAGTATTTTGCAACAAAAAAGGGTTTATATTGGTATTGACGCCATGAAAACCGACGGGTAGCGTGCGCTTTAACGCCAATAGTCTCGGCAAAAAAAACAATACCAGCACTATGAAATCAAAATCAATGAAATGGCTCGGAACCCTTTTGGGTTGCCTGAGTTTGGTAGCCGTGGTCAGCGCCATCGCAGGCCCGGTAAATGACAAGTGCCCGTTCACCGGCAAGGCCATCAATAAGGACGCCACCTATGCGGTCGGCTTCTGTTGTGGCAACTGTCTGGGCAAGTTCACCAAGGACCCGGCCAAGTTCCTGGGCAAGGTGGAGGCGGTCGCGGTGAACGCCACCTGCCCCATGAGCGGCAAGGCGATCAACGCAAAAATCACGGCAAAACACAAGGGCGACGTGGTTGCATTCTGCGGTGCCGGATGCCAGAAAAAGTTCACGGCCGATCCCGTAGCGTTGTTCAAGCAGGTCAAGTTCGCCCGCAAGACGGTGAATGACAAATGCCCGCTCAGCGGCAAGGCGATCGATCCGAAGAAGACCTACTCGGTGGCGTTCTGCTGCAACAACTGCGCCGGCAAGTTCAAGAATGCCCCGGCCAAGAGCATTGCCAAGGTCAAGTAACCTGCCTCCAACAAAGTTTCAAAACCGCTCCGGCATCGGGGCGGTTTTTTTTGTCGCTTGGCCAAGCGCTTGGCCGTGTCAGCGCGTGACGCCCCGGTCGCTGGTCTCGACGAACGAGAGGAAGTGTTCCACTTCGGGAAGCGGCGGCACTTCGGCTCGGATGGCTTCGACTGCGTTGGCGGCGGTCAGGCCTTTTCGGAAATACAACCGGTGCGCCTTTCGCAACGCCTCCTGCGTCTCCGCTGAAACGCCGTTGCGCTCCAGTCCCACTTTATTGACGGCGCGGGTTCGGGCCGGGTTGCCGTCCACCATCATGAACGGCGCCACGTCACTCACCACTTTTGTGCAGCCACCGAGGATCGACATTTTACCCAGACGACAGAACTGGTGCACCGCCGACAAGCCGCCGACGGTCGCGTGATCCTCGACGATCACGTGGCCGGCCAGCGTGCCGTTGTTGGACAAAATCACGTGGTCGCCCAGCAGCACGTTGTGGGCGATGTGGCTGTAGGCGAGGATATGGTTGTCCGACCCAATCACCGTCGCCTCCCCGTCGCCTGTGGCGCTGTGCACGGTGACGTTTTCGCGGAAAGTGTTGTTGTTGCCGATGCGTGTCCACGTTGTGCCGCCCTTCCATTTCAAGTCCTGCGTCTTGAGACCGATGGAGGCGAAGGGGAAAAACTCGTTGCCGCTGCCGATCTCGGTGTGGCCGTCGATGACGACGTGCGAGTGCAGCCGGTTTCCCTCGCCAAGCGTGACGTGCCCGCCGATGACGCAGTACGGGCCAACAACACAGTCGCCGCCGAGAGTGGCCCCGGGATGAATGACTGCGGTGGGATGAATCTCAGACATCACGTGCGCCTGGTCGGTTATGAATTACCCGCGAGGGTGAAGGTGATTTCGGCTTCGCTGACCACTTCTCCGCGCACGGTGCAGATGCCCTTGGCCTTGGCGACTTTGCCCCGGGCCCGGAGCAGCTCAATGTCGATTTGCAACACATCCCCCGGCTTGACCGGCTTGCGCCACTTCACTTTGTCGGCGGCCATGAAGTAAGCGATCTTGCCGGCGTTGTCGGCCTGCTTGAGCGTGAGGATGCCGGCCACCTGTGCCATCGCCTCGAGTTGCAGCACACCCGGCATGATCGGGTGCCCGGGGAAATGCCCCTGGAAATACGGCTCGTTGAGTGTGACGTTTTTCTCCGCGGTAATCTGGTTGCCGTCGATCCGCGTCACCCGGTCCACCATCAGGAACGGGTAGCGGTGCGGCAGGATCTGCATGATTTGATCGGAGTCCAGTGGGGCTGTTGTTTCGTCGCTCACTTGGGGTTGCTTGGGTTGGGTGGATTGCCTGGCCGGCGTGTCGCCCGGCGGGGAAAAACTTTGTGCGGCCACCGAAGGACGGCGCACCTGCTGCAGGATGCGCCTGGCCAGACCGCAGTTGGCGGCGTGCCCCGGCTTGACCGCCACGATGTGCCCGTGCAACGGCGCGCCGACGAGGCTCAAGTCGCCGATGATGTCCAGTATCTTGTGCCTCACGAACTCCTCGCGGTAGCGCATCGGCTCGGCCGTCAACACAGCGTCGTCGCGGATGACGATGGCGTTCTCGAGGCTGCCGCCGCGGATGAGGCCGTTCTTGATGAGGTACTCGATCTCCTCGTAAAAACAAAACGTCCGCGCCTGGGCGATCTCGCTCTCCCACGTCTCGGGCGTCAGCTCGACGCTGAAAAACTGGGTGAACCGTCCGCCCTTGTCGGAGCTGGTGCACGTGATCTTGAAGCCGTCGTGCGGGAAGGCGGATATCACCGTGCCGTTGTGCGTGTACTCGATCGGCTCGGTGACTTGCACCGGCTCGACGCGTTCCGCCTGTGCCTCGATGCCGGCCTCGCGAATCATTTTGCAGAACTGCCGCGCACTGCCGTCGGCCACGGGCGGTTCGCTGGAGTCGATCTCGACAACGGCGTTGGTCACCCCGAAGCCGTACAGGGCCGCCAGCACATGTTCCACCGTCTGCACCTTGGCATTGCCCCTGGACAGTGTGGTTGAGCGGTCGGTCTCGGCGACATACCCGACCTGCGCCGGGATCTCCGCACGGCTGTCGAGGTCCACTCGGCGAAAGATGATGCCGGAATTCGGCGGAGCGGGCAACAGGGTCATCGAGACCTTGTTGCCGCTGTGCAGGCCGACGCCGGAAAAGCTCGCCGGCTTGGCTAGTGTTTGCTGTTGCAACACGGCGCGCATTTAACAGGCGGGCGCGACCGTTGGCAAGGTCAACGCCCGGTTCAACTGCGAATCGTGGCGCTGAGATCGTCGCGCAGGCGCTCGATCACTTTTTCGTGAACGGCATCAACCTGCTTGTCCTTCAGCGTGCCCTCGGCGGAACGGTAGTGAAAAGCGTACGCCACGCTCTTTTGCCCGGCCTCGACGCCTTCGCCGCGATAGACGTCGAACAGCTCGACCGACTCGAGATTGTTCGGCTTGGCCTTGCGGACGCTTTGCAGCACGGCGTCGTGCGTCGTGTCGTCGGCCACGAGCATCGCGATGTCGCGCCGCGTGCCGGGGAACGCCGGCAGCGCCTTGAAGCCGCGCTTGGTCGTGCGGCGTTGCAGCGCTTGGCCAAGGTCGAACTCGGCGAAGAAAACCGGATGCTTCAAGTCGTGCCGCCGGGCGAGCAGCGGCGAAAATTGGCCAAGCGTCCCGACCGGCGTGTTGCCCAGCTTCACACTGCCCGACTCAACGAAAAATTCGCTGCCCGCGTCATGCCGCTCGTAGCTGACTCCGCGCATGCCGAACTGCCCGGCGAACTCCTCGATGATCCCCTTGAGGTCGGCAAACTCATTCACCGCATCGCGCTCCGCCCCCTCGTGAAACGGCGCGAACCGCCGACCGGTCAGCGCGATCGCCAGCCGCCAGCCTTCCGCCGATTGGCCGTCGTCGTCGCGGAACACGCGCCCGATCTCGAACAGCGCCGCGGCGGCGGTGTCGTGGTTTGCGTTGTGCTGCAGCGCGTTGGCCAAGCCGGGCAACAGGCTCGTCCGCAGCTTGTCCTGCTCGCTGCTCAGCGGGTACTCGAGCGCCACCGGCGCAATGCCGAGCAGCGACGACGCCTCGCCGGACACCAGCGTCTGCGTCTGCGCCTCGTACAGGCCAAGCCCGGTGAGGATCGTGCGGATCTCCGCGAACGCATCGTGCGTGGCGTCGAACGGATCGCTGCCGACACAGCCGCGCGGCGGCGTGGACGGAACCTTATCGACGCCGTAAATGCGAACGACCTCCTCGATCAAATCGACCTCGCGCTTCAAGTCCACCCGCGCCGTCGGTATCCGGAACGTCGCCGTCGTGTCGCCGTCGCGGGACACCGTCTTGAGGCCAAGCCCGGTGAGCGCGGCCACCTGTTCGTCCGGCGAAACCGCGATGCCAAGCAGCGCATCGGTCCTGGCAAAACGCAGTGAAATCTCCCCCGGCTCGGCGGCGCTCGGGTAGGCATCGACACAGCCCTTGGCCAAGCGGCCGCCGGCGGTCTCGATGATGAGTTGCGCGGCGCGGCGGCTGACCCAATCGCAGCAGTTCGGGTCGCAACCGCGCTCGAAGCGGTACGACGCATCGGTGCTGATACCCAGGCGCTTGGCCGTCGCACGTATGTTTTGCGGCTGAAAATAGGCGCACTCGATCAGCACATCCTCGGTGCCGGCGGCGATCTCGCTGTTGAGCCCGCCCATGATGCCGGCGAGGGCGATGCCCTTGGTTTCGTCGGCGATCAACAGCGCACCGCTCGTCAGCTCGTGTTCCTTCTCGTCGAGCGTGGTGAATTTCTCGCCGGCGGCGGCGTCGCGCACGACGATCACCGGCTTGGCCGCGCCGTCCGCCCTCGAGAGCAAATGGAAGTCGAACGCGTGCAGCGGTTGGCCGGTCTCGAGCATCACGTAATTCGTCACATCGACGACGTTGTTGATGCTTCGGATGCCGACCAACTCAAGCGTGTTGCGCAGCCAGCCCGGGCTGGAGCCAACCTTCACGCCGTGAACGACGCGGGCATTGTAACGCGGGCCGTGCTCGGCGTTGTCGAGCCGTACATCGACGAGCGCCGAGGCATTCTCGTCGCCCTCTGGCAAGTCGGGGATCTCTGGCAGCCGAAGCGGGTTGCCGGTGAGCGCGCTGACCTCTCGGGCGATGCCGATGAGGCTGTTCCAGTCCGGCCGGTTCGGCGTCACTTCCAAATCATAAACAACATCGTCGTCGCTGCGGCCCAGGTGTTCGGCGAACGCTTGGCCAACTTGCGCGTCTTCCGGCAGGAGCATCAGCCCGGCGGCGTCCTCGGCGAGGCCAAGCTCCCTCGGCGAGCACATCATGCCCTGCGACTCGACCCCGCGAATTTTGCCGACCTTGATTTTGAACGGCTTCTCGCCCGGCTCAGTCGGCATCACGCAGCCCGGCGTCGCCAACGGCACTTTGCTGCCGACCTCGAAATTCGTCGCGCCGCATACAATTTGCCGCTCGCCCGTGCCGTCGTTCACCTTGCAGAGCGAAAGCCGATCGGCGTCCGGGTGCGGCTCCTTGGAGAGCACCTCGGCGACCACGATGCCCTCGAAGCCGCCGGACACTTTCTCGACGCCCTCGACCTCGAGGCCGATCATCGTCAACCGCTCGGCGAGTTCGTCGGGCGACCAGTCAAAGTCAACGTACTGCTTCAGCCAGTTGTAGGTTACTTTCATTTCCGTAGGGAAACCGGCGAAAACCGGGACGCCGCACGGTAAGCAACTCGCGCTAAAATGCGATTGAATTTTTGAGTTCACGCCGCGTCACAAATCCTTTGCCATCGTTGGGAGATGGTGAAAAACTCCCCGCCTTTATGAATTTAAGACAACTGAATTTTCGTGTGTTAGGGAATATTGCCGCGATTTTCGCCGTCGGCTTGGCCAAGCCGGTGATCGCTGAAGAGTCGGCCGGCGACGGCGAAAAGAAGGTGCTCGAGGGACACTCGTACCACGGCGAGGCGTTCAACGAAGGGCCACGCTCGAGCGCCTATCTAATGAAGGGCATGGGGCGCGTGCGATTCCCGGTCACGACTTCGGTGCAGGAAGCGCAGTTGTTTTTCACGCAGGGCGTCGCCCAGTTGCACGGCTTTTGGCACTTCGAGGCCGAGCGCAGTTTCCGGCAGGCGGCGATGCTCGATCCCGACTGCGCGATGGCCTACTGGGGCATGGCCGTGGCCAACCGAGGCACCGCCGAGCGCGCCAAGGGATTTATCGCCGAGGCCAAAAAACGCAGGGACAAGGCCGGCAAGCGAGAGCAACTCTGGATCGACAGCGAAGTCAACTATTGGGCCGACACCAAGAAGGCCAAAAAGGATCGCCGCCGCAAAATGGTGCGCGACCTCGAGGCGATCATTTACGAGCACCCGGACGACATCGAGGCCAAGGCGTTCCTTGCCGTGTGGATATGGCAGAGTGCCAGGGAAGGATTGCCCATCCACAGCCACGGCGCCGTCACCGCCCTGATCGAGGACGTACTCGACGTCGAGCCGATGCACCCGTGCCATCACTTCCGAATCCACCTGTGGGACAACGAAAAGCCGGCGCGCGCCCTCGCCTCCGCCGCTCGTTGTGGGCAGGGATCACCCGGCATCGCACACATGTGGCACATGCCCGGCCACATCTACTCGAAGCTCAAGCGCTACCACGACTCCGCCTGGCAGCAGGAGGCCAGCGCCCGGGTCGATCACGCCCACATGATGCGCGACCGCGTGCTGCCGGACCAGATCCACAACTTCGCCCACAACAACGAGTGGCTCACGCGCAACCTCAACCACCTTGGCCGTGCCAACGACGCCGTGGCGCTCGCCCGAAACATGGTCGAGCTGCCGCGCCACCCGAAATACAACACTCTGGCCAAGTCGGGTAAGCCGACCGAGTACGGCAAGCGCGGCAGCGCCCGCTACGGCCGCATGCGCCTGCTCGACACCCTGCTACGCTACGAGATGTGGGACGAAATCATAAGCTCATCGCAGACGGTTTACCTTGAGCCGACCACAATTCCGGAGGAACAAGCCAAGCGCCTGGCCGCCGTCGGCGTGGCCCATTACGCGCTTGGCCAAGCGGAAAAAGGTGCCGAGGCCCTGGCCAAGCTCGACGAACTCAAGGAGCGCCTCGAGGACATGAAACTCGAGGCCGAGGCCAAGGCCGGGGAGGACGCCCTCGCCGCGGAAAAGAACGACAAGCAAACCAAAAAGGCCAAGGCCGATGCCGTGAAACCATTTGATGGCCGCATCAAGACCGTCAACCAGTACCGCGCCGAACTCCTCGCCTGCCAAGCCGCCGCAGACGAGGACGCCGACGAATTCAAAAAACAGATCGGCAAAGCCGGTAAAATGTCGCGTGAGCGCAAGTCGCAACTCCACCTGCAACTCGGCAACAAAGAGGAGGCCGAAAAACTCGCCAGCCAATCCGCCCGCGCCGAGGGCCAGGTGCAGCCCTTGGCCAACTACGTCGATATCCTCTGGCGCAGCGGCAGGGAAAAGGAAGCCGTCGAGCAGTTCAAAAAACTGCGCAACATTTCCGCGCACATCGACATCGAGCGCGCCGTCTTTCAGCGACTCGCGCCAGTCGCCAAAAAACTCGATCTGCCGAAAGATTGGCGCGTTAAATTCCAGCCGGCCGACGACGTCGGCGACAGGCCGTCACTCGACACGCTTGGCCCGTTCCGCTGGAGCCCCTCGCCCGCGACCCAATGGGAACTGACCGATGGCCAGGGTAAACAACATACCCTCGCCGACTACGCCGGCCGGCCGGTGATCGTCATCTTCTACCTCGGCAAAGGCTGCGCGCACTGCATCGAGCAGCTTGGCACCTTCGCCCCCGAGACCGACCGCTTCCGCAAGGCAGGCATCGACCTCATCGCCATCAGCACCGACGCCGTCGATGGCCTGCGCGAGACGGTTCAGCAGAACAAAACCGGCTCGCCGTTCCCCTTCCCGCTCGTCTCCGACGCCTCGCTGAAAGTTTTCAGGCAGTACCGAGCCTACGACGATTTCGAGCAGCAACCGCTGCACGGCACCTTCCTCATCGACCGGCAGGGCCTCGTCCGCTGGCAGGACATCAGCTACGAGCCGTTCACCGAAGCCGAATTCCTCCTGCGGGAATCCAAGCGCCTCCTCGCCCAGGACCCACCCCAGGTCACTCAGCGCTAAAACGACGGGGCAAAAATGACCCCCAATCAAAAACCAAAGAACAACCAAGCCGCAAACCTATCCTCTCCCCGGGGAGAGGACAAAGGTGAGGGGGCGAACTTCCACAACCAACAAAACGAAGGCGCAAGCTCGACGCCTGCGCAAACAACCCACTCCCTCCGAAAGCAAACTTTGGAAACTCCTCCGTGACCGCCGCTTCGTTGATTTTAAATTCCGCCGACAGCATCCCATTGGCACCTACGTGCTGGATTTTTTTTTGTCCCAAAGCCAAGCTCGCCATCGAACTAGACGGGAGCGGCCATGGCTTTCCCGTACAGCAACAACAAGACAAAAAACGCGATCAGTTTTTTCAGTCAAGAGGAATCAAAGTGTTGCGATTTTGGAACCACAAACTCCACGATGAAATGGAAGCCGTACGATTTGAAATCTGGCATGCGTTGATGGAACGAACGGGGAGAACGGCTGAAACTGCCAACTACAAGGCCAAGCCCTCACCCTCATCCGGCCTGCGGCCACCTTCTCCCATGAGGGAGAAGGAATGGTAACGGCGCTGGTTTTGAGCCGAAACCCTCACCCCCTATCCAGCGCTAGACAACATAGGGATTCGTGATGCCCCACGAAAAATCAAAAACCGAACGCGACACAACCCTATCCTCTCCCCCGGGGAGAGGACAAAGGTGAGGGGGCAAACGGGGAGGATGGCTGAACTCGCCAACTTCAAAACCAAGCCTTCACCCTCATCCGGCCTGCGGCCACCTTCTCCCATGAGGGAGAGGAATGGTAACGGCGCTAGACGTCGATGACGTCGTCGTCTTTGGGGCGGTTCGAGGCTTGCGGGCGGGTGCCCATACCGCCGGGGGTGGGCATTTGAAAATGACCGACTTGCGCGGTGAATTTCTTTTTCACCCGCTCGCGGATGATGGCCCGAAAGCCCGGCACCATGAGGCAGAAACCGGCCAAGTCGGTCAGCAGGCCGGGCGTCAAAAGCACGATGCCGCCGATCAACACCAGCAACCCGTCGATCAACTCCGCGGTCGGTACCCGGCCGGCAGCGGTCTCAGCCTGAATCCGCGCGAGGATCGAGTAGCCTTGGCTTTTTGCGAGATACGCCCCCCAAGCGCCGGTGAGAATCACGAGCATGATCGTCGGCAACAACCCCACGCGGCTGCCGACCACAGCCAGCAAATACAACTCCACCAGCGGAATGGTGATAAACAGGATGATCATTCGTCCAAGCATTTTAGTTCAACCTTGGCCAAGCGCTTGGGCCATTCGCTCGCCGACCCGGGCGTACGTCTCAAGGCCGCCGCCGGTGTTTTTCAGCAGGTCGGTGTCGAACTCGATCCGGCCTTTCTCGAACAGCACCGCCACGCTTGAGCCGCCGAAGGCAAAGTATCCTTTCTCGTCGCCCTTGGCCACCGTCTCGCCCGGCGTATAAGTCTGCCGGATGCTGCCGACCATTGTTGCGCCGATCTCGACGAACTGCACCTGGCCAAGCGCGGGCGACTCGATCGCCGTGACGACCCGTTTGTTCTCCCAAAAAATCGACGGCCTCGTGATCAGCGCGATGGGGTTGACCGAGTAGAGCCAGCCGTTGATGAAGTTCGGGGGGCCGGGCTTGCCCGCGCACGGGAAATGAAACCGATGGTAGTCCACCGGGCAAAGCCGCGAGAGAATCATCGAGCCTCCCTCGTAGCGCTTGGCCAAGCCGGCGTCGCCGAGAAATCGCTCGAGGTCAAACGACTGGCCCTTGACGAAAAAATTGCTCTCGGCAGTGATGTCGGCGAATGCCAGATGCCGCCCGTCTGCCGGGAACACCACCGAGTCGTTGGCGGCATCAATCGGTCGGGTGCCTGGCTTGAGTTTGCGATGGAAAAACTCGTTGAACGAATTGTAGTCGTCCACCGACTCGGCAAACTCGCCCGCGTCCAGGCCGTACTGCTCGATGAACGGCTTGATTTTCAGGCTGCTGGGCAGAGTGTCCATCTTGCGGCCGTACCATGCGGAAACGATCCACCGGCGGATGAGCAGCCACTGGGCGAGCTGGCCAAGCGGATTGCCGTACACCCAGCGCAGCGGTCGCTCACCGAAAATGGCCTCGACCTTCACCTCGCCGTCGCGGCGATCCTTGTAGCGAACTTCGCCCTTGGCCATCTGCTCCTCAACAGTCATGCGCCGACAGGCTACCCGCACTCACGCTGGTTGGAAAGAAGCGAGCCGTTGGTTTGCCCCGGCGGCTTACTCGTAAATCCGGTCGTGTCGGATCGAGCGTTGCCACTGCGAATCATCAACGGTGGTGACGCTCTCGAGCGACTCCGGCGTCAGGCCCGCGTCGATCGCCTCGCGCAGTTCCGTGCTGCCGGAGAGAATGTCGATCGGCAGTTTCACGGTCTCGTATTCGTACGGCGGTTGGCGCCAGGCGAATTGCTCCGGCCAGAGCTTGGCGATGCAGCCGATCATCGCGACGGTGAATCGATAAGAGCGCAGCGCCGAGGCATTTGCCGGATGCAAAAAAAGACCGCCGCACGACTGTTGCGCGAACTTTTGAAAGGTCGGTTCAAAGCGGTAGGGCCGCGCTCGCAGTCCGTCGAACTCGAACTCGCCAAGCGCATTCAGCAACGCCGCAGGATCGATGTACGGAGCGCCGCACAGTTCGAACGGCGTGGTCGTGCCCCGGCCCTCGGACAGCATAGTGCCCTCCAGCAGCACTTGGCCGGGATAAACCAACGCACCTTCGTAGCGCGGCAAATTCGGCGAAGGCGGAATCCAAGGCCGGCCATGCTCGGGCCAGAGC
>Ga0208391_1000513_pt1 | contig 20716 bp, 17 predicted proteins | sample Knorr_S23_td_Bot_FD_185612 | JGI IMG/M metagenome (GOLD analysis project Ga0208391, IMG submission 185612) | Marine microbial communities from Southern Atlantic Ocean transect - Knorr_S23_td_Bottom_ad_3770_LV_A (SPAdes) (version 2) | ecosystem: Environmental > Aquatic > Marine > Oceanic | place... | reverse complement strand
GCGATCGCCCCCACCAGCAGCAATTCGACGACCCGATCTGTCAGCGTATCCAGGAAGTCGCCGATCCTGGATGAGCGGCCCTGAATTCGGGCGATCTCTCCGTCAACGCACGAGAAGATGCCGAACAACTGAATCATCACCACGCCCCACAACCAGTGATCGAGCAGCACCAGCACGGCGGCCGCGACGCCAAAGATCAGGTCGAGGCCGGTGGCCGCGTTGGCTCCCATGCGGCCGGCGAGTCGAACCGAAAACCAAGCGGAAATGCGTCTCTGAATGTGGTAACTGTAGAAACTGTCCGACTCAGGCTTGGCGAGCGTCGGGTACTGCCATCGATCGGCATCGTTCGTTGGGGGATCGTTCGTGGTCACATCACTAGGCGCGAAGGCGTTCGGAGGCGAGGTAGTTCAGCACCGTCTTCAACTTGAACTTGTCCTTGGAAAAGCCGGTGAGGCCTCCTCCGTTCCGATGATCCCGGTAAGGCAGCACACAAAATTCCATCCAATCCTTGGACTCGAAATACGTGTTCAGAATATTCGTCGGTTTATGCGGAATTCCGACAGAGGCGCCCAAGAAATCCGTACGACCGAGGGGAAGAAAATCCTCCTGCCGGTATCGCACATCTTCGGGTGGGAGCACAATCAGCCCGTCCCCTCCGATTTCGTGCTCCCAGATTCCGATCCATGGGAAGCGAAGGTGAGGCTTGCCTGGGATCTTCGCGCCGGTTTCATGAAAGATCCTGCATCCCATTCTCTTGCCGTCCCGGACGTCGGGCTCAACGATGTATCCCTGTCGCTCGAGTTCTGGCGCGCAATACTCCAGGAAGGCGTCGAAGTCGAAGATGACTATGTCCACATCGTCATCCCAGGGGATGAAGTTGTCGTGCCGCAGCTTGCCCAGCAGCGTGCCGAACATGATACAGGCACGGATCTGGTGCTCATTCGCGGTCTCGAAGAAATCGTGAATGTGACGAATGATCAAGTCCCGTTGGTCAAAAAATCCGACAAGCTTGAACTTGCTTAGGTTACTGTTCACGACGTCCTTTCATAAAGTGAACTGATAGTCCGGCTTATTCACGACAAGAAAAGTAGAATCCAAGAGATCTACAGAAAATTCCCGTAAAACCGACGAGAGCGAAATCGGCAGGGGCTCCAGCAAATGCAAGCAAGCTCGGTCGTCGCGCCTGTCCCGCATGAACGGGGTGAGGCGCTGGGCGGATCCTCGGGCACGGTGCTCCCGAGCCAATCGCTCATTTAGTATTCTTCTCCTTCTACGCTTCTTGGGCGACTGGCATGTCGCGTTTGGAGTTTGACGGTGATTCACGCGGGCTGTGCGCTCGGTAGAAACAAGTCGTTCTCAACGTGCTGTTTCTGGAGCCGCGGATAAATAACGTTTCGTGCCCGCCCGAGATGCGACGCATCGTCAATCTCCGACCAGATGAGATCCTCGATGAGGTGGCAATTCACAGCTACGCGCCCGGCGCTCGACACCAAGCAATCTGTTTCGTAGTCCACATGGCGGGTAGTGAGGAATCTCTCCCTCGCACTGCTGAGCATCACTTCAAAGAGTCCTTGGGATATCTTCGAGATTCCGACAAACTCCCCCGCGATCGCGGCTCCCAGGTCATCGCGGTTCTTGGACATGGACACCAAGTGGCCTTCTAGGTTGGTTTCAACGAAGATCTCGTCGCTCGAGTTCGTATGACCTGAAAGTAACACTATGTTTTTATCAGGACGCTCCAAGCAAGACGTGAGGGCTTTGCGCTCGTAAATGATGTCGGACTCAAGCAACAGGAAATCCTCGTCCAAATGATGGCGGGCACAATACAGCGAATACATGCTGCCAGACTCGGCGTACAAGGGGTTGTGTACCAATTGGACGATGCCGTCATACTTGGCTGAAAGAGGGTCAAAAAATTTCGCGAGGTGGCCGGTGACAATCACGATGTGTCTTATGCCAACTGCCACGAGGTGCAAAATGGATTCTTCAAGAATCGCGCGCTTACCCAGGCAAATGTACCCCTTGGGCATCTGCGTGCCCAACTCTTGCATGCGTACGCCCATGCCTGCGGCGAGTATGATCGCGCTTGGAACTACGGTATTAATCATATTTTTTACCACTACACTCGTTTGCCGACCCACTCGGTCTGATCAACACGGGTGGCAGTAGGCAGAAACATACGCCAACTCTTAATCAAGCGTTGCTTGAAAGGTTTTTCAGCTGGATTGGCGGATATACTCAAAATCCCGGTGATTCTCGGTATCAACAGGGTTCGTTGAATAACAATCCCTCAACGAGAACAGAGATTCCCAGCGAGAAGTATGATACAGACAAACAGCACAGGTGCAAGCCCGGAAGATTTGTATTTGTAATGCAGCCAATTCTGGTACAATGGAAGTCGCGAGGATGTGAATGCGAAGACCAAGAATAACCAGACACCACCAGATTTTGCCGTCCGATTCAAACGGACCGAAACCGCCGAACCCCCCCGGAAACCCAGTGGCAAAACGGGTTAAGCCATGAAAACTATTGGAAAACCGGTTGAACCCGTTGCCGAAGCTGCAAAGGCAGAACCACCGAAAGCCAAAGTTGAAGCATCAGGCGTCACAATTCATCAAGCTGCCAGTTTGGAAAACATCGGAGCCGTCAAACAACACTTGGCTGGTGGCGCGGATGTGAATGCGAAAAATGTTGATGGATGGACTCCTTTGCATGAAGCGGCTTTTGGAGGTCGCAAGGAAATAGTCGAACTGCTTATCTCCAATGGCGCGGATGTGAATGCGAAGGGCGAGAGCGGGCGCACACCGCTGGATTTGGCCACCCAGAGCAAACGCAACCTCGAAACCGCCGATCTCCTCCGCAAACACGGCGGCAAAACCAAAAAGGAACTTGAAGCCGCTGGCAACTTATAAGCCAATCCACTCGACCATTTGAATGCTGACAGGTTCTGGTGCTAGGCCGTGCACAATCCCGTGGCCAAGCGGCGAACGAAGCTTTCTTCCTTCTCCGTGTCCTTCAACCCCATCATGTTGCAGATGGCGTGGAACACCTCGTGAAGGAATGTGTCCTACAATGAATCCGGGGGTTGGCGTCGCGCTTGGCCAAGCTACTTCAGGTGGCGGTCGGCGAAGTTTAGGTATTGTTCCCAGTCGTAGTCAGTGACGTCGTGTTTGCCGGTGCGGAGGTGGTAACCGACATGATGGCCAACGGGATGGTCGGCCTCTGGCTGCTGCGCCACGCCGACGCCCTTGAGGCCGAACAATTCGTACACGGAACCGGCGTGGTAGCCGGAGAGGAATTCGCCGTTGGGGTCGGCCCACGGGTCTCCGGTGGCGCTGGCGATGTAAACGGGGCGCGGCGCGGCCAAGCCGATTAACATGTGTTGATCGACCGGCAACTCGTTCACTAGGTCGTTGTATTTTGTGAAGTTGTCACAGAACCAGTGGGGGAAGCTGGTATTGATCCGTTTGACTGTCTCCCCGAACTCACGCCGGCTCAACGCAGCGCCGCCACAGCCAGAGTCGTTCGAGATGACAAGAGCGAATCGCTCGTCCTGTGCGCCGGCCCAAAGGGAGGTTTTGCCGAGGCGCGAGTGGCCCATGACTGCGACTTTTTTGGCGTTGATGTCGCGGTCAGTCTCGAGGTAGTCAAGGCAGCGGCTCAGCCCCCACGCCCAAGCGGAGATGCTGCCCCACTCGTCCGGCTTCGGCTTGGGGTAGAGGCGGTGGACGCCGTTGGCAAAGCCGTCGTCGTAGTCGGGATCGATGTCGCCGTAGTAGATCGTGGCCAAGGCGTAGCCGCGCTCGAGGATTTTCTCGACGGCCCAGCGTGAGCGGCGTGACCCTCGGGAGCGTTTGTCGGCGCGATTGTTTTCGATGCCCCAATCCTTGTTGTTACGCACCCAACTGCGGGTGATCGAGATGCGAGGGTCGGGGTGGACGGTGTGGTTGCCGACAAAGTTGATCGTGAGGAATGCCGGCACCGGGCCGTCGGTGTTTTTGGGCAGGTAAATCAACAGGTTGGCCTCGGGGGTTGCCTCCTTGCGGGCGAAGGTGATGAGCACCTCGCGGCGGATCGCTTGGCCGCCAAGCGCGGTGTCGTCGTTTTGGATGACCTTGAACTTGAGCCCGCTTGGCTTGGCCGGGCTGCGGCCGTAAACGTGTTTCCGGAACAACTCGAGCACCTCGGGCCGGCGTTTCTCCGTCCAGTCTTTCGCCGATTTCACCGGGGTGCCGTCCTGCATGGTGAGCGGGTCGGGGAGTTCGTAACGTGGCACCTTGGCCTCGTCGTAGTTTGCGGCGGGCAATGGGGAGTCGCACATGGTCAGTCCGATCAGGGTGGCGATGCCCAGCGAAAACCGTTGGGTCGGCCGAAGGCTTGTCATGCGCGGCATCCAAGCCAAGCGGCGGCGAAGAAGCAAGAACGGAGTGACAATCTTGCCTTGACTGAAAACTTGGAATTCTTTTTTCAGCATTTTTTTGCCGTGAAACGGGGTATTCACTTGACGGTTTACGCACCCAAACCGTAAGCTTTTTCTTTAGGCGTTATTCATGTTTGGTAAGTTTAAGGGCCTGTTTTCCAACGATATTGGAATCGATCTGGGTACAGCCAACTGCCTCGTTTATGTCCGAGACAGGGGGATTGTGTTGCGTGAACCCTCTGTGGTTGCAATCGAGGCCGGCATGACCACCGTGTTGGCGGTGGGCATGGAGGCGAAACGGATGCTCGGCCGAACGCCGGGCAACATCGTGGCCATCCGTCCGATGAAGGACGGTGTCATAGCCGACTTCGAGATCACCGAGGCGATGTTGAGAAACTTCATACAGAAGGTTCACAACCGCAAATTGATTGCACCCCGGGTGGTGGTGGCTGTGCCATCAGGGATCACCGAGGTGGAAAAACGGGCGGTGAAGGATTCCGCCATCCATGCCGGTGCGAGGGAGGTTTACCTGATTGAGCAGCCGATGGCCGCGGCGATCGGTGTGGGGCTCCCAGTGCATGAACCCACCGGCAACATGATTGTGGATATCGGCGGTGGTACCTGTGAGATCGCGATTATCTCGCTCGCGGGAATCGTGTTCAGCCGCAGTTTGCGTGTCGGCGGCGATGAGTTTGACGACACGATCATAGCCTACATGAAACGCGCCTACAATTTGATGATAGGCGAACGCACAGCAGAGGAAATCAAGATTACGATCGGTTCAGCGTATCCGCTGGAAGAGGAGCTTTCGATGGAGGTGAAGGGCAGGGACCTGAGTGCTGGCCTGCCACGGATCATGACAGTTCGTTCCGAGGAAATTCGGGATGCGTTGAAGGAGCCGCTGAACAACATTCTTGAGTCCATCCGCATGACGCTGGAAAGGTGTCCCCCCGAGCTTTCGGCCGACTTGGTCGACCGCGGCATTGTTGTCGCGGGTGGTGGTGCTCTGGTGAGGGGCATTGACCAATTGATCGCCGAGGAGACCGGTCTGCCGGTTCACATCGCCGACTCCCCGTTGACGGCCGTTGCCGAGGGGACGGGGCGTGTGCTGCAGGAGTTGCAGTTCCTGCGGCGGCTGGCTTCCTCCAGCGGAGATTAAAGTGCGTTCGTCCCGTTGCGTGACGGGATGAAACGATTTTTTTACAAATCGCAGCAGACAGCGGTCGGGGCGGTGCTCCTGACAGTGTTCCTGCTGCTGGTGATGCCGGAGAGCGCCCGGGCGCGGCTCAAGTCAGCCATCGGGGGGCTCTTTCTTCCGCTCATCGGCATCAGCACCACCGGTCAGGTTGCGTTGGAGTCGATTGGCCAACTCGGGGCCACGAACTCCGAGTCATCACCCACGAACCAAGCGCTTGGCCAAGCGCCGGCTTCTCTTTCCGAGCTTCAGGACGAAGTCGACCGGCTTCGAAGTGTAAACAAACATTTGAGCGAATTGCTGGCGTTGGAACCGCTTATCCCGTGGGAAACCAAGCTGGTGCGAGTGGTCGGGCGCGACCCGTTCAACTGGTGGCGGAGGATCAAGATCAACCTCGGCAGCAACAAGGGAATTCGATTCAATCAACCGGTCATCTCCGCCAAGGGTAATTTGGTGGGGCGGGTTTCAGAGGTTGGATCCTTGACCTCTTGGGTGGTTTTGGTGGGTGATCCAAACTGCAGATTCTCGGCGCTGATCAAGGAGTCGCGAAGCCAGGGGGGCATTGTTTCGCCACGGCAATACAGCTCCGACCTGAGAACGGTGGAATTGACCTACCTGCCCAACGATGTCGAGTTGCGACCGGGCCAGGCCGTAGTCACCAGCGGGCTGGGCGGAGGGTTCCCAAAGGAAATCCCGGTTGGCCAAGTGGTGGATTCGTGGGTGTCCAAGGACGGCCTTTACGTGGAGGCACGAATCAAGCTGCACGCCAACTTGAACCAACTCGAGACCGTGCGGGTGTTGACCCGATATTGAACAAGCACCGTGACGGGAAGAATCAACAAGACATTGGGGCTGCTGATCGGAGCGTATCTGCTCGTGTTTTTGCAGTCTCACTGGCAGGGGCCAAGGTTGTGGCTGGGTTTTCAACCCGACCTGACGCCGGCGCTGCTGGTGTGCGCCGGGCTGACGCTGCGCGCCGGGCATGTGAGCACCTCAGCCATGCTGACCGGATTGTGGCTCGACAGCCTGTCGGCCAACCCGCTGGGCCTGAGCGTGCTGCCGTTGTTTATCGCCGGGTGGGCGGTTTTCACCTTTCGCGACTTGATAATGCGGGATGAACTGGTGGCGCAATTTTACCTCGGAACCGCTGCGGGCGCTGCCGTGCCGCTGCTTCAGGTGTGGCTGTTGTGGCTGGTGGGTGCCGCCCCGTTGTTCGGGTGGGAGATGGGTGTCTGGTGGCTTATCAACGCGCTGTTTTGCGGCGTGGCAGTCCCGGTGTTCGCGAGATTGGCCAAGCTGTTGGATCGATGGTTTTCGCACCCGCTGCATGACCCGAACCGTTGGCCCAACGAGAACCGCCAGATCGTGCGCGGGAAGCATTAGTCGAGACAGAAACCGTGTTTGTATTTGACCAGTTACGCAGTAAGGACATTCCGATCAGGGTGATGACGGCGTTCATCCTGTGCTGCATGTTGCTGTTGGCGGTGAACCTCTGGCGGCTGCAGGTGGCCTCCGGCGAGGATTACCGGGTTCGGCAGGAAAACCAATCGATACGAGCCGTGCGCCTCCCGGCAACACGGGGCCGCATCCTCGATTGCAACCAGCAACCGCTGGCCGTGAACCGGCTGCGGTTCGACGTGCACATGTACATCGACGAGTTGCGGCCGCTGTTTTACACCCACTATATGCGCTTGAAAGATGGGCGAAAGCTGCGGCGTGCCGAGCAGGATGAGTTGGGGAGGACGGCCCGCTACCAGGTGGTCAGCAACCTGACCATGCAGGTGAGCCTGCGCCTTGGTCAACCGCTGGTTCTCAACGAGGAGAAATTTCACACCCATTATTACAAGCGCCGTTACACGCCGCTGGCCGTGATGCAGGATCTTTCGCAGGGCCAAGTGGCGCGGTTCGTCGAGCAAATTCACGGGGTGCCGGGAGTGGACTTGTCCGTCAACCCGGTTCGGGATTATCCCAACGGCGACATGGCGTTTCACACGCTGGGATATCTTCGGCGCGACGACGACCCGGACACCGGCGACGACATTCCGTTCCGGTTCCGTTACCGGCTGCCGGACTATGTCGGCGTCGATGGGTTGGAGGGTGTATACGACGAACTGTTGCGCGGGGTGGCCGGGGCCAAGACGATTCGCGTCAACAACATCAGCTACCGCACGAGCGAGGAGGTCTGGGAATGGCCGGAGTCGGGCTACGACATGGTGCTTTCCCTCGACCGCGACATCCAGTTGGCCGCCGAGGCGGCGCTTCAAGCCAACGGCCCGGAGACGCGGGGCGCCGTGGTGGTGATGGATCCGCGCACCGGCGACCTGCTGTCACTCGTGTCCCTGCCGGGATTTGATTCCAATAAGTTCATTTCCGGGTTTTCGCGGGAAGAAATCACCCGATTGAACGACAGTCGGCTCAATCGCTGGCTCAACCGCGCCACCGGCAGCGGCGGGGTCTCTTACCCGCCCGGTTCCATTTTCAAGCTCATTTCCGCCGTGGCTTACCTTGAGGAGGGGTTGATCGATCCGGCTGAAAAAGTGTACAATCCGGGTTATTTTAGGGATTCAAAACTGTATCCCAACTACGAGTTGGACGATACCGCGCCGCCGGGCGACTACGATTTCATCCGTGCGTTCAAGCGATCGAGCAACACTTATTTCATCCACCACGCGTTGAAGCCCGACGGCCAAACCGACCAATGGCGGCAGGGCAAGCGAATCCTGCTTGACTGGGGGAACCGTTTTCGGCTTGGCCAAAAGACGCTCGCCAGCTTGCCCGGCGGCTTGCCCAGTCCCATTCGTGAGAGTGGCGGTTATTTTCCCGCCCGTGACAACAAGTTAAAGAAGAGGAACCAATTCGGGGAGAAGGTCGCCTGGGCGGCGGGAGACGTGGGCAACCTCTGCATTGGCCAGGGCGAAATCACCGTGACCCCGCTGCAAATGGCGGTGATGACCTCGGCAGTGGCCAACGGCGGGAAGGTGTTGCAGCCGCGCTTGGTCAAGCGCATTGACTCGCAGCGTGCCTTTGGCCAAGCGCAAAACCGGGTGATCCCGGTGAAGGTGCTCGATGACTTGCACCTGAAGCCGGAAACCGTTGCCCTGATGCACAAGGCGATGCTGGCCGACGTCGCCGATTGGGACGGCAGCGGGCGCGCGGCACGTGTGCCCGGCATGGCCATCGGCGGGAAGACTGGCACGGCGCAGAAGAAAGTGCCCACTGGGAAGTATGATCCCCGTGGCGTGCGCCTGTTCCGCACAGACCACGTAACCTGGTTTGTGTCGTTCGCGCCGGTGGAGTCGCCGCGCTACGCCGTGGTGGTGATGGTGGAGAGCGGGGAGTCGGGAGGCACGACCTGCGCGCCGATCGCCGGGAGGATTTATCGGGCGATTCGCGACTTGGAACGCGAGCGGGAGAAAGGAGAGTCAAGCTTGGCCAAGCGCTGATGGAAACAGTACTGCTCCATATTCGGAAGTTGCGGGTCGATTGGCTCATGTTCGGCGCCGTGATCGGGTTGATGCTGCTTGGCGGGGCATTTGTCCTCAGCGCGGCGATTGACCAGTATGAGATCGAGCCGCTGCTGAATTCCTATTTTTTCCGGCAATTAGTCTTTTATGGGGTGGGACTTGGCTTGGCTGCGGTTTTCGTGGTGGTGGATTATCATCGCTTGGCCGGTTGGGCGCGAGCAGCCTACTGGTTGACCCTGATTTTTCTGGTTTTGGTGCTGATTCCGGGCATTGGCGAGGTGCGATACGGGGCGAGGCGCTGGCTCGATTTGGGGATTACCCTCATTCAGCCCTCGGAATTTGCGAAATTAGCGTTTATCTTCGCCTTGGCCGATTTTTTGACGCGGCCCAACGAGGAGATGTTAATGCCGGGGGTTTTTCTAAAAGCCCTTGGGATGACTGCACTGCCATTTATTTTGATATTAAAAGAGCCGGATTTGGGCTCATCGCTGGTATTTTTCCCGATCGGGATCGCGATGATGTTCGTGGCCGGTGTGCCGCTTCGGTTCCTGGGGAAGTTCCTCGGGGCATCGATGGTGGTTGTGCTGTTTGTCATCATCAACGCACTCTACTTTCCCGCAGACTGGCGAATCTCCCTGCAGGAATATCAGCGCCAACGGTTGTTGGTTTATTTTCACCAGGATTTTGCTCCGCCGAACGCCACCCCGGCGGAGCGCAAGGCCGCCCGTGCATTGCAGCGAGAGCGCACGCACAACATAAGGCAGGCCGAGATTTCCGTCGGCTCGGGAGGGCTGACAGGAAAAGGGTGGGGACAAGGGCCACAAACCCGCTTGGGCTATCTGCCCAAGGGCGTGGCTCACAACGACTTCATCTTCTCCGTGATTGCGGAGGAGACAGGGTTTTTGGGCAGCATGGCAGTGCTGGCGTTATACACCGTCATCCTTTTAAAAGGGATGCAGATCGCAGCCTTGGCGAGGGATCGCCTGGGCAAACTGTTGGCAGTGGGAATTGTGACTCTCATTTTTTGCCACGTTTTTGTGAACATCGGCATGCACCTAAGATTGATGCCGGTGACGGGGATACCGTTGCCACTATTGAGCTATGGCGGATCATCCGTCTTGAGTTCGCTGATCGCCATCGCTGTCCTGCAAAACATACAACTAAACACAAAGGCATATTAAATTATCATGGCAGCAAAGAAATCATTTGGCCGCAGCAACAACAGGCGCGGCATGAGATTCAAACCCCCCGGTGGATTGAACCGCAGGCCCGACCGCTCGAGCCTCAGCGCACGCGCGAATGTCGAGACGATTCAAACCCCGCAGGACGAACTCTTTAACACGCGGCAGCACGAAAACGAAATCGTGCGTGCCGAGAACAAGGCGCACGGTTTGCCGGCCGATGCTGACCTCGACTCAGCCAAGGGGCAACGGCAACTCACCAACGACACAGCGGATGGCGAGGCGTCGAGACAAGCCGAACCCGCAACGCCACCCAAACGGGGTAACACCGACTTTGAGCCGGTTGAACTGCCGGAAGAAGCGGCTGGCTCCATCAAGGAGAAGGTTGAGCGCACCGCGAAGAAATTCGTCAGCAAGGTCAAGGGCGTCTTCCGCCCCATCCAGCACACCCACAAGGAAATTCTGATCAACGCCGAGTCGCTTGAGACCCGCGTGGCGATAACCGTAAAGGGCAAACTCGAGAACCTGACCATCGAGCGCATGGACAGCCTACGGATGGTTGGGAGCATTTATAAAGGCAGAATCCGCAACCTTGAAGATGGTCTCAAGGCGGCCTTCGTGGACATTGGCCTGGAGAAAAACGCCTTTCTTCACTACTGGGACATCATTCCCAGCCCGCTCGATTCCTCCTACGACGTGGTGGACCGGGGGAAACGCAAAAAGGAAAAGCCGAGAATCACCAACAAGGACATCCCCAGGAAATATCCGTCAGGCACGGAGTTGACCGTACAGGTGACCAAGGGGCCGATCGGAACCAAGGGGCCGCGGGTGACGACCAACGTCCTGTTGCCGGGTCGCTATCTTGTCCTGCTGCCCAACTCGGAGCAGTCCGGTGTTTCCCGGAAGATCGAGAACCGCGAGGAGCGTGCACGACTGAAGAAAATTGTGCGCGAACTCGACATCCCCGAAGGCATGGGGGTCATTATCCGGACAGCGGGGCAGGGGCAGCGAAAGGCTTATTTCATCCGGGATCTCGCCATCTTGTTGGAGACTTGGAAAGAAATCACCGGTCTGGTCAAAACCCAGAAGGCCGGCACATGTGTTTTTGAGGAACCGGACTTGGTCGAGCGCACGGTTCGCGACTTTTTGACTGAAGATGTCGAGCGAATTGTCGTCGACAATGCCGCCGAGGCTGAGCGGGTCAAAAAACTGATCAGCCGCATTTCCAAACGGTCGCTGGACAAGGTGCAGCGCTATTCCTACTCGGAGCCGATATTCGACCGGTTCGGGGTCACGCGCCAGCTTGAGACAGCCTATACACGCCAAGTGATGCTGCCCAGTGGTGGATACATCATCATCGACGAGACCGAGGCGCTGGTGGCGGTGGACGTGAACACCGGCAGCCACCGGTACAAGGGCAACAACAAGAAGGAAAAAGACAAGACGTTGCTTCAAGTGAACCTCGAGGCGGCCGAGGAGGTTTGCCGGCAACTCCGGCTGCGAAACATCGGCGGCCTGATCGTGCTGGATTTCATCGACATGAAATCGTCGCGCGACCGGCGCGATGTGTTCAACCGCATGCGCGACGGCCTGCGCAAGGACAAGGCCAAGACCCACGTGTTGCCCATCTCCGACCTTGGCCTGATGGAGATGACCCGCCAGCGCCAGTCCGAGAGCGTCCGCGACGCCGCCTACGGCGATTGCGAACACTGCAGTGGCCGCGGCAAAATCAAGAGCCCGCTGACCATGAGCGTGGAGATCCAGCGCAAGCTCAGCGAGATCATCAAAAAACGCGACAAGCTCAAGCAACGCCGTGAGGAGGAGACCGATTTCAAGCTGCGGGTGAACGTCCACACGGGTGTGCTGGATCGCTTGCGCAACGAGGACGAGGACATCTTCATCGACATGGAGAAGCGTTATCTGGTGAAAATTTCCTTCCGGGCGGAGGAGGGGTTGCACCCGGAGGAGTTCGAGGTGTTCGACGCCATCACCAACAAGCGCTTGGCCAAGGAAGAGCGGTAGATTCCGGTTTTTTCACAAGGCGTTCACCCTGCGGTGGACGCCTTTTTTGCGATTGGCCAAGCGCTTGGCGGCTTACAGATGGTTGATGGAAATCACCCGAACAACCTCCTCGAGACTGGTGATCCCGCGCTGGACCTTGGCCATCGCGTTCTGCCAAAGGGTGGTCATTCCCTGCTCGATCGCTATGTCGTGCAGCTTGCTGGTTCGCAGTTTCTGGATGACCCCTTCACGGACGGCCTCGCTCGAATTCAACAACTCAGTTGCCGCCACCCTGCCGAGATAGCCGGTCTGGGAACAGGCGTCACAGCCGGTGCCGGTGTGGAATTCATTCTCTTCCGCAAAGCCGTCGGGAAGCAGGGAAAGGTGCTCGGGGCTGGGCTGGGATTTGGTTTTGCATCGGGGACAAATGGTGCGCAACAGGCGCAAGCCAAGCACCCCCGTGATACTGGAGGCCAACAGAAACGGCTCGATATCCATATTGATGAGCCGGGCAAAAACCCCCGCCGTACTGTCGCTGTGGATAGTGCTGAGAATCATGTGGCCAGTCAGGCCGGCCTGTACGGCGATGGCGGCGGTTTCCGGGTCGCGAATCTCCCCGATCATGATCGCCTCCGGGTCTTGGCGCATTAGTGAACGGAGCGCCATGGGATAGGTGAACCCACGGGAGTTGCTGATTTGTGACTGACTGATCATCGGGAGGTTGAATTCCACCGGGTCCTCCACTGTGCTGATGCTGATGGTGGGCCCGTGGGTTTCGACCAAGTGGCAGAGGGCTGAGTAGATTGCCGTTGTCTTGCCCGAGCCGGTTGGGCCATTCAACAGGATGAGCCCGCTGGGTTGCCGAATGAGTTTCTTGAACCGTTCGATAGTGTCCGCCTCGAAACCGAGCGTCTCGAGATTAAAACTGCGGTTTTGCGGATCGAACAGCCGGATGACAATTTTTTCCCCGCGAACGGTGGGGAAGATGGAGACGCGCAGTTCCACATTGCCGAACTCGGCACTGGCCGGGACGCGGCCTTCCTGCGGCATCTCGGTCTCGTAAGTGACCAGATCAGCCATAACCTTGAGACGGCCCGCGATGCGGTCGAGAAACTCGTGCGGCAGGTGGGTGAGTTCACGCAGTGTGCCCGAGATGCGCAGGCGGATGGGAAGGGTGCTTTCCCACGGCTCGATATGAATATCGCTCGCCTTGTCATGAACTGCGTCAAGGATGATGTTGTTGACGAGTACCGCGATGTCGATCTGGTCGAGCGACTTGACGGCCCGGATGTACGACGAGGTCAGATCCATGGCTGCGGGATTGCTAACCGCTCAAGCTCCCGCGGTCACCTTCTTTTTGGCGCTCAACCCCCGATGCGGCTCATCGTTCGGGCGGGCTGCACGAAGTCAGGCTCCCCGATCCGATGGCCGGGTTCTTTCTTCAGGACAATCCGCTGCAACTCAGCCGCCAACTCAATGTCGTCGGCTTCACTCCGGAGTGCGGGCTTCAGGTCGTGCTCGCCGAGACTGAAAAGGCAGGTGCGAATTTTGCCGTCGGCGGTCAGGCGGATGCGGTTGCAGTTGCCGCAAAACGGCTGGCTGACCGGCGCGATGATCCCGATCTCGCCACCCCCTTGGCCAAGCGACCAGCGGGTGGATGTCTCGGAGGGGTTGCCAGCGGGGAGACGGATGAGGGGGATGTGTGAGCGGATTTGCTCGATGATTTCGCTGCCGGAGACAACATGATCCCGTTGCCACGCTTGTCTTGTACCCAATGGCATGAACTCGATGAAGCGCATAATCACACTCTCCTCCGCGGCAAATTGGGCCAAGCGCACGATCTCGTGGTCGTTGAGGCCGCGAATGATCACCGCGTTGAGCTTTACCGGGACGAGGCCCAGCGACTTGGCCGAGCGGATCGACTCGAGCACTTCCGGCAACCCGTCACGCCCGGTGATTTTTTTGAAATTGTCGCGGTCAAGCGAGTCGAGGCTGATCGTCACCCGGCCAAGCCCGGCCTTCTTGAGGCGCTTGGCCAAGGCGGGGAAGCCGGTGCCGTTGGTCGTCAATGACAGGTCGCGAATCGAGTCGATGGCGGCAATCTGTGAAACCAGATTCTCGACGCCCTTGCGAAGAAGTGGCTCGCCGCCGGTGATCCGAACCTTGTTTATCCCAAGCGAAGCCGCCACTCGGGTGACGCGGGTGATCTCCTCGAAGGTAAGGATTTGTGACCGTGGCTTCCAGGGGTAAATCGGATTGCTGTTCGCAGGCCGAGTTTTGCTGGGGCCAAGTGTATTAGGCCGATAAAAGTTAGCCGCCTCCTCTGTTTCCGGCAGGCAGTAGACGCAGTGGAAATTGCAGCGATCCGTGATGCTAATCCGGAGATCGCGAATGATGCGATTGTGAGTGTCCTGAAGTACCCTGGGCCGGGTCATGGGGTGGCCCCGTTGGGGGGCGAGTTTGTCTCGATCGGGACGATTTTGACAGTCCCATCCCGGCGGACCTCGACGTTGAGGTCGGCATTGGCGGAGACTGTTTTACGGTCATTTCTTTTGCTCATGCTCATGAGCTGCGATCCGCCTTTTTTACGGGCACCCCCGTAGAAACCGCGACGAAGCCACTCGAGTTTCTTGGATGCCATGAGTTCAACCTGCAATTGCTGAACCTTCTTGCGCAGGACCAAAATATCCTGAAACTGCTTTTCCAACTCAGCTTTCTCAGCGATCAGCTTTTTTTGCTCAAGGAGCAAGTGGTCGCGATCCTCCTCGGTTGACTTAAGGCGTCGGCCGATGTCATCGATCTCCCGGTCCTTGTCGGCCATTTCGCTGTTGAGCGTCTTGATTTGCGAGTCGTAGTCCCGGTTTTTGCTCTGGGCCGTTTGGAGTTCGCCGTTGAGAGCGTTGATTTTTTCGTCCTTGGCGGAGATTTGTTCCATGAGATCCTCCTCTACCTTCCGCTGTACTTCCATTTCCTTGAGAGATTCGTAATGTTCGTTGGTCAAGTCGGACAATTTTGTCTCCGTCGAGCTAAGGGTTTTGGTGGTCGTATCGAGTTTATCAGCCAAGGCAGCCTTTTCGGTTTCCAGTGTCACTTTCGCGGATTCCAACCCCGTTATTGTCTTTTCATGTGCTTCGATTTCCGCTTCCTTTTCTTTGATCGTTTGGGACAGGTAAATGGCCGTGCCGGCTCCCAGAAATATCGCGAACCCTGCAAAAATGATTAATCCTTTGCCTTTCATAGTTCGGAAACAATGGCGCAACTTCCCCGTTGAGGCAACCCTTAATTTATGTGGTTCCTTCCATTTTTTCGACTTTTGTGTATTTTTTTCCTGTGCTGATTCCGGGCAAAACCCCGTTGATGATTTTGAGCAACGCCACGCTGTTTCCCGGTGCGATCCTTCCCCTGCACATCTTTGAGCCCCGCTACCGGAGGATGTTGTCCGACGTGCTCGAATCGCACCGGATGTTTGCCATCGCCATGCGGAGGCCCGGCACCCGCCGGGAAGTTCCCATGCCGGTGGCTTGCCTGGGCGTCGTGAGGGTTTGTGTGGGGGCGCCTGACGGGACATCGAACCTGCTTCTCCTTGGCTTGAAGAGGATTCAGTGTGTGGGCGCCGCCCGTTACAAGCCGTATCGGGTGGAACGTGTCGAACCGCTGGACAGCACAGGGGAGGAGGCCCCCGAGGTTTCCGGATTGCGGGATCGGTTGCTGACGATGGTGAAGGATGGCCTTGACCAGGGGATGAATGGCGATCTTCCGTCTGCGCTGCCGGGAATGATGTTGCAGTCTCCGGTTGCCCCGCCTGACACTGTGCTCTCGGGAATGACAGCCAAAAACGGGATGGATATTCTGAAGAAGCTGGATACAGCTCACAGGTTGGCTGATTTTGTCGCTTCAACCCTGCTTCGCAACCCTCTCGAGCGCCAAGTGGTGCTGGAGTCGCTCGACATCAAGACGCGCCTGGTGAACGTCTCCCACTTCCTGTCGATGGAAATCGAGCGCAACAACATGGGACCGGAGGGCTATTCCTGATCCTGGCCAAGCGTTTGGCTAAAACTGGACGATCCGGATGTTGTTGATGTCCGGGTCGGCCTCGAGTTCGGCGAGGCAGTCGGCGCTTGGCACACTATCAATGTTCAGCGCGGTCAGGGCCTCGCCGCCTTCGCGATCACGCCCGAGGCTCATGTTGGCGATGTTGACGCTGTGATTGCCGAGCACGCTGCCCAAGTGCCCGACGATGCCAGGGCGATCCTTGTTGCTCATCATGAACAGGATGCCCTCCGGGACGATTTCAACCGGCTGGCTGTTGAGTCGGACAATGCGCGGATGCTGCGCCAGCCCAAAGAACGATCCGGCGACCGATACCTTTTGCTCACCGGCCCATGCCCGGATGTGCAGCCATTCCTTGAAGTCTACTTGCTCGCTGGACTTGATCTCCTCGACGATCAGCCCGCGCTCCTTGGCCATGGCGCGGACGTTGACGAGGTTGACTTCCTCGCCCATGGCAGCCCCGAGAAACCCCTTGATGATGGCACGGGCGATGGGGTCACCGGGCAGTTCGGTGGCCAAGCCGCCGTAGGTGATGACCAGGCGCTCGGTGCCCGCTTGGCCAAGCCGCGACAGCAACAGGCCCATCCTTTCGCCCAAGCGCAAATACGGCTGCACCTTGGCCGAGGTTTGCGCGTCGAGGCTTGGCATGTTGATGGAGTTCATCAGGCTGCCGTGCAGCAAATAATCGGCAATGCCCTGCGCCACCTCGAGGCCGACGTTGTCCTGCGCCTCGGCCGTGCTGGCGCCGAGATGCGGGGTCAGGATGAGGTTTGGGCATTGGCGCAACGGCGAGTCGGCGGCCAACGGCTCGGTCTCGTACACGTCCAGCGCCGCGCCGCCGATTTGCCCGGCTTGCAGTGCCTCGATCAAGTCGGCTTCGCTGACGATTCCGCCGCGGGCGCAGTTAAGCAGCCGTACGCTTGGCTTCATTTTGGCGAACGTCTCCTTGCTGAGCATGCCGTGCGTCTCGTCGGTCAACGGCATGTGAACCGTGATGAAGTCCGCCGCCGCGTAAATATCATCCAAACTGGACAGTTCCACCTGCAGCGCCTTGGCGCGGGACGGCGTGATGTACGGATCGAAGGCCAGCACGCGCATGCCGAACGCCACCGCGCGCCGCGCCACCTCGCCGCCGATGCGGCCCATGCCCAGCACGCCGAGTGTCTTGCCGTAAAGTTCGACGCCTTTGAACGCCTTGCGGTTCCATTCGCCGGCGGCCATCGAGCCGTGGGCCTGCGGGATGTTGCGCGCGAGTGCCATCATCATCGAGAAGGTCAACTCGCAGGTGGCGATCGTGTTGCCGCCGGGAGTGTTCATGACGATCACGCCGTTTTGTGTGGCGGCCTCGATGTCGATGTTGTCAACGCCGACTCCGGCGCGGCCGACAATTTTCATGTCCGGCGCAGCCTCGAGCAGCGCCTTGGTGACTTTGGTCTCGGAGCGGACAGCCATCGCTGAGACGTCGCCGACGAGTGGTAGTAGCTCCTTCTCCGAATGGCAGCGATCGAGCACGCTCACCTCAAGTCCTTCCTGTTGTTTTAGGAAGTCGATTCCGGTTTGGGAAATGGGGTCGCAGACAAGTACTTTCATTTTGGTCGATTCAATTCAGCGGCGCTTGGTCAAGGGCAGTCAGCCTTCGCGGGTTTTGATTTTATTGAGCAAGTCGGCGATGACTTCGTCCCTTGGCCTGGCCCCGAGATCGCCTTTGCCGTGTTCGCGCACGGCGAGTTTTCCGGCTTCCTGCTCGCGTTGGCCAATGAGTAAAATAGTGTGCACTCTGTCGGTTTCGGCGCGGCGAATCCGGGCTCCGATTTTGTCAGAAGTCGTGTCGGTTTTCACGCGGACTCTGTGCTTCCTCAGTTCAGCGACGACGTCCTCGGCGTAGTCGGCTTGATCGTCGCCAAACGGCAGCAGACGTACCTGTTCCGGTGCAAGCCAAAGCGGGAAGTTGCCGGCGTAGTGCTCGATTAAAAAGGCAATGAAGCGCTCGTGCGTGCCCAGCGGGGCACGGTGAATGCAGAGTGGTGTCTCGGTGGTGTTGTCGCGGGTTTTGAACTCGAGGCCGAAGCGCTTGGGCACGGCGAAGTCCACCTGGTTGGTGGCGATAGTGAATTCGCGGCCGGAGATGCTGTACACCTGGACGTCGATCTTTGGCCCGTAAAACGCGGCCTCATCCGGCACTTCCACAAAATCAACGCCCGACTCGACGAGCACCTGGCGCACCATGTTCTCGGTTTGTATCCACAGTTCCGGTTCGCCGACGTATTTGTCGCCAAGCCGCTCGGCGCTGTGCGTGCTGAAGCGCATGCTGAATTTGTCGAACCCGAAAATCTTGAAATACTTGAGGTACATCTCGTTGACAGCGCGGAACTCGTCGGCGAACTGCTCCGTCGTGCAGTAGATATGCGCGTCGTTCATCTGCATCGAGCGCACGCGCATGAGGCCCATTAACTCACCGGAACGCTCGTAGCGGTAACAGGTGCCATACTCGGCCAGGCGCAGCGGCAGCTCCCGGTAACTGCGTGGCACCGCCGAGAAAATCTTGTGGTGATGCGGGCAGTTCATCGCCTTGAGATAGATGCGGTCGGTCGGCTTGTCCGGGTCGTCATCCTTGAGTTCCATCGGTGGGAACATGCTCTCGGCATAGTAGGGGAGGTGGCCGGAAGTCTTGTACAGGCTTTCCCGCGCCAGGTGCGGCGTGCGGACGCGCTCGTAGCCTGCCTCGAACTCCGTCTCCTTGGCCAGTTTCTCCAGTTCCTCGATCAGCACCGTGCCCTTGGGCAGCCAGAGCGGCAGGCCGGGGCCGACGTCGTCGTCGAACGCGAACAACTGCATCTCGCGGCCGATCTTGCGGTGGTCCCGCTTGCGCGCCTCCTCCTGCGCCACGAGCCACTCGTTGAGCTGCGTCTTGTTCGGAAACGCGGTGCCGTAGATGCGTTGCAGTTGCGGGTTGTTCTCGTTGCCGCGGTAGTAGGCGGCGGCGACGCGGAGCAGCTTGTAGGCCTTGGCGTTGCCGGTGCGCATGACGTGCGGCCCGGCGCAGAGATCGACGAACTCGCCGTTCTGGTAGAATGAAATCTCCTCGCCCTCGGGGATGTCGGCCAGGCGCTCGACCTTGTACGTCTGGCCGCGTTCCTCAAAAAACGCCCTGGCCTCATCGCGGGTTTTTGTAGAGCGCTCGAATGTCTGGTTTTCCTTCACCACCTTTTTCATTTCGGCCTCGATGGCCTCGAAGTCCTCGGGCGAAAACCGGTGATCAAGGTCGAAGTCGTAGTAGAAACCCTCGGCGGTCGGCGGACCGATGTCGAGTTTGGCATCGGGCCAGAGGCGCAGCACGGCGGTGGCGAGCACGTGGGCGCAGGAGTGCCGCAGGCGCTCGAGGTCGCTCATCTGGTGGCGCTGCTCGAGCGACTTACGTTCCACGTCGTGTTTGGCTGCCTCCATTATTTTTATGGGATGCGCTTGGCAAGCGCCATGGACCCCCTGCGGAGTGCGCGGAGGTTAGGAACTTGCCAGGGAAAGGGCAATGATTAGCTTGGATCGGCTAGTTTTTGGGGCGGAGGATGATGACCTTGTCATGGGTGCCGTCGACCTCGACGCTCTGCGTTTCAATGTCCGGATCGTCCTTCAGGGTGTTGTGGATGATCCGGCGGGCGTATGAGTTCATGGGCTCCAGTTCTACGATGTCGCCCCAGCGGCGGACTTGCTCGGCGGCTTTTTTGGCCTTGTCGACCAGTTTGTCATCCTCGCTGAATCGGTATCCGCCCACATCGAGCTGCACTTTCTCGGCATTTTCGTTGTGCTGAAACAGCATGCGATTGAGGATGTATTGCAGGTCGAGCAACGTCTGGCCCTTGCGGCCAATGAGTCGCTCGGAATCATCGGCTGTTTTGAGGTCTAGCACCTTGTTGCCTTCTGTCACTTTTTCCTCGATGGTCACTTGGTAGCCGAGGTTGTTCAGCAGGGACTCGAGCAGGGTCTTGGGGTCTTGTGTGGTTGTACTCATGGTATGATTGGGAATTATTTCTTGCGCTTGCGTTTGTTTTTTATCGGCTTGGCCAAGGGCGAGTTTTCGCTTTTTAACGGCGCTTCCACGACGATGTTTTTCGTGAGCTTGGTTTGCAGGATGCTGAGCATGTTCTGCACCGTCCAGTAAAGCGTCAAGCCGGCGGAGAAGTTGTACAGGATCACGATGAACATGAGCGGCATGTACTTCATGATTTTTTGCTGCGTCGCGTCTGCGGTGGGTGACATCGGGGTCATGCGCGCCTGCAATATCATGGTCACGCCCATGATCATCGGCAGCGGGTTGATCGGGAATCCGGCGATGTGAGCGATGGTGTCGGACTGCGACAGGTCGCAGGCCCAGAGGAATTGCGCCCCGCGCAACTCGACGGCACTCCGC
>Ga0208391_1000510_pt1 | contig 20788 bp, 10 predicted proteins | sample Knorr_S23_td_Bot_FD_185612 | JGI IMG/M metagenome (GOLD analysis project Ga0208391, IMG submission 185612) | Marine microbial communities from Southern Atlantic Ocean transect - Knorr_S23_td_Bottom_ad_3770_LV_A (SPAdes) (version 2) | ecosystem: Environmental > Aquatic > Marine > Oceanic | place... | reverse complement strand
GCGCCGTGTGGTTTTCCGGCCGATGAAACGGGTGATGCGGGACGTCTTGTGAAGTTGCCGATTTGGGGCATGGCGGGTGGAGCAGACGGGGCGAGAACGGGGGGTGTTAAAAAGATGGTGGATCGTTTGAAGGCGGCGGGGAATATGAATGTGAAACATACGGAGTTTGCTGGGGCGAACCATAGTGAAGCGAATGCGGCCGTTTTTAGTTCGGTGGAGTTGGTGGATTGGATGCTTGGGTTTTCAAGGGGGGAGTAGAGATGTTATTCTTGGGGAGATGTGATGAATTGAAAGCAGAAGACAAATGAAACACCTCCTACTCACAACAATCGCAGCCGTGCTTTTGGTGGGGTGTGCCACGACGCAGTCGCCAGAACCGCCAATAGCCGAAGCACCACGCATCTCAATTCACGATGCTGCCGCAGTAGGAAACATCGAAGCCCTCAAACAACACATCGCCGCAGGTGCGGATGTGAATGCAAAGGATGAGATTGGTTGGACTCCTTTGCATTTGGCGGCTGTGAATGGTCGCAAGGAGGCAATACTATTGCACAGCCAACCGGTAACCGTCACACTTTGCCAATGAACCGCCGGCAATTCATTTCCACAGGCGCCACCGCCGCTTTAGCCCCCACACTTTTAGCCATACAAAAACGGCCTCGAATTCTTTTACGAGGATCATGGCATAGTATCAACATTGGTGATATCGCGCATACAGTTGGTACCATCAATTTGATCAACACCTATCTGCCGGAAGTAGAGATTATTTTATGGCCAAAAAACGTTAAAGATGGTGTAAAGGAGATGATCCTAAGGAGGTTTCCCAATCTACAAATCATCCAGGAAGAGCATGAAGTACAATCTGCATTTCAGGAGTGCGACTTTTTTTTGCATGGTTCGGCACCCGTTCTTGTAGGACAAGATGAACTTCAGCGGTGGCGCGAAGAAACGGGCAAACCCTATGGAGTCTTTGGCATTGGTTTCGGAAGCAACGTTTCGTCGGCATCAAGTTCCACAGCAGTGAATCGGAGAGACCTTCTGACCCATGCTGAGTTCATCTTTTTCCGGGAATCCGTCTCGCTCCAAAGAGCACAGAACCAAGGAGTTGAGTGTCCAATTATGGAGTTTGGACCGGATGCTACCTTTAGTACGGATGTGCGCAACGACCAGGCTGCCAACCACTTCCTCTCTGCTCATGGCCTTGAGCATGGCAAATTTCTATGCTGTATCCCCAGGTATCGTAAATTCCCTCTTCCCCCAGGCGGAAATTATTGGGAGGTCTCATCTCCGTTCGATCCAGATGCTCCCGTTGACGTAGAGAAACAGAAGCGCAACGAGGAGATGAAAGAGCACGATCATGCTATATTGCGTGAGGCAATAATCAGAATTGTTCAAGAGACAGACATGAAAGTTCTGGTCTGTCCCGAAGACATCTCCCAAATGTCGCTTGGTAAAGAAATGATTATTGACAAGCTTCCGGAGGACGTCCGCCAGGATGTTGTATGGAAGGAAACCTATTGGCTCACCGACGAAGCGCTCAGTACCTACATTCGGTCTGCAGGACTGTTTGGGCTTGAGATGCACTCCCCCATCATGTGTATTGGTAATGGGATTCCGGCGATCGTTGGTCGGTTTGCCGAGCAGGGCATTAAAGGTTTTATGTGGCGTGATATAGGGCTTCATGATTGGCTTTTTGACATAGATCGGCCTGAAGATGTTAAGAACTATGTACCAACAGTTTTAGAAATAGCAAAGAATCCCGATGCGGCCAAGGATAAGGCAGCAAAAGCGCATGGGAGAGTTGAAGAGTTTCAGCGACGCATGGTTGAGGCACTGAAAAAGAAGTTAAGTATATGAGGTGTGAATACGACGGCTTCTGGCGTTACACCACTAGATCAGGCGAACGGGCGCAAACAAACCAAAATCGCCGACCTCCTCCGAAAACACGGAGCCAAGACGGGTAAAGAATTGAAAGCTGAAGGGAAATGAAACACATACTAATCACAACAATCGAGCTACTCCGCAAATATTGTAGCACGGAACAGGAACAATGAGGATACCAATAAAGACTTGGATCGGATCATAGAGAAAACCTATGAAGTGACCTCTCGAATAACTTTGCCCGCCACGTCGGTTAAGCGGAAGTCTCGGCCATTGTAGCGGTAGGTCAGGCGTTCGTGATCCATACCCAGTAGGTGCAGTATAGTCGCATGCAGGTCATTGACGGTGACCTTGTTCACGGCAGCCTTATGGCCAATCTCGTCCGTCTCGCCATAGCTCACGCCACCCTTGATACCGCCACCGACCATCCAAGTGGTGTAAGCGTGCGGATTATGATCACGTCCGGGCTTGCTCCCCTTCTGAGCAATCGGCAGTCGGCCAAATTCGCCGCCCCAGACGATGAGCGTCTCGTTGAGCAATCCGCGCTGGGCCAGATCAGCAATCAAGCCGGCAACCGGCTTGTCGGTTTCAGCGGCAAATTGCGAATGATTTCCCTTGATGTCGTTATGCCCGTCCCAACTTCGTTGGTTCTCCATGCCCCCGCTGTAAATTTGAACAAAGCGCACACCACGCTCAATCATCCGTCGGGCTGTAAGGCATTGCGAGGCAATATGTTTACATTTGTCATCGTCAAGGCCATATAGCTTTTGGATATGCTCTGGCTCCTGATCAACAGCCAGAGCTTCCGGAGCAGCGCTTTGCATGCGGTAGGCCAGTTCAAAACTCTCAATCCGCGCAGCCAACTCTTCCTCATAAGGGTTGGCATCAAGATGTTTTTGATTCAAGTGCTGAAGCAAATCCAACTGCCGCCGCTGTTGGTCGGGGTTCATTTCCCTTGGCCGATAAAGATTGTCGATTGGATCACCGGTCGGACGAAAATGCGTCCCCTGATAGACACTCGGCAGGAATCCAGCGCCCCAGTTGGCCGCATGGCCCTTGGGCAAACCGCGTCCCTTCGGATCGCTCATCACAACAAATGCAGGCAGACTGTCGCTGTTGCTGCCCAGACCATAAGTCACCCAGGAACCCACACACGGGTAACCCATGCGCGGCAGACCACAGTTCATCATGAAAAGCGCCGGCGAATGGTTGTTACTCTCGGTATGCCCGGAGTGAATGAACGCCATGCGATCGACGTGCTTGGCCAAGCGCGGAAAAATCGAGGAAATATGTTTGCCACATTGCCCATGCTGCTTGAACTCAAACGGACTTTTCATCAGGCCTCCGACCGAGTTTGCAAAAAAACCGGTGAACCGATCGAAACCTTCGAGCGTTTGACCGTCACGCTTGGCCAGGGCCGGTTTGTAATCCCAAGTATCCACTTGACTGGGACCTCCGTTCGTAAATATCCATATGACCGACTTCGCCTTAGGCGCAAAGTGAGGGTACTTGGGCGCTAGTGTGCTTTGGCCCGCCAAGCCCTCTTGCTGGAGCAGACTCCACAAACCAAGCGAACCCATACCCATCCCGCACCGCTGCAACATCGCCCGACGAGTCAGTTTCTTAATTTCTCTAATTTTGTCCATTAGTTAACATACACAAACTCATTTAATCCAAAGAGTACTTGAGCGAAGTCGGCAAGAGCCAGCTTTCGAGCATCATTACGGCCCACTTCACGGTAGGATTCCTCCTGTTTAGTGATGAACGCCAAGATCGCTTGTTTCTCTGTCAAAGAAGGAGCACGACCAATAACCGTCTCATAACCGACCATCACCGCTTGGCTGTTGGCCTCAGTTTCAAACTTCCCAGCCAACGACATAGCTGCAGCGCGAATTTGACCGTTATTCATGAACATCAATGCTTGAGGGGAAATGATCGTCGAGGGCCGTGCCCCTTGACCAACCAGTGGTTCAGGAGAATCAAATAACTGCATGGTAGGAATCAGTTTACTGCGTTTGATCTGGAAATAAATGCTGCGCCGCTTCATTAATGGATCGAGCGTTCCCTTCCCGAACATCGTAGTGTCAAGCAGGCCACTCACCTTCAGCAAACTGTCACGGATCGGCTCTGCCTCAAGCCTTCGCGGGGTACGCCGCCAATACAATCCATTCTCGGCATCAACCTGTGACTTGTCTTGGGAGAAATTCGCGCTCTGACCATAGACATAACTCATCACGATTTTTTTATGCAACGGTTTCAAGCGCCAACCGTTGTTGATCAATTCGCCGGCCAAAAAATCGAGTAATTCAGGGTGAGTCGGAACCTCGCCCTGCAGACCAAAGTCGTTGGGTGTGTTCACAATGCCTCGACCGAAGTGATGCTTCCAAAGTCGATTGACGATCACCCTCGCGAGCAATGGCCCCGCTCCGTGGTCAATATCCGTAAGCCAATTCGCAAGAGCTTTCCGCCGAAAACTCGTTCGCGCCCAATCCGGCTTAGGTTGCTGCCATTTCTCTTCATCTTTTGCGCCCCGCATAAGCACCCGCAAAAAACCCTGCATCATCTTCTCCTGTTTTTGCCTGGTATCCCCACGCCTCAGCAGATACACATCCTTATAAAAATGCGGAAACCCGCGGCCATCAGCGTGGTGCTTGATCGGCTTGTACCCCTCACTGCTGATCTGCACCTTGGTTGTCTGCGGCTTCGGTTTGGCCGCCAAATGCGCCTTTAGTTTGGCGTCGCGCTTAAGCCACTCGCTGTCGAGCGTCCGGTACGCTCTAAGTAACATCTGCAGATCCTTTTCACTAAATTCATCCAAGTTGTCAGCGTCCTTGAACGCACCACGCAATTTCGTGATCGAAGTCACCTGCGGACTGCCTTTGAGCGGTACCGGCTTGGGATGACTTGTAATAGCCAGGCGCGGGCGACCAATGGTGTGACTGGTGTTGGTGAAAAAATCCAACTCAACGGTCAGCTTAATACCATCAGCAAAACCAACCGGTTCAGAGAATTCGAACACCGCTGTCTGGTCTTTGCCGATACCACCCTGATCGACCGCCCAGCCGGTTTTCTTTTTGTCAGCGTCAATGGAACTGGCAACGGAGAGGCCCTCTTTGTTCTGCTCGAAAGTAGCTTGCGGATTGGTCAACTTCACTGCCACCCGCTTGCTACCACCGTCAAGCGGTTCGACGAACACCCGAATATCGCTCAGCGCAAAATTCCCGTTTTCGGCCCTGCCCGGCCCATTGTGTTTCATCGACTCATGCGCCAGCGCCTCAATACGAATACCCGTCAACGCCTTTGACTTTGACTCAGTTGTGATCACCCAGCGGTCGTCCTTAGGGTTGTTGCCGGTCAACAAAAAAGAACCATCACCTTGGCTCTTGAACATGGCCCCATTCAGTGACTTGATTTTCAGATCATCGAGAACCAACCATTCAAACTTTTCCGCACTCTCTGCAGGCGGATTTTTTACCCAGGCAACCAAGCGTTCGCGCAAAGATTCCTTCTCCCATCTGGCCAAGCCAGCTGCCAATTTGTCATGAACCACCTGCCACTTGGCCAAGCCGGCCTTGGTAACCTCAGGATTCAAATCGACATCAATCTCGCTGCGAATCGTCGTAGCGAACGTGGTGATCAAACGGTAATAATCGCGGGTCGGAATCGGGTCGAATTTGTGATCGTGGCAACGTGCGCAACCAATGGTCATCCCAAGCATCGCCGTGCCCATCGTGCCAACCATGTCGTCGAGTTCATCGTAGCGTGCGGATTCGAATTCTTTCTCCGTCAACTGAGTTGGAAACACACCGGCCCCAAGAAAACCGGTTGCCATCAACGCCAGCGGATTCTCAGGCGCAATCTCGTCGCCTGCAATTTGCCAGCGTACAAACTGATCGTACGGCATATCATCATTGAGCGCCTTGATGACAAAATCGCGATAGTGATAGGCATGGTTCCTGTCGGTGTCCTGCTCAAACCCAAAACTGTCAGCATAACGCGCAACATCCAGCCAATGGCGCCCCCAACGCTCACCGTAATGTGGCGAACTCAGCAACTGATCCACCACACTCTCGAGTGCTGCACGAGGATTTCCATCAGCTGCGGTCAGGAAATTTGCGACCTGCTCCGGTGCTGGTGGCAAGCCGATGATGTCAAAGTAGAGTCGACGCAACAGAGCACGGTGCTGTGCCGGGTTGTTGGGCTGGAGCCCGGCAGCCTCGAGCTTCGATAGGACAAAGTGATCGATCTCGTTCGACACCCACTGACTGTTCTCCACCTTTGGAACAGACGTCATCTTCAGCGGTACGAAAGCCCAATACTCCCGGTCGCTGTCGGTGATCTGCATTTCGCCTCCAGCCAGCTTCGAATCGAGGAGAACCTCACCATAAGGCGCACCCATATCGATCCACTCAGCGAACTTGGCGATCAACCCGGCCGGCAGTTTCTCTCCCTTGGCAGGCATGTGAGGTTTCTCGACATGCGAGATCAACCTAAAAAGCCGACTGGCCTTCGCGCTGCCCGGTACTACAGCCGGTCCTTCGCTGCCACCTTTGAGCAGCAAATTATGTGTGGTGATGTCTAGTTCGCCGCGAATCTTACCGCCGCCGTGACATTTGACACACCGTTGCTTCAGCGCTTGGCCAACGCCATCCCGAAAAATTGCCAAACCCTTGGCCATTCTCTTGGCATGATCGGGCCTCACCTCAGCTTGTGCTAGCCCAATCGGAACACAGGTCAACATGGCAATAAAAACTGCCATTAAATGAATCAGCATGGCCAGAAGATACTCCGCTATCTCAAACGGGACAAACGCTTTTCACTTGCGTTGATCGAGTTTTCCAAACTGGGCCAAAGTTTCGTTAGTATGGACGGATTGATTATTTGCTCAATGTTGTGGAGTAAGTCAATGCTGGGACCGCTACTAGAGAGCAACTAAACCAACCCACTCCACCACTTGAACGCCGCAGGGTTGTTCAGCGGCAACAGTTAAATCGACCCTTTTTTTCTGACCGCTTGACGGTGAACTGGCAGTGGGATCTCATTGGGTTGTTATGAAACAACTACGATTCTTGGTGATGTTCGTTGCTGTCGGTACAATGCTGTCGGGATGCCGGCTTTGGCCGAAAGGCGACCCGACCGGCTTAGTACCGTGGCCTTTCAGCCAGACGCCGCAAACATATCCGCATATCACGGCACACTCGGCGGTATCGGCTGGCGCCGGCGGCGGTATGCAGGGCGGCCAAGTGGTCGCGCCGCCGCCACATTTGGCCACTGGCAATTGACTGCTGACGATTAACCTCCCGGCACACTTGGGTGGCACTGCCAGCACTGCTAATCAACTGACTCGCTCGGCTTCTCCAACCCAACATCCGCAGCCAACTCCTCGGCTCGCTGGCGAGGGCCGTTAATTATCCAGTTGCCTGAGAGGTCATTTTTTCAGAGAAGTTTATAGTCAGGAAAGAGTTCTGTTTCTGGGGTGGGGCGCTTACTCCGTTCTTGAGTAATAACAGGGAGATCTGTAACGACCTCACAAACACTAAAACACACCACTGACATTAATGAACATCAGTGAAAATGGCACTCCCGAGAGGACTCGAACCTCTGACCTAGTGTTTAGGAAACACCCGCTCTATCCAACTGAGCTACGGGAGCACAACGGCGGCGACGTGCTGCTTGCAAGCGTAGGGTGGGGGCACGGCACGGTCAAGGTTGGCCAAGCGCGACGGGGAGAGCACGCGAGATGCGTTGTGCTCCCCTTTTTTGACGGGCGCTCAGGGTAGTCTGGAGCGGGCGTATTGCTGCTTGGCCAAGTCTTCCGGCCTGAGGATGAGCGGGCTGGCGGTGTTGACGTCCACCCACGGGCCATTGACGTTCTCGGCGGTTTGCAGAATGCCGGTCCACTCGATGATGAGGTTGCCGGAATCGTCCTGCGAGATGCTGATGGGGTCGGGCGGATCGACGATGATGATGGGCGGTGGCTCGGTGATCATGGCCAAGCGTAGGTCGTCGATGCCGTGCACGGCGTTGGCCCCGCCGGTGCGGGCGCCGAAGCCGAACCTCGATTTCTTGTATGACGCGGACGGGGTGGCCACGTCCCAGAAGACGATTTCATCCTTGAACATCACATCGACCGTGCCGTCGTTCTGCAGGCGCACGGTCATGTCCGCAAAGTCGAGACCGGTAAGCAGGTCGGCCTTGGGGACTTTTTTGCTGGCGAGGATTTCGTCGCCGAACTTGAGGTCGATGGCCGGGGCCTCGCCGCCGCCGTTGTTCCAGGTGTCGATGCAGACGCGGATGCCGGAGCCAACGCCTTCCTCGCCCTGCCAGGTTCTCGGGGGGATGTCGTCGGCGAAGTTGAACGACATGCCGTCGGCCGGGCTGTCGGTGCCGCCGAGGTCCGCGCCGGGGCCGCCGATGCGCACCTGGAAGTTGGCGATAAAGCCGAACACCTCCGTCTTGCCAAGCGGGCTGCCGATGATCCACGAGCCGCTTTGGCTGTTGAGTGCGTCGGTGAGCATGAGGTAGCCGGAATCGTCGATGCCCTCAAACTCGGAGAGGGAGGCGTGGCCGGAGAGGCGGCTGCCCTTGGGCGGTTTCGGCGTGTCGAAGTCGTAGTGGAATTGATCCTCGGGCATCACGATTCGATCGACCGTGGTAAAGCTCCATGACTCCTCCAGCTTGGCCCCGTTGTCGTCGGTGAAGCTGAGGGTGACATCGTGCAAGAGCAGCTCGGTCAGCCCGTCGGCCGGCGCGTGGACGATGGTGGTAAATCCTTCCTCGTGGCTGACATCGGCGGCGACTTTGGTCCCGTTGATGACGAGGCTGACCGAGCCGGTGTCCAGTGCAGAGAGGGTGTCTGCCACGACGATTTCCACCGCCTTGTTCGGGTAAACGGCTTCGGAACCGGGCATCGGTGAGCGCGACAGCACGAGCGGCTGCGTGGCCCGGGAGGAGGTCAGTTGTATATCGTCAATTGCATGGATGGAAAACTGTCCGCCGGTGCGGGCGGCGAACCCGTACAGTCCGGCCTGGATGCCGGTGAACGGCGTCTGCACGTCATGATGGACCAGCAGACCGTTGAAGGCGACGTCGGCGGAGCCGTCCGACTCCACGCGGATCAGCACATCCACAAAGTCCAGCCCGGTGAGAATCTGTTTTTTATCCAGCAGGGTGGAGGCGATCAACTGGTTGCCGAAACGGATGTCGATGGAGGGTGCCTCGCCGCCGCCGTTGTCATATGTGTCGAAGCAAAACCGCAGGCCACTGCCGGCGCCGTTTTCCGCGTCGCCCCAGACATCATCCGGGAGGTCGTCGGCGAGGCTGACGGAGAAGCCATCGGCCGGGTTACCCGAGCCTTCCAGATCTTCGCCTGGCCCGCTGATGCGCAGCTTGAACGCCAGCGAGAAGGCATTGATCCAGTCGCCCTCATCCTGGTCATCCAGTATGAACGCGCCGTTTTGGTTGTTCTCATTGATGGTCAGCGTCATCACGCCACTATCCTCCACGCCGCCGAATTCCTCGGGGTAGGCTGTGCCGTATATGTAGCTGTCATCGGGCTCCAAGCCGTCGTTGAAATCAATGACACGCTCCACGTTCGCGATTTCGATAAGTGGCGCGGTGCGGAACGCCCACTCGCCGTTGATCTCGTTGCCGTCAGTGTCCTTGAATGCGATGGCAACGGCCTGGTCGGCATCCGGCTCCATTCCGCCCGGGGCGGAGTAGGATATGGTGACCTTGCGCCCGGCGGTTTCGACTTCCGGGGTTACGGACTCGCCGTTGAGTGTCAATTGAACCGACTTGGCATCGACTTCAGCGATGCCGTTGGCGACCTCGACTATAATCCCTGCGTTTGGCAGCACTACGCTGCCTTCACTGGGTGCCACCGACGAAATCACCGGCGAGGGTGGGCGGCTTACAGCGATCTGAAGGTCGTCCACTGCATGCACTGAAAAGGCGCCGCCGGTGCGTGCGGCCAGGCCGATTTTCCCGTTCGCAAAGCCGGTAAATTCCGTTTGCACATTGTCAAAAACCAGCATGTCCTTGTAAACCACATCAACCGTGCCGTCGGATTCCACGCGAACGATCAGTTCCGCGAAATCCGTCCCGGTGAGCAGGTCCGACTTGGGCATTTTCACAGTGGCCACTGTTGCGCCGTCGAACTTGAGGTCGACCGCTGGTGCCTCGCCACCGCCGTTGTCCCATGTGTCGATGCAGACCGAGATGCCCGAACCGGCTCCTTCCTCGGCCAGCCAGGTGCCGTCCGGCACGTCTGGGGCAAAACTGAAGGCGAAGCCGTCCGCCGGGTTGGAGGAACCACCCAGATCCTCACCCGGGCCGCCGATGCGCAGTTTCATGGCGACACCGATGCCGTTGATGTTGGCGCCCTCATTGAAGTCGGCGATGACGAAGGATCCAAGCTGGCTGTTGGTGGCCTCGGTCAGAAGCAGCATACCGGAATTCTCCACGCCGCCCTCCATTTCGACAATTGCGGTACCGTAAACCTCTGTGCCCACCGGAACCTCGCCATCATTAAAATCAAACACCAGGTCCGGCTCACCGATGGAGACCAACTCGGAGGTGGAAAACTCCCAGACAAACTCAATCTTGGCTCCGGCATCATCCGCCGCCGTGATGGCCGCCGTGTAGGCCGTGCCCGGGGCAAGGCCGTCCTCGGGGGCGTGGGTCACGGTCAGGACGACGCCGTCCTCGGTAATTTGCACCGGTGCCGCCTCGCCGTTGAGGGTGAGTTTTACCGAGTCGAGATTCAGCGGGCTCGATCCGGCGGAGAGCGACACCACAACGGGGGACGTGGGTGTCACGATTGCGCCCTCGCCAGGCTGGAAACCGGAGAGCACCGGTTTCTCGACGGCGAAGGTGGTGATTGCCACATCGTCGATCCAATGGTTGTTGTTGGCGCCGCCGGTCCGTGCGCCGAAGGCAAAGCGCGCACCGGCCACCGGCTTGAAGTCCAGTTCCAGGTCAGTAAAAATCTTCAGTCCCTTGTACTCGAGGTTGAACTTTCCTCCCTTAAACGAAACCTTCACGTCCACGAATTCGTCTCCGGTAAACATGTCGGCCGGTTCCTCCGTTTCAGGATCGATGACGTAGGCATCTGCCGGTGCAAGGCGCCGACTGCCGGCGAAGTGGGCCACCGCCTGGCTTGTGCCGCCGATGAAAATCTCGATAGAGGGCGCTTCGCCACCGCCGTTGTCCCAGGAATCGAAGGAGAGGCGCAGCCCATCGCCCACGCCGTTCTCGGCCGGGCTGAACGTGTTGTCCGGGATGTTCCGGCCGAAACTGAAGCTCATGCCGTCAGCGGGATCGGCCGAAGTGTTGCCCCCCATCAGCAGCCGGAAACCGGCCTCAAACTCGCCGATGGTCTGGCCCTCGCTGAAATCGTCAATGATCCAGGAACCGTTCTGGCTGCCCTCGGCCAAGGTCAACTGCAACACGCCGTCCTCCGCATCGTCGTCGACCCACTCCACCACGGTGGTGCCGTACACCTCGGTGCCGTCGGGGATGTCGTCGTTGAAATTGGTTTCGAAGATCCACTCCGCGCGGACGGCCGTTGCGGTGAGCAGGAAGGCCAGGGCCAGGCGCTCGAGAACATGATGGATTCGTTTCATTTGTCTTTGGGAAGCTGTTGACAACACAGGTCGACACTCCGCCTCCACCCGAGGTGGGTCAACTCATTTTTGATCCGGATGCCGGCCAAGGGGAAGGACGGGCGCTTGGCTAAGCGGGCGTAGCTGCAGGCTTGCAGACTGGGGGAAAGGAGTAGTTTGCCGGTGAGTTTTGCGATGAAAAAAGTTTGGATAGCGAGGTGACTTATTCGTTCGAGCAGGACGGAAAGTTCTTTCTAATCGAGCGGGTGCCGGCGCGGGTTTGCAGCGAAACAGGCGAACAATATTCTCCCCCAAAAACCGTTGAGCACATCCAAGGCATCATCAAAAACCGGACGGTGCCCAAAAAGACGATCGAAACTCCGGTTTACGAATTCGCCTGACACGTTTCCCCCCCTACTTCACCTCCAGCCATTGGCTGGCGCTGTGGCTGTTGAACTCCGGGGCGTACATGCTTTGGATATTCGCGATGCCGGATTGGTAGCGGCCGCGATGGAACACTTTCACCGGATACTCGAACACGTACGTGCCCTTGGGCAGGTAGTCGATGAAGAAATGGATTGAGGCGTCGCGGGTCGATTCGTAGTAGGCCAAGCCGTCCCGGTACCGGTGGCCGGACAGCACGTTCACCGGCTCGGTGCCGCTGCCGCGCTGGTCGTTCATGTGGACGAATTCCATGTCGCGGTCGGTTCGCAACACCAGCCGCACTACCAGTTCGTCGCCCGGCGCGAGGTCGCTCCCGATTGGCTTGAGCACTTGGCCGGACTTCGTGTTTTCGCGGACGTAAATCTTCTTGGACAAGCGCAGTGGCGTGGCCTCGTGCGGTGTCACCTTTGCCATGTCCTCGAGGTATTGCCAATGCACGCTGCCCCACGCGATGCCGGGGTCGTGCTTGGTCAACTCCACTTGGCCAAGCGCGGGCGTGATCTCGCTGCGGCCGAACTTGTGCTGATAAAACCCGGTGCCGGCCTCGACCTTCTCCGGCTTCACAGTCTCGCCGCCGAGCGACACCTCGACGAGCCGGGTCGAGGCGAGCAGGTTGTCGCCGCCGAGCAGGATCGAGTACACGGCGTCGGCGGTGGCCTTGGTGGTTTTCCACGCCTGCGTCTGCTTTTGCTTGATGAGCCAGATTTGGCACTCGCGCACGGCGTCCTTGTCGGCGGTGATTTCGTTGAACGCCTCGATCATCATCGCCTGCGTCTCGATCGGCGCGCGATACCACCACCATGAATATTCGGTGTCGCGCCAGAACATCCCCAGTTCCTCGTCGGTCACGCTGTGCTCGAGGATCGACCGGATCACGTCGCCCGGCACCTCCTTGTCTCCCAAGCGATGCAGCGCGATCGCGACATGCGCCTGCGACTGCCGGCTGCCGACCTTCAGCCAATGCTTTTTCGCCTGGCCGACGAAATAGTCGAATGCCTTTTTGTGTGCCTGGCCAACGGGTCGGTCTTTCAGGTAAAAACTGCGGCAGTAGAGGTAGAGCGCGACGGTTGAACTGAGATGGTTGCCGTCGAGCGTCTTGTTCTCGACGATGCGCTCGTACCGCTTCTTGATCCAGCCGTCGAGCCGGCCAAGCGCCTGGACCGCCTGGCCGACCGGCACGCCCTCGACGCCGAGATGACGCAGCCGCGCAAAGCCGGTCGTGACGTAAAGCGTGATGTAATCATTGCTTCGGCCGCCGGGCATCCACGGCCAGCCGCCGTCGGCGTTTTGCGCGCGGGCAAGCTGCTTGAGCAGGCGCTTGGTCTCGGAGTCGAGCCGGTTTTTGTCGAACAAAATACCGACGTTGCGGCGCGCCTGGCTTTCGTCCTTGGCCTCGCGCACCCACGGCGTCTCGAGCAGCAGCAGGCTTTTGAGTTCCTCGTTTTTCTCGAGCGGACTGTCGAGCGCGTCGGTGCCTTTCCAGAGATCGAACACGCGGCGGATGCGCGGGTCGGACTTGGCGATGTGCGCCGCGAGTGTGTTGGCGTAAAGCCGGTTGAACGTCTGCTCGGTGCACTCGTGCGGGTACTCCATCAGATAGGGCAGGGCGAGCACCGCGTACCACGCCGGGTTGGACGCCACCTGCACGGTGAGCGACTGGTGCTGCAGCGTGTCCGACCCGCCGGACGCGATCAGTTTTTCGAAGCGGAATTTCCGCGTGCCCTTGTCGCGGATCGGCAGCGGCAGCGACTCGGTGACGAGGATGCGCCGCGAGAGCACCGGTAGATAATTTTCCTCGCCATCCCCTTGGTCGCCGGCCGAGGCGGTCACTTGATACACGAGCGTCGGCGCGCCGTCCGGCACGGTAAGCCGCCACGAGAAGCTGCGCGACTCGCCGGCGGGGATGGCGAACTTCTGTTCGGGCGACGTGTTGCCGAGCAGCGCGTTGGCGGGTGCCTCGGTCTCGGCGTTTTGCAGGTTGAGTTTCACGCTTCCGACGCGCGCGGTTTCACCGGTGTTGATGACGCGCGTGGTGAACTCCAGCGCATCGCCCTCGCGCAGGAATCGCGGCGGGTTCGGCCGCACCATCAGGTCGAGCGACGTTACCGTCCTGCCGTCGAGATAGCCGGAGCGCGTCTTGGCGTCGTGCGCAAAGGCCATCAGCCGCCACTCGGTCAGTGCCTCCGGCATCGTGAAAGTCAGCTTCACTTCGCCGGCTTTGTTCGAGACGGCGTGCGGGAAAAAGAACGCCGTCTCGTTGAGGTTTTTGCGGATGGCCACCGCAGCGGGCTCGGCTTGCGGCGACGGTTCGCCGAGCCGATCCTGCTTGTCCTCCCCGGCGAAATAAGCGGTGCTAGACTCGGCGAGTCTTTGGGGTGCCATGCCTGCTGAGAGCCCCAACTTCATGGCTCCGTCCTCGGCGATCTCGGCGTCGGCGAGCGCGGTGACGCCCCGTTGCATCATGGATTTGCCCCGCGTCCTGTAACTCCGCAAGCCGGAGTGCCACTGCGTGATCTCGGCGGGGAACGCCCGGTAACGGTACGAGTGAATCGAAACCGTGGTGCGTTTCCAACTGCCGAGCAGGCTGTTGAGGCTCGTGCCGTTGTTGGCAAACGTGGAATGGGCGCTCGAGTAATCGTAGCGATAGATGCTGAACTGCCGTTGCCAGTGATGCGGCGCGAAGGTGTCGAGCGAGGCGTCGTACAGCGTGGCGACCATCTCGGCGACCGCGTGCTCGGCGTCGGGGCCGGTGATGGTCGCCGTCCACGTTTCCTCCTGTCCCGGGCGGAGCTTGGAGACGAAGCGCTCCCACTTCACGTCGAGCTTCATGTTCGACCACGGCACGGTGACATGATGCGTGCGTTGCAGCATCCGGTTCTCGCGAACCTGCGTCACGTGAACGCTGAACCCGCCACGCATTTCCCCGGTCACCGGCACCTCGAGCAGCCGCTGCGTGCGGCCGGGCGCGGTCCAGAATCGCTGCGTGATTTTGTGCCGATGCTCGACCTCGACGAAGGCGCGGCCCGTGTCGTAGCCGGTTCCCCAAAGCAGCCGAAACGTCTCGCCCGGCTCGAGGCTGTTTTGCTCGGCAGCCACCAACTGCGGCAGGCGAATGGCCAAGCGCTTGGCCGCCGGGTCGAGCACTTGCAGCGAGTGGATCGCCTTGACGGTTTTGCCGAGTCGATCGGTTGTCTCGAACACCGCGCGATACACGCCGACCGGCAGCTTGGCCTCGACCTTGGCCTTACCCTTGGCGTCGGTCTCGACGTCGTGCGTGGACACCGCTTGGCCAAGCGGCCACGTCTCCGGGTTGGCGCCATCGACCCCCGGCTTGGCTGCGCGGATCAGACTTGCGCGCTTGACCGTTTCCGGTTGCTCGAGCGCGTGGACGGTCAACGTGCCTTTGGCCGGCTCCGGCACGCCGGCGAGTGACTGTGTCGTGATGCTGAACTCCACCGGCTTGGCCACCTTCTGCCAGGCGTCCGCCGTCATCGTTGCCTGTAGGGTGGTGTAGCCGACCGGCACATTCGTGGTGTCGCTGCGCGTCTCGCCGCTGCCGTCGGTCACGTCGGCGACGACGCGGTAAATGAAAGTTGGCTCACTCTCCTCCGGCACGGCGTCGTCCGGCACGGCGTCGAACTCAATCACAAACGAGCCGTCCGGCAGGGTCTCTAATGTGCCGTGCGCGATCTGCCGCTGCTGCGACCGAACCGGCCCGCCGCCCCAGTAATGCCAGCGCCACCAGACCGGCCAGCGCGCTTGCCGCGTGACGCGAAACTTGCCCTTGGCCGAGCCGATCGGCGCGCCGGTGTAATCGGTCGCCTTGCCGTTGAGCCGGACGGTCTCACCGAGCTTGGGCGACTGCTCCGGCTTGCCCAGTTCGACGAGGAACTTGGGCCGCTTGTACTCCTCCACCCGGAAGCTGCCCTGGCCATGCGGGGCCGCAGCAGTCGCAATGCGATAGTGGCCGGTGAGCCGATTTTTGGGGGCGGTGAAGCTGCCGGAGAACGAGCCGTAGCCGTTGGTCTTGACGTCGAGCCGCTCGATCTCCTCGTTGTTCGGGTCGCGCAAGACGACCTTCATGTTGCGGCTCGGGATGACCTTGTAATCATCCTTGGCTTGATTCCACGCGAGGGCGATGCCCTTGAATTGAATCGTCTGGCCGGGCCGATAAATTGCGCGGTCGGTGAAAAACATCACCGACTCCCGGGGCTTGGCCACCTGCACGGCGCCCCCCCAGTAGCTGTTTTGCCCGGCCGTGCCGACCCGCCGGCCGTCGTGTTGCGCGAGGAAATAACCGTGATATTGGTTTTTGGCTTTTTGAAAACTGAACATCCCCGACTCATCCGTGGTGCCGGTTTTTTTCACGTATTTGCCACGATTGTTTCGCAGCCATAAATCCACTTGGGCACCGGCGATCGGCTCGCCGGAGTTGCCCTCGACGACGAAGCCCTCGAGCCGGTTCGCCCGCGAGCGGATCACCATCTCCAAGGCGCTGATCCAAACGGTCGAGTAGTTCGTGCGATTGTTCTTCTCGGAAAACGTGGTCGCCGCGCTGGAGATGAGAAAATAAAAACCCGGCTTCACGTCGTCGGGCACGGTGAAACGCTCCGTGCGCTGCTTGTAGTCGGCAGTCGGCGGCAGGGCGTGCCGCCACGATTTGACCGGCTCGCGCTTGAGCAATGCCCGCCGATCCTCCTGTCGCGACAGGCGGAACTGTTTTTCGCGCAGTTTGTTCCAGTCGGCCGGCACGAGCCGGAAGTGCGCCCCGGTGATGTTGCGGTACGTGACGGCAAGCTCCGGCCACGGCGCGTTCCAGACCGACTCCGCCTCGACGGAAATCGACTTGGCCTCAATTTGCGCGACGAGGTTGTGGCAACGGTTCCCGCCCCGGGATTCGGGGAATGCATCGCGCCCGGCGATCGCCACGCGCCGTGCCTCCACGGAGTCGCCGTCGGCGTGCAGCGTCTGCGCCCAGTGATACCGCGCCCAGGCCGAGAGCGGCCCCGGCTCGCGCTCGACCAGCGACTGCATCGCCTCGATGAAGCGATCGTTCGTGCCGTCACCGGCGGCGATGCGTTTGCCATGCAGCAGTCGCAAAATGTCGGTGTCGTTGAGCGCCGACGAGTCGGCGTCGTCCAGGTGAAACCGCAGCATGTCCTGATACAATCGAACAGCCTTGAACTGGGGCGACTCTGTGTCGGTTGTCTCCGGTACCCACGCGAGAAACTTATCCAGCGGGCCAAGCAGCGGGTCGCTTACTCTCACTTCAAACGCATCTTCCGGCTTGGCCGCCGAGAACTCGCCGGACGTGTAAAAACCAAGCGCCTCGTGCGCGATGAAGTCGTACAACGTCGGCCGGTAATGCTCCGGCAAGGTCGGCTTGGTCAACAGGTCGGCGAAGTCGGTGGTGGGAATCGTCTTGAGCCGTCCATCGGCGAGGGCGTTGGTGAAGTGCAGATCGATCTCGCGATAAAGCCGGGGCAGATCCCACGTCGTGAAATCGTCGCCGAGCGGCTGCGCGGTGGCGGTGCGCTGCAGGAAGCGGTAGCGGTTCACGCGGAAGTATTGCCAGTACCAGTGGCCGAGGATGGTCTGCAGCAGCGGCCTGGCCTCGGCGGGCGTCTTCTCGAGTTCGGCCCGCAGGCGTGTGATTTTTTCCTCCGGCTTGTTGCCCTGCACCGCGCCCTCGTGCGTGATGCGCTTGGCCAGGGCCTTGATCGCCTCAGCGTGCTGGCCGTCCCGCAGTGCCGAGTCATAGATCAGTTGCAGCCTGGCCGCCGCCGTTTTTGGCAGCCCCTTTTTCTCCGCGGCAGCCACCTCCTTCCACAACGCCTCGCGGTCGGCCGGTTGCGCCTGCGCGAACGCCAGCCCGGCCGCCAACGCCAAAAAAATGCCCAGCAATCTCATCATCCGTGACCCAACAATAACACGACGCGGTGCCGGCGAAAATATTAGGGATTATTTCCCCGCTTGGCCAGGTGCTTGGTTTTGATTTGTGCGGGTGTGTGGCGGCGGATAGGTTGCGGGTGTTTTTGTGAGGAGGATTTCCCTTTTATCTTTTGCGTTTTTAACAGGCTTCAGCGGCTTGGCGACGGAGCTGGGCAGGAGCATCGGCCTTGGTGCCGTGGATGATTCGGCCGCGCTGGGGTTCGACTCGGCCAAGCTCGATGCCGTGTTCGCCGTGCAGAAGAAGCTCATCGCGGACAAACTCGCCGCAGCCAACGCCGCGATCATCGCCCGCGACGGGAGGGTGGTTTACCACCGCGCCGCTGAGTCCGGGCTGGCGTACGACAGGCCGATCACCGACGACACGGTGTTCCCGATTTGGTCGATGAGCAAACCGATCACCAGCGTTGCGGCGATGATTCTGTTCGATCGCGGTGCGTTCAAGCTGGACGACCCGGTGGCCGACGCACTGCCGGAGTTGGCCAAGGTGCGCGTCAAGGCGGACGACGGCAAAACCAAGCCGTTGGCTCGGCCGATCACGTACCGCGACCTGCTCCGGCACACGTCCGGTTTTTATGGCTACGATGGGGCGTACAATGAGGACGGTTTTTGGGCCAGGACGGTCAAGGCCAAGGGCTTGGCCAAGATCATCGGCGAACTGGCCAGGGAGCCGATCGAGCACCAGCCCGGTGCCAAGTACACCTACGGCATGAGCACTGCGGTGATGGGGCGCGCAATCGAGATGCTTTCCGGCAGGCCACTGGACAAGTTTTTGTGGGAGGAACTTTTCCGGCCGCTCGGCATGAGGCATACATGGTTTTACTTGTCCCGGGACAGCCGCGAGTTGTTTCAGCCACTGACCGTTTTAGAAAACGGCAAACTCCGCGTCGGCAAACCGGAGGAGGACGAACTGCCGTATGAGGCGGACAGCACGCTGTACCTCGGGGGCGAGGGGCTGGTCTCGACGCTCGGCGACTACGCGCGGTTTTGCCAGATGCTCGTCGATCGCGGCAAGGCGCCCGGCGGCAAACCGGTCATCAAACCCGCGACGCTCGACCTCATGCTGGCCGACCAACTCGAGGGCATCCCCGGCTACGACGATCGGAAAAAAGGCTACAGCTTTGGCCTTGGTTTTTACGTGTTGTCGGACACAAAGACGGAGGGCGTGAACTCCCCCAACGGCATCTACGGCTGGGGAGGTTACCACACCACCCATTTCTGGATCGACCCAGAGAACAGACTGTACAGCGTTTTCATGACGCGCCGCCATCCGTTCAACGACGAGTCGCTGGTACGGTTCCGCGAGGCGGTGTACGGAGCGCTCAGGGATTAGAAACTCCCCAAGACCGATCGATCCCCTCAGCCGGCTTCGCTTCGAGCGACAAGGGACTTTGCAGCACGGCAATAATCACTTGAAAACCGCCCCAGCCGGTATGACAATCCCCCGTTATGAAGTCACTACTCGTTTCAATCGTCGCAGCAGTGCTGTTGCCGGGGTGTGGGACATCAACCGCGATGTTGATTCACAAGGCCGCTTTTGACGGAAGCATCATTGAGTTGAGGCGACACCTGGATGCTGGTGTGGATGCAAACTCGAAGACCAGGTCGGCAAATACTCCTTTGCATGCGGCGGCTTATCGAGGGCACACCGAGGTTGTTGAACTACTTGTTGCCCATCGTGCGGATGTCAATGCGAGAGATGTGCGTGGCTGGATCCCTTTGCATGCGGCGGTTGATCAAGGTCACACGCAGGTTGCTGAGTTGCTCATCGCAAGGGGTGCGAATGTGAATGCCAGAATGAAGGGTGGCGGCTATACCGTGCTGGATCTAGCCTACCTGAAAGATCACACTGGACTTGCCGACCTCCTGCGCAAACACGGCGGCAAGACGGGTGAAGAATTAAAAGCTGAAGGGAAATGAAACACCTCCTACTCACAATCGCAGCCGTGCTGTTGGTGGGGTGTGGGCCGTCGGTTCCAGATATTTCAATCTACGATGCAGTCGAAGACGGTAATATTGAAGTTGTCAAACAGCACTTGGCCGCTGGCACGGATGTAAACTCAAAAGACAAGGATGGATGGACTCCCCTGCACGAAGCCGCTTCTGAGGGACACAACAAAATTATCGAACTCCTGGTCGCCAAGGGAGCTGATGTGAATGCGAAGGGAGCTGATGGCGAAACACCGGTTGATGCGGCTGCAAACCCCGAGACCACCGACTTCCTCCGCAAACTCGGCGGCAAGACTGGTGCGGAGTGAAAATCGAAGGGAAATGAAACTTCCGATACCTCTCTGACCTCGCTGCCACGTTGTTGTAAGCATTGCGACGCTTTCGGTGGCCTGTTACGTTTGACTGACCTCAAGCTTATGAAACGCGTACGCACACTACTGACAATAACGATCGTCTCGCTGCCGGCCTCGACTGCCATTGGCGCGCCAATCCACACTGCTGCCGAGAAAGGTAATCTGGCTCGTGTCCGGACGCTATTGAACAACGGCGTAGCTGTGGATGCGAAGGACGGGCAGGGCCGGACACCGTTGTACATGGCGGCATCCTGGGGCCGAAAACAGGTTGTTTAACTCCTGATCGACAAGGGCGCGGATGTGAACGCGAAAAACAACAACGGCCAGACACCGCTGGGTTCGGAAGTCGACTGGAAACACCATGACATCGCTGAGATCATCCGCAAACATCAAGCATTGGCGCTTGTGCCGAAACTGGCCTACGGCGGGTATCAACAACTGCTGATCGATGGCGCTGTCGGACAGGATTACGACGTGCTTTACAGTTCCGACTTGAAGGAGTGGAACCTGCTGGACACCGTAATGATCGAAGAGTCTCCGCAGGTTTACGTGGACGATACAGCCGAGGAGGAAACTGTTCGATTTTCCAATTGCAGTTGGTGGAGT
>Ga0208391_1000507_pt1 | contig 20955 bp, 22 predicted proteins | sample Knorr_S23_td_Bot_FD_185612 | JGI IMG/M metagenome (GOLD analysis project Ga0208391, IMG submission 185612) | Marine microbial communities from Southern Atlantic Ocean transect - Knorr_S23_td_Bottom_ad_3770_LV_A (SPAdes) (version 2) | ecosystem: Environmental > Aquatic > Marine > Oceanic | place... | reverse complement strand
TATGTATGCTTCTGCATCAAATATTAATTTAAATTCGTCTATATCTTTTTCAGGCTTAAATATTATAGAAGATCTTTTACCATCAGACCATAAACTTTGTTCTGCAACATTATATGACCATCCAAGCCCAAAAATTCCAACCTTGTTGATAAAATTAGAGTTTTTAAAAATTATTTTTTTATTTTTAAAAATTGTTGAAATTTCAGCTTTATTAAGTTCATTTTTATCATTTTCATTCATTAAAGATTTTTGATTTGGTAATAATAGCCAAATTTCATTTCTTAAAACAAAACCAACATTTTCATTCTTAAATAAAATCTTCAAATGATTTAAATGGCCAGGGTTGTTGATAATGTAAAATTTATTATCTGGTAAGTTTTTTAAATAAAAATTATTGTAGTAAAATTTAAGTGTATCCCTTTCAATCACAGGATTTTGGAAATTATTTTTTTTTAAAAGATAATTTATTTTTTCAATCGAATATAATTCCATAAATCTTCGGTACACTCCTTCATACATTTCTATATCTGCTTCAATCATGGAACTTTTTTGTTCAGGAAGGGTGTTGATACCTGGAAGAGTGGCAATAAAAAAACCATTGTTATTAAGAGAATAATTAATATTTTTAAGTAAAAGATCGAAGCTCTTAGAAAGATGAAGGTAATAATTACAAATAATTAAATCAAAAATTTCTTCCTTGAAAGCCCATTCATCGTGATCAAAGCAAATTTTGGAATGATTAGATAAAATTTTATTTAGAATGCTTAGTGAAATATCGGAAAAATGAAAGTTTACATGAGGATACTTAAAACAGATATACTCTTCTATTTTTTACTATGAAATCCTATTTCTAAGCAGTTGTTTATTGACAAATTTATGACGTCAATTGATAAATTAATTCGACTACAAATTTCATTATATATAAATTTATCTTTATCTTTATTTATCTTATTACGTTGAAGAATATGGTATTGCTTATTGATTAATTGATCATGTTTAATATTAAGTGTAATATCTTATTATGGAGCATTTAATTGTAGAAATTGATAGCATAATATCTAATTGCAACAAAAAAATTAATGATAAAATTATTGGTGTAAATTATTTAGAAAAATTGAAATTTTTTCTAATTGACTCTTTAAAAGAAAATGATTTTGCTTCTTTTGATAATATTTCTAACGTAACTCATACAGAACTTAATAAAACATATGGTGAGAATAATTTAGTTATTACTATCCAACAGTACCAAGAATCTCTCTCAAAGATGAAAAATGAATGCATAAATGACTTATTGAACGTTGTTTTGCAAGGTTTTATATCTCTTGATATTTATCAGAATCATAAAGAAAATGATTTGCATTCATTAAGCTTATTTCCAAAAACAGGCATAGTTTTAAGCAAAAATACATTTATTAGTGAAAAAATAATAAAAGATAGCCTAATTTTAAAGATTGTAAATATTAGAGATACTTCTAATATTAATATTGAAATTTAAAAGTTTGATATAATATTATATTACGTGATAGTTTTTAATTTAATTTGTTCAACGTGTGAAATTGAGTTTGAAGGATGGTTTGGTAGTTCTTCTGATTTTCAAGAACAAAAAAGAAAAAAATTAATCAATTGTCCAAGCTGTAACAGTTTATCCGTTACAAAATCTTTAATGACCCCTAATTTATCTTCTAAAAGTAATATTAAAAAAACACCTAGATTAAAAAAAGCTATGGTAAATGATATCAAGAAATATAAAAAAATTATTGAGAAAAATTTTGATTATGTTGGTGATAATTTTACTGAAGAGGCAAAAAAAATGAAGTATGGTGAAATAGATGAAAGACCTATTTATGGTGAAGCAACATTAGAGCAAACGAAGGAACTTTTTGATGAGGATATAGGAGTAGTACCTTTGCCATGGTCTTCAACAAAAAAAATTAACTAACTTAATTTAGCAGTAGAAAAATAATTAATTGGATAAATATTTTTATTTAATTTCCATTGTTTTGATAAAGGATTATAGTTTATTCCTGTTGTATCCAGTACATTAAAATTATTTTTACATAATATCTCTGATAATTCATTAGGTGTAATGAATTTATCGTAATCATGTGTATTTTTTGGAACCCATTTCAATATATTTTCTGCTAAAAAAATAGCAAAAATTTTTGAAAGTGACGTTTTATTTATGGTAGAAATAATAAGCAATCCTTCAGGCTTTAATATATTCTTTATTATTGGAATCGTAGACTTCCAATTATCCAGATGCTCTAATATTTCTAGTAAAAGTATTATGTCAAATTTTTTTTTAATTTTAAGTGAATCAAGATCATCATGAATGTAGTTAATTTTTAATTTTGATATTATTGCATGATTTTTAGCTACTTCGATATTTTGTTGCACAAAGTCGATACCAGTTACTTTAGCTTTTAGTCTAGCAAGAGGCTCGCAAGTAAGGCCACCGCCACAACCCAAATCTAGTATTTTAAGATCCTTAATTTTTTTTTGATTAATCATTTTTAGTATATATTTTATTCTTAAAGGTGTGATTTCATGTAATATTTTGAACTTACCATTGGGGACCCACCATTCTTTTGCAATTTTGGAAAAATGATTAAATTCTCTGTTTTTTGAAGAATTATTTCTCATAAAACTTGTTACTTTAACGTAAAAATAATAAGAGCCTCTCAAATAATTGAAAGTGATATTAAGTCAATGAAGATAGTAGTGATGAAGTTTGGAGGTACGTCCGTTGCTAATTTATCAAAGATTAGGGATGTTGCAAAAATAGTTGAAGAAAACTCTCAAAAAAATAAAATTGTTGTAGTTTTATCGGCTATGTCTGGTGTTACTAATCAATTACAATCATATGTTGAAGAAGTGAGTTCCGAACCTTCGCGGGAAACAGATTTGGTTATTACTTCAGGAGAACAAGTAACAGTTGGTCTTTTATCAATGATATTAAATAGGGAAGGAGTTAAAAGCCTTCCTTTACTGGGATGGCAAGTTCCTATTGTTACAGATGAGAATCATGAAAAGGGCAGAATATTGAATATTAATAATGAGACTATTTACCATCATTTTAAAAGTAATGATGTTATTGTTTTAACTGGATTTCAGGGGATTAGCGTTAATGGAGTTATTACCTCCCTTGGAAGAGGTGGCTCAGATACAACCGCAGTGGCAATAGCATCTTCATTAAAAGCTGTACGCTGTGATATATATACTGATGTAGAAGGAGTTTATACTGCTGATCCAAATGTTGAAAAAAATGCAAAGAAAATTAACAAAGTATCTTACGAAGAAATGTTAGAAATGTCATCAATGGGAGCAAAGGTTTTGCAAACACGGTCGGTTGAATTAGCAATGAAAAATAATTTAACTTTGCAAGTATTGTCTTCTCTTACTAATACTGAAGGTACTTATATTGTTAATGAAAATAAATTAATTGAGAAAGAGATTGTTAGCGGTGTTTCATATAGCAAGAATGAGTCTAAGATAACTATTTCAGGTATACCCGATAAACCAGGAATATCAGCCAAAATATTTGGTTTAATGGCAAGCAATAATATTAATGTTGATATGATCGTACAAAATATATCTCAAGATGGAGTTAGTGCTAATATGACTTTTACTGTTCTTACTAAAGATATCGAATTAGCCAAAAAAACTTTAGAGAGGAATAATAATGAATTGAATTACACTAATCTTTCTACTGACTCAAATATTGCAAAAATTTCAGTAATTGGAATGGGAATGATGTCACAATCAGGTGTGGCTGAAAAAATGTTTAAAACTTTGGCAGATAAACAAATAAATATTCTTGCAATTTCTACTTCTGAAATCAAAATAAGTGTTTTAATTGATAAAAAGTACACTGATCTTGCTGTTAAAACTCTACATAGTGTATACAAATTAGACAATAAGTAATAAATAGAACGTATTAATTAATTATTAAATAACTAAATTATGGAAACTGTAGGAGAATCTTTTAAGAGAGCCAGAAAAAGTCAAAAAATTGATCTAAATACAGTCTCACAAGATTTGAAAATTTCCGAAAGTCTTTTGGGAGATATAGAGAATAATCAATTTCCAAGTTACATTAATGTTACTTTCCTTATTGGGCACATTCGTTCATACGCCAAGTATCTAAATTTGGATGAAAAATTATTGATAGAAAATTTTAAAATTCAAATCTCATTTGATGATAATAATCTAAATAATGAAATGCGCAAACCAAATACACCGGTTATTCAATTTTCTTTTTTTAAAGCTTTATCATTTGTTTCAATTATTGCTATTTCTTTAAGTTTTTATTTTTTATTTATTCCATCTAATGATTTACAACCAGAGTATGCTATGACTCCTAATATTCCTGAAAACCTTGAATCTACTCTGGAGGAAATTGAAATGAAACTTTCTTTGGAAGAAAAATTGATTGTTGATGCATTGGATAATACAAGTCAAATAATTGCGGATTCATCTCAAATTATTGAAGATAAAGATGCTTTGATTCCTTCAACGAGTGCAATTGCATCTTTGCCAATTTCAAATGATAAAAATTTAGCTGATAAAATAGTTACACTCAAATTTTTAAATCCTACATGGGTTCAATTAAGGGATTCAAAAAATAATGTTATTATTAGTAAATTGATGAGTAAAAAGGATGAATTTTCCTTCAAAATATCAGAGAATTTAAATTTAACTACAGGTAATGCTGGCAATATTATAATTTTAGTTGATGGAGTTGTGAAAGGTAAGGTTGGAAAAATTGGAGAGGTAATAGATTCTTTAATTATTGATAATCGTTTTTACAATTAGTTTTTTTATGTGGCGTTCATATCAGCAAATTGATAGGCGTAAATCACGATCTATAAATGTAGGCAATGTTAAAGTTGGAGGAAAAGCTCCTATATCCGTTCAAACTATGACCAATACCCTTACTTCAGATGTAAACGCTACTGTTGCTCAAATTAAAAGAGTAGTTAAAACTGGGGCAGATATAGTTAGAGTATCGGTTCCAGATCAAGATTCATCGTATGCTTTAAAAGATATATGTAAAAAAAGCACTGTACCAATTATTGCAGATATTCATTTTCATTATAAGAGAGCAATTGAGTCTGCTGTTAATGGTGCAGCTTGCTTAAGAATTAATCCTGGAAATATTGGCTCTAAAGAAAAAGTTAATGAAGTTATAAAGGCAGCAAAAGATTATAATTGTTCAATACGAATTGGTGTAAATGGAGGAAGTTTAGAAAAAAAAATTCTCGAAAAATACTCTGAACCTAATCCTCAGGCGTTGGTGGAAAGTGCCCTGAATAATATAAAAATACTAGAAGATAATGATTTTTTTAATTTTAAAATAAGTGTTAAGGCCTCAGATATTTTTTTAACAATTAAGGCTTATGAAAAATTAGCATCTATTTGTGATTATCCTTTGCATTTAGGCATTACCGAAGCTGGCAGTAAAAGAGCGGGTTCAATTAAATCTTCCATTGGTTTAGGGCAATTATTACTAAACGGTATTGGTGATACTATTAGGGTATCCTTATCGGATGAACCAGAAGAAGAAGTAAAAGTTGGTTACGAAATTCTTAAAAGTTTAGGTTTGCGTAACAGAGGCGTAACAATTATTTCTTGCCCATCATGTGCGCGACAACAATTTCCAGTTATAGAAACAGTAAAAAAATTAGAAAAATCTCTTGAAGATATTACTACACCTATTACAGTTTCTATTATCGGTTGTGTTGTTAATGGACCAGGAGAGGCTAAGATGACGCAAATCGGCATTACAGGGGGTGGAAATGACACTCACATGGTTTATATCAATGGCGAAAAAAATCATCGAATAAAGAATGAAGATCTGCCAACATATCTTGAAAAGATAATTAGAAATCAGGCTTCAGAACAGTCGAATAGCAACACATGAAGATTCAATCAGTAAGAGGAACGCACGACCTTTATGCCCAACAGCTAGAAAAATTCAAATTTATTATAGAAATTGTTAATACATACGCACATATATATGATTTTAATGAAATCATAACACCTATCTTTGAGCTTACTGAGCTTTTTCTAAAACCTTTGGGTGAGCATAGTGATGTAGTATTAAAAGAAATGTATACATTTGATGATCGTAACGATTCATCTTTAACCTTAAGACCTGAATATACAACGCCCATAATTAGGGCAGCTATTTCAAATAATCTTTTAGAAAGGTTGCCAACCAAACTATATGGAATTGGACCAATGTTTAGACGAGAAAGACCTCAAAAAGGTAGATTTAGGCAATTTAATCAAATAAATTTTGAAATATTGGGAACGAATGACATGGCAGCCGATGTAGAATTAATTTTATTAGCAGATGATATTTTGAAAAAAATTTTTCTTAATAAAAAAATTAAATTAGTAATTAATTCATTAGGAGATAAGGATACTTTAAAAAAATTTAAGCATTATTTAAGTGTTTACTTTAAAAAAAATAAATCTAAATTATCTATAGATTCTCTGAATAGAATTGAATCAAATCCTCTAAGAATACTAGATTCTAAAAATAAAAATGATAATGATGTTAGTCAAGAAGCTCCTAAAATATCGGATTTTTACTCAGAAGAGGCCAAAAATAAATTTGAGGATATAAAAAATTTATTAACAAATCGTTCAGTAGAATTTGAGGTAAACCATAGTCTTGTTAGAGGGCTTGATTACTATTGTCATACTGTATTTGAATTTAAATCAAATGAATTAGGGTCACAAGATACGCTCATCGGAGGTGGACGTTATGACGGATTAACTAAAACCTTGGGAGGCCCAGATATACCGGGAGTTGGTTGGGCTGGAGGTGTTGAGAGAATTATGATGTTAATTGAAAAAGATATTAAAGTTCAGCAAAAAATTCATCTGGTTGTGATGAAGGAAGATTTTAGATCTTATGGTTTAGATATATTAAATAAATTGAGAAAAAATAATATCCCTGTTTTTTTTGATTATAAATATAATTTAAAAAAATCTTTATCCTTTGCTAATAATGTGAATGCCAGATATGCAATTATTATTGGTGAAGAAGAAGTTAAAAAACATTCTTATACAATAAAAGATTTAAAAAAAAATACACAAAAAACTATTTTACTTGACCCATTAATTTCATTGTTAAAATTATGAAGGATTTTAATTTCCAGCTTGATGCTATTTTAAAGAAATATAAAGAAATAGAAAAACAATTGTCTAACCAAGCTGTTTTGGAAAGAAATAAACTTATTGAATTGAACAAGAAATACTCTGAATTAACATCAATAGTTGAGGTAATAAATAGGTTTAATGGCCATAAACAAGATTTATTAAATTTAAATGAACTACTTAAGGATGATGATTCATCAATTAGAGAAATGGCAGAAGCAGAGACCAAGGAGAAAAACGACCAACTAAAGTTAATAGAGGACGAATTACTTAAATCTTTAATTCCAAAAGATGTTAATGATGAAAAAAATTCAATATTAGAAATCAGAGCTGGCACAGGTGGTGTCGAAGCATCCTTATTTGCTGCTGATTTATTCACTATGTACCAAAAATATTCGGAATTAAATTCCTGGAAATTTGATATTTTATCAATTTCAGAGACCGGCCTGAAAGGTATTAAGGAAGCCATATGCAATATCTCTGGAAGAAATGTATTCTCGAAAATGAAATTTGAGTCAGGCGTGCATCGTGTTCAACGTGTGCCAGCTACAGAAAATAGTGGAAGAGTCCATACATCTGCAGCAACAGTAGCAGTTTTACCTGAAGCAGAAGAAATTGATGTAAAAATCGAAGAGAAAGATTTGCGCATAGATGTTTTTCGTTCAAGTGGTCCAGGAGGTCAATCAGTTAACACAACGGACAGTGCCGTGAGAATTACTCATATTCCAACAGGTCTAGTTGTATCTCAGCAAGATGAGAAATCACAACATAAAAATAAAGCAAAAGCTTTAAAAATTCTAAGATCGCGTGTTTTAGATAAAGAAATTCAATTAAAAGACCAAGAGAGAGCAAAGGATAGGAAGTCACAAGTAGGTACCGGTGACAGATCTGAAAGAATTAGAACCTATAATTTTCCTCAGGGTCGCGTTTCCGATCATCGAATAAATCTTACATTGTACAATTTAAGTGAAATACTTGAAGGACAGTTAGACGAATTAATTATTCCGTTATGTGCGGAAGCAGAGTCAAAAAAATTATCAGAACTTAATAATGAATAGTTTTTTACAGGACAATCTTAACTTATTACAAAACAAAAATATTCCATGTCCAGAATTAGAACTACGAGTTTTGTTAAATAAAACTTCAGTTATAGATAAAGAAATTATATTTAGTAATTTTGAATTAAATTCCATTGACCTTAAAGCTTTTCACCAAGCAATAAAAAGAAGAGCAAATAACGAACCTATATCTAAGATATTTAATGAAAAAAAATTTTGGAAATATAGTTTTTTTGTTAATAAGAACGTGCTTGATCCCAGACCAGAGACAGAATTAGTCATAGAAAAGGTCATCAAATATTTTCCAAAAAAAGATGAAAAATTAAAAATTTTAGATATATGCACAGGTTCAGGATGCCTGGCAATTTCTCTGGCTAGAGAATACAGAAATGCAAAAATAACAGCAACTGATATTTCTTCCGATGCTTTAAAAGTAGCTCAAATAAATGCAAATAAACTGTGTAGCGATAAAGAAATTCAATTTGTTAAATGTAACTTGATAAAAAATATAGATACATATGATATTATAGTTTCAAATCCACCCTACCTATCAGATTTAGAGTATAAAAAAACAACAAAAGAAATTCAATCATATGAACCAAAAATAGCCTTAATCGGGGGAATTGATGGCTTGAAATTTTATAGAAATATTGCAAACTTTTTAACTGAAATTTTATCTTCAACCTCTATCGTATTTATAGAAATCGGTAACAATCAGGCTAAAGAGGTGATGAAAATTTTTAAGAGCAAAAAAATTAAATGTCTAGAATTAGCAAAAGATATTCAACAATTAAATCGTTTATTAATATTACAAAAAAATCAATACAAAATAAATGTTGATTAATTAATGAATTTATATACTAGTGTAGACAGATTATATAGTTGAAAACTAAATTGGTAATTTTAAAGTTTTCTGATTAATTTTAACAGTAGTATATGTACATAAAAAAAAATGCGCGAGTGACGTTTAGATCAAATAGAAGATCGAATTTTAAACGAAATAATAACTATTCTGGTAATAAGCCAAGAAATAAAGGCAATGTTATGCAGCTATATAATAAATATCTAAAACTTGCTAAAGAGTTTTCGTCTTCTGGAGATAGGATACAGTCAGAATATTATTATCAATTTACAGATCACTATTATCGATTAATGTTAGAGTTGGGCATTACTCTTGAAGACAATGAGACAACACAAGATAATAAAATTTCTAGTGATGTAAATCATGAGAATCAGATTTCTAACGAAAATAACAATGAAAAAAATGATTCCGAAGTCAATGATTTCAATGAAACATCTGATAGTGATGATGTCGATTCAATTGAGTCAATCCCTTTTATGGCTGAACCAGCTAAAAAAAAATCAACTAAAGCAAAAAAGGCATCTGCCTAATCACTCATATAGGGTAAACAGATATTTTGCATAAATAGCTTTAGTTTCATCTTTAAATCTTTCAAGTTCACTTCCCGATAATATTTTGCCAGAGGGTAATTTCATTTTCATTGGATTTATTTGTTTATTTTGAAACAAGATTTCGTAATGAAGATGAGGTCCCGTGGAACTTCCTGTACTACCAACGTAACCAATAATATCTCCCTGATTAACTCTTTTGCCTTTGGATACCCCTTTTTGGAAGCCTAATAAATGTGCGTACACTGTTTTGTATGCGTTATTGTGGCGAATACGAATATATTTTCCATACCCTCCGTTATGACTCGCATACTCAATTATACCATTACCTCCAGCATAGACAGGAGTGCCCTTGGGAGCAGCAAAATCTACCCCTTTGTGCATTTTACTGTAACCAAGAATAGGATGTTTTCTCATTCCAAAATTAGACGATAATCGAGCTCCATCAATAGGAGTTTTCAATATTGATTTTTTAACATTTTTTCCCTGTTGATTGAAATAATCAAAAAATCCATCGTCAGTTTTAAATTGGAAATATTCTAAGGTATTATTTTGGAGTTTCAGATTGATATATTGTATATCTCCATAGGTAATATTTTTTCTTTCATCATTAAACAACTCTTCGTAAGAAATAGAAAATTTTGTATTTTTTTGAATATCTCTCTGAAAATCTATATCAAAGCTATATAATCGTATTGCATCTGTTAAAATTTTTAATGGAATACCAGATTTTATCCCATCTTCATATAAAGATGAAAAAATAGTGAATTCTGATGAAATAGTTTCTTTAGTAATACTAATTTTTTCTTTCGATAAAGAAATAGAACCATTTGATACAATAATTATTAGGTCAGTTGAAAAACTAATTGGTAGGACTATTTTATTAGTATTGTTCTCTTCATCCTTATAAAAATATATTTTTTGTCCTATACCAAGATTACGTAAATTATATACTTTATTCAACTCTTCAATTATTGAATTTTTAATTCTATTATTATGAAAGAATGGATCAATGATTTTGGAAAATGTATCATTTTTTTTGACAGTGATAATTATTTTTTTTACCTTTTGTTTTTCATTTTCGTGAATATTTTGAGTTACAAATAAATTTTTTTCTTCATTTATATCTTTATTGATATGTAATTTTTCTTCATTAGACTCAGTATTATTCTTTAAATCGCTTGGTACATATAATTTTTTTTCATCTAAAGTTAAATCTTTTAAAATTTTATTACCATTAAAAATATAAAAAATACCAACAAATAAAAATATAATAGTTACGATATATTTAATAGAATTTAAAATCTTAATTGCCATAATGGATAAATTATAATTATAGGTAATTAGAATTAAGATAAACTAAAGGTCTAAGTTTTGTGTTTATTTGTCCCTCCAATATTTTACAAATAAAAATTATATGGTCACCATGACTAAAAGTTTTATTATTTTTACAATTAAGATTGGCTACAGATCCTTCTATTAAAGGAATATTATTCTTACTAAGAAAAAATTTTGTATCCCCCCACTTTGGTTTTAATTTTGAAAAGAAAATAGATAATTTTTTTTGCTTTCTCGAAAGAATATTAATTCCAAAAAATGAGGATTTTGTATAATCTTTCAAAGAAGAAGATTGTTTTTCCAGAGAGAATAATACTAAAGGAGGGTTAAGTGATACTGATGCAAATGAGTTAACAGTTTTGCCAAAATAATTATTATTATTATTTATTGTAATTATTGCCACCCCTGTGGGGAATTTGCTCATTACAGATTTAAAAAGAGAAGAATTAATTTTTTTCATTAATTATATTGTACATTTAAAAAATGATATAGTTTGTATAGATTTATTATTATATTAGAATATTTAATTTATAATTTTTTATGGGTGCGTAGCTCAGCGGTAGAGTACTGCCTCGACACGGCAGGGGTCACAGGTTCAAATCCTGTCGCACCCACCATTTATCTAAAGAAATCCTCACTCATAAATTTCTTTGTTATGATTAAAATACAATGAATATCGTTTAACAACAAGTTCGTTGTGACATTATTGTGACAGAGATCCTATAGGGCTACTGTGTTAGTTATAAATATTAAACTCAACATTCCTCGTGGTTGGTGGTAAGATTAAATAATTAAAAATATTTTTTATTAATGAAGGAACTTCTATGGATAATATTTCAAAAATAATTCTATCTATTATTGCTTTAGGTTTAATAGAAATAAATGTTCAATTATATAATCTCTGCAAATCTATTCAATGAAAGTAATAAATGAATACAATTACTGCAGATAAAAAAATTTACAAAGCAATTGTTGCCTTTCAAACGAGTAAAATTCAAAGTGCAAATTTAATATTTAAAAATTTAATAAAAACTCACCCGAAGTACGCACCCGTTCATTACAATGCAGGTGTTTTTTATAAAAATATTGGAAAATTTGCAAAAGCTATTTCTTTATTTGAAACAACAATTAACTTAGAAAAAAACTACACTAATGCCTATTTCGAACTAGGATCAATATATTTCAAAAATAACCAACTGGATAAAGCGGAAAATATTTATCTTAAAATATTAAAATTACAAAACAACAACAATAAAGAGGTCTTATTTATTTTAGGAGAAATATATCAAAAAAAAAATAATTTTAACAAAGCAATTACATATTACAGAAAATGTTTATCTATCGATCAAAATGATACGAAAACAATAATTAACTTAGGTTATTGTTACCAACAAACAGACAAAGAAAAAAAGGCGATTGCTCAGTACCGTATGGCGTATCATGCAAATAATAATATTTTTTTTCACATAATGAAAATGATGGTTTCTGGGAAAAAAGGATTTCTTTTTTTAAAACCTATAGAACTAAAAAAACTATTATTCTAGCTTAGTTTTTTTTAGCACGGTATTTTTTTCTGTAAATGCCAGGCTCTTTATTTATTTCTTCTTTCGTTTTTTTATATTCCTCGACTTGCAATGGAGTCATGCTTTTACATTCAAGATGAAGATCTTCTCTTTTAATTGGAACACATTGAGCAATAGGAGTACCTTTTTTCAAAATTCCAGAAAAGGGCTCATCTATCCAGACAGCTGGAAATTGTATAGTATTGCTTTTGTAGAGATCTACATCAACTATACCCGATAATGTTCTAAAAGGTAATTCATCCCGATTAAAAGGATGAGTAATCAATATGGAATAGCCCTTATCCATTTCTATAGTCCAAAAATTGTTAAATTTAATTATGAGATTGTCTTTTTTAAAATACGGACTTCCTTTTGCTTGTTCTGGATAATGATAAGTCAGTGGAGTGCTCAGATAAGGACCGGAAGAAATTGGTCCTGGATTCCAATTCCATTCGAATTTACCTTTTTTGAATCTTACATCAGTAACTAAGGGTATAAGAAAGCCACTTCTCATTGAGTCTATAAATGGAGAGCAATGTTTTAGTGTTCTTACTTTGCCACTCAAATCCCCTACCAAAACTTCAGAGGGCATATTTGCTAACCAGTCGGGTAATGATTTAGTCGATAAAATTGGTTTTGGTAATATATTTACTAACTCAGGCGGACATCTAAATCGTATTTTCATAACAATTACTGCAGAAGAATTATTTTAGTCATATAGTGATTACTCCAAAAGTATCCAATTATCCAACCAATTCAATGTATTATGTATTAAAAGAAATTTAGACTGAAAAAATAGAAAGTAAGATTACTTAGATTAATAAATAGATATACTTGTAAGAGTCATCATTATATAGTTGAATGTAGTGAATATAATAGGAGGATATATATTATGAATAAAACTAAACTATCAAGCTATAAAACTCAAAAAGCTGCAAAAAAGTTCTCTCGTAGAACAGCTCTGAAGAGGGGTGCGGCTGTGGCGGCACTTGTTGGTACTGGGCCCATGTTTGTTACAAATGCTTTTGCTGCTAGTTCTGGTTCAGTAAGTGTTTACGCCTGGATGGACTATATTCAACCAAATATAGTGGAAGCCTTTGAAAATGCTTCAGGAATCAAAATTAATCTTGCAACCTTTGGTTCAAACGATGAGGCAGAGCAAAAAACCAAAGCCTCTCAAGGAAAAGGTTTTGATGTTATCTTTCCTTCCGTGACTAATGGTAATAATTATCAAGATCCTAGTGCTCCAAATGGTATTTGGCTGGGAAAAATTGATGAACAAAAAGCAGCACCTGCTCTAAATGCTATCATTCCTTCTTTCTTGAGAGATTCAATTGAGTTGGGCGCTACTTTTCGAGGCGATAGATATCTATTGCCGTTTGATTGGGGCACCGAGGGTATTACTTTTAACTCAGCAAAGAAACCTATGAGCGATGGAGACATATCCTATGGAAGTTTGTGGGATGCTGATGCGAAGGGTAAAGTCGCTTTTCGTCAGAAGTCGATTATTATGGGTACAGGCCTTTACCTGGACTCCATTGGTGTAGTACCGTCAAATCGAATGTTGGATGTGTATAAAACCGAAGAAGATGCCCATAGAGTTTGGGGTGCAGTTACTGACTGGATAGTGGAACGTAAAGACCAATTTGGTGCTTTTTGGAACAATGCCACTGAAGCAACTTCTGCTTTTAAGGATGCGGGTGTTATTATTGGCCAGACTTGGGATACAACTGGTTTACTACTTAACCAAGAGAATCCTGATTATAAATTTAGAGCTCCAAAAGAGGGGATTATAACCTGGCTAGATTCATGCGGTTTAACTGCTGGTGCAGAAAATATTGATGAAGCATATGAATTCATTAACTTTATTTATACACCGGAAATCGGTGGCATGTTTGCTAATAATACTGGTTATAACTCGGCGGTGGCAGGCTCTGATGCCTTTACCTCCGATACTTATAAAAGACAGTTTGCTGAAGTTTATACACCAGATGTTCTTAGTAATATGTGGTGGTGGCAGGCAGATACACCGTGGTTTGCTTCAGCGCGAAATAAATATGTAGATATAATTTCTAACTCATAAAAATAAGTAAATTAACTTTACAAAACCGAGGTATCAAATAATTATATACCTCGGTTTTTTATTATTTATTAAAATATATGCACGGACAAAAAATAGAGTTGGTAAATCTTTCTGTAAAGTACGGTAACTTTACTGCCGTTCAACCAACAAACTTGGTGGTTAAAGCAGGCGAATTTTTTTCTATTCTAGGCCCTTCAGGATGCGGTAAAACAACTTTGTTGCGGACTATTTCAGGTTTTATTAAACCATCTAAAGGTCAAGTACTTATTGGCGAAAAAGATATGGTAGATATTGAGCCGAGAAATCGTCCTACGGCATTAATTTTTCAAAGCCTAGCCCTATTTTCACTTATGAAGGTTTGGGAGAATGTCACCTTCGGTTTAGAAGCTCGTGGAGTAGCCAAAAAAGAAAGATATAAACGAGCTATCGATCTCTTAGACTTAGTTGCCCTTAGCGGAGAGCAAGAAAAATATCCAAGTGAATTATCAGGGGGACAAATGCAAAGAGTTGCCGTCGCTCGCGCTCTAGCTGTTGAACCATCGGTGTTGCTTTTAGATGAACCACTAGCATCACTTGATTTGAAACTTCGTCAACATATGCGATCCGAATTGCGTGCTATTCAGAAAAAGACAGGTGTAACCTTTATCTATATTACTCATGACCAAGGGGAAGCCTTAACTATGTCTGATCGTATTGCAGTGATGAACCACGGTATCATTGAACAAATTGATACAACTGACAACGTATACGATAAACCAACTACACCTTTTGTTGCATCGTTTGTGGGTCAGTCAAATGTTTTTAAAGGTGTCATCAAATCAATAGCAGGTGATTTAGCCTTGATTGAAACAGTTCACGGCACTTTTCAAGGAAAAGCTTCAGATAAACTAACAAAGGCTAGTAATGCTATGATGTTTGTTCGACCAGAGAAAATTCAAATAGGTGGAGAACAACAACAAAATTTCATCAAAACAACACTCACTCGTCGTGATTTAGAAGGAGCCTATGTTAATTTGTTTTTAGAAGCCAATGGCGAAGAAATCGTTTTACATTTAACAAAAGGCGCAGACTTAAGTGCATTGAATATTATGGATGATCAATCAGAAAATATTATAAGTTTTAGCCCTAGAGATGCTTTGATTCTGCAAGAAGGTGAACTTGCGGCTACGGGTAAAGAGCTTGTTAATGATTAGTATTTTCAAAGTTTATGGTCGTTTTATTACTTCTGTTTTTTTACTGTGTGTAGCAGCCTGGGTATTGATACTGATTATACTTCCACAAATTTTTATGATTGACCGTAGTTTCAAATACGATTACCGCGGTGATCGTTTAGGAATAATCAACAACGACTTAGAGCGCCTTTACGCAAACAAGCTTGTAAAAAAATATGATCTTGATTTTGGACCAACGTGTAATGAACAGGGAATGGTCAGTGTATCTATGGGGCTATCTATTACTGAGGGAAAAAAAGTAGGCGAAGCCCAGAGAGAATGCGAAGTATTATCATCCGAGAATACAATTAAACTTGAGCAAGAAGTAGTGGAATTAAATTCACAGATTACAATTCTTCTTCAAGAAGAAGAGGTAGCAAAAATAGCCAAAGAGGCTGAATTCCCTTATTCTTTTAGAAACTATGTAATGATGTCAGGTCTGCATATCAAAACATTAACCAAAACCATTTTTTATTCAATCTTTGTTGCAGTGTTGGCATTAATACTATGTTATCCCGTTGCTTATGTGGTAGCTTTGAAATCCGCCCCGCGTAAAGCAGCAATACTTTTTTTAGCTTTAATAATCCCCTATGCAGTTAATGAGTTAATGAGAATTTATGCTTGGCTGACAATCTTTGATGTTAAAGGTCTACTTAACACAATTCTTGATTTTTTGGGTGTTCTTGCGTTAGATGAGGACAAGGTTATCGTGTGGTATAAATACCCTGGAACAGTATTTACAGTACTGATTTACACGTACATACTTTTTATGGTCTTTCCTATTTATAATACCATGTCTACTCTAAATAGAGACCAGATAGAAGCAGCACAAGATTTGGGAGCTAAAGCTTGGAGAATTCATTGGCGTATTATTATTCCCCACTCTAAGCCAGGCATTGCTATAGGCACAATAATGACTTTTATGCTAGCGGTAGGCGCCTTCTCTGTCCCATACATAATAACTAGAGGATTACAACCTAAGTGGTTTACTCATATAATTTACGATAAATTTTTTGAATCTTCCAATTGGAATCTCGGCTCTGCTTATTCTTTTACCCTTCTTTTAATAAGCTTAATTTTTGTATTTGTTGTCATGTCTCTTTTCCGGGTTTCAATAAATGAATTAGCTAAGAGATGATAACAAGTAGCAACAAGAAAAGTGAATTTATCCTAAATATTTATATTGGGATGTTCTTATTGTTTATGTTTATACCATTGTTATTAATGATGGCAGCTGGTTTCAATGCGACAGACCCTCCATCGGTCACTGACTGGCAAGGGTTTACCTTAAAGTGGTTCTATCAATTAAAAACAGAAGATCGATTAATAAGATGCTTGGGAAATTCGTTTAAGATTGTAGGTGTCGTCGTGCCTTTGTCAGTAATGTTAGGTCTATCCGCTGCTTTAATTCTTACACGAATAAGGGCTAAAGTAACTACTTACCTGTATGCCGTTTTAGTTTCACCAATGTTAACTCCAGGTATCATATTAGGTATTACAACCATTGTTTTTTGGCAAAAAATTGGAGTAAATGCCAATCTGTTTACCGTGATGCTGGCTCAAACATCCTTCATTGCCACATACCCTATGCTAATTATTATGTCTCGACTACAACGGCTGGACCATTTTCAGGAAGAAGCAGCTATGGATTTGGGTGCTTCACCTCTTTTGTTGTTCTGGCGTATTACCATTCCTTTTTTGAGGCCTGCAATTATTACCAGCGCAGCACTTGCCTTTTTGATGTCTTTTGAAAATTATAATACAACCGTTTTTTCAATTGGTAGCAACTGTACAGTTACAACTGAAATTGCTCAACAGGCAAGAAAAGCACATACTCCTGTAATTAATGCTTTAGGTTTTATTTTTGTTAGCCTTACAATTTTTGGAGCCCTTATCTACACATTTTTCCACCGTCGTCGATTTAGCCGCAATTAATGTAAATATTTTCTATAAATTTTTCTTATGTCTAAATACAATATTCTTTTTATAACTGCTGACCAATGGAGGGGCGACTGCTTGTCTGGTTTAGGACACCCAACTCTAAAAACGCCAAATTTGGATCAACTATCTCAGGAAGGGGTATTATTCAAAAATCATTTCTGCCAAATTGTTCCATGTGGACCAAGCCGTGCTTCTCTGTTTACCGGATTGTATGCACACAACCATCGATCTGTCATTAACGGTATACCACTAGATAATCGATTAACCAATATTGCTAAAGAATTATTGAAGGCTGGTTATGAGCCTGCCTTGTTTGGCTACACAGACACAAGTCTTGACCCAAGGGATGTGCCAAAGGGTGATAAGCGATTAAAAACTTATGAAAATGTACTACCAGGATTTAAGAGAATAGCTTTTACAGGATCTGATAATGAAAAAAGTGACTGGCACCACTATCTTGAGAAAAAAGGTTATGACAAAATACCTACAACAGCGTATGAAATTGATCAACAGGATTTAAATTCTTCTACCTATTTTCAGCAAGAGTTTCTCCCCCCATCACTATACAAAGAAGAAGACAGCGATACAGCATTTCTGACTCAAGAAGCAATTCAATATATAAAAAAAAATAAGAAGCAACCATGGTCTGTATTTTTAAATTACTTATCACCGCACCCCCCCTTTGTTGTTTCAGATCCTTTTCATACAATGTATAATTATAAATCAGTCCCAAATCCCATTCGATCAGAAAGTATAGATCAAGAAGCAAAGCAACATCCTTTTCTAAAATATTGTTTAACAAATAAGAGAGATGGTGAAAATTGGTATTTCAATGATGGAAGTGATGCGGCCAATATGGAAGACAGGCAACTAAAAAAAATTAACGCAACCTATTTTGGCATGATGTCATTGGTTGATAAATATATTGGTAAATTAATTAATATATTAAAAGATGAAAAATTGTTTGATCAAACTCTTATCGTATTCAGCTCAGATCATGGAGAGCAGATGGGCGATCATTGGTTAATTGGAAAGTTAGGATATTGTGATGAAAGTTATCATGTTCCTTTAATTATTAAATCTCCATCTGACTTAACATCAGTTAAAGGGCTGCAGATAAAATACTTTACAGAAAGTATAGACTTAATGCCCACCTTGCTAGATGTAATAGGAGCAACTGTTCCACAATCTTGTGATGGTCAATCACTGAGACCTTTTTTAATAGGAACAGATCCTGATCATTGGCGGTCAGAAGTGCATTGGGAATTTGATTTTAGAGGAGATTATGAAAATAGTATCAATCGCTTTAAAAAATTAGGACTTTCCATAGATCAGTGTTCTCTTGCGGTCATAAGAGATCAAAAATATAAATATGTACACTTTAATAGTTTTCAACCTCTATTATTTGATTTATCTAAAGATCCACACCAGTTTATGAATATATCCAACGATCCAAGTTATCAGCATATAGTTAGCAAATATTCTCAGAAACTTTTAAGTTGGCATATGGACTATCCCAACAGGTCTTTGAGTTATTTTCAAGCTACTGCAGAAGGTACCATAGAAAGAAGGGACTAGGTTTTTTTTAGATTTTTATGAATTTTCTTAAAATCTTTTTTCTAATCTCTGCAATCTACTTACCATTTCTTTTTCTGATATACGCCATTTCCATCCTTACTCCGGTTATATTCCGGTTTTAGTTTTTTTAAGTTGGAAATAAGCTAAGATATTATAGCCATCTTTCATTTCCTTCCTTTGGTGATGTGATCTCATTTAACCATGAGGGATGTTGAGAATGAATTATTATATAATTATTAAAAAATATTTACTAATCAAGAGAATTAGGCAAGAGTTTCCTCTTGTTTAGCTCTAGGTTTTTTTGCAATCAACAAAGATGGTTGTTTGTTTTTAAATTAGCGACTACTTACATCCTGGGCAAAGTCTATTGCCAATTCCCCAACTATCAAATATTTTACTACAGCATAAACACTTTCTTTTAGTCCAGTTTTCATTTTGAAGAGGTTTTTTATTTGTAGAAGATTTATTTAGATTTTCATTCTTACTAATTACTATTGGGGTTATTGCCTCAATCTCTTTCATGCTACTGTGAGAAGGAAATAATTTATCAGTTGGCTGCCCACCTAAAGCAAAAGAAGATTGTACTACTTTTGCTTTCTTCGGCCTACCTCTTGGTTTTTTACTCTTATTAATGGAAGCATTTATGAGCATATTAAAAACATATACACTGAATAAGGATAAGATGGGGAAATTTATATAATAATTATATTTTTGTAATATTAATCGCGTTTTCTCTGCCTCTGTTATCACCGATTTCAAATGAAACTGCTTCTCCCTCTTCAAGAGTATCAATTCCTGCCTGTTCTAAGGCGGACACATGAAGGAAAACATCTTTTCCTCCTGCATCATTTTCAATAAATCCGTATCCCTTGGCAGGATTAAACCACTTAATTTTTCCGTTAGACATTTATAGTCCTTTCTTGTCGTTTATTAAAATGTAGTGAAAAATATGTATAAAGCTAATTCTTAATAATTCTAATCAGTACAAATGTGTTGGATTGCATATAGGGATTTATTTTATTAAATCAACTACAAGATAAAATTTCTTATTACCACCAACCACGAGGAATGTTGAGTAGAAAGGACCTCTCTTTTGCAAAGCTGCAAAAGGGAAGTGCGACAAATGTTCAAAAAATGCACCATTTAAAAAAAAGAAAACAAATGAGCCTTATCTTGAGTGTCACCATGTTAAATTGCTTGCTAGAGGTAGGGAAGATATAATTGATAATGCAGTAGCATTATGTCCTAATTGCCATAGAAAAATGCACTCTTTAAGTTTGAAGAGTGATATTAAAAAATTATTTACCAAAATAGAAAAAAGAAACTAACCCCCAACAAAACCATGTATTAACCTAAAAATAAACTTCTTAATCTTTGAGGTAATGGTGGTATAGTGTAGTGTGAGAATAATAATATGAGTGTTTGGGGAAAGGTAATAGGTGGTGCCGCAGGTTTTGCCCTAGGAGGCCCTTTGGGTGCAATGATGGGGGTAATGGCAGGTAGTGTTTATGATAAAACACGAAAAAAATCCTCTGCTCGTCAAGGAATACCCAATCAGCAAAAACAATACCAAGAAATATCCAGTCAGGAAAAACAACATATAT
>Ga0208391_1000506_pt1 | contig 20970 bp, 20 predicted proteins | sample Knorr_S23_td_Bot_FD_185612 | JGI IMG/M metagenome (GOLD analysis project Ga0208391, IMG submission 185612) | Marine microbial communities from Southern Atlantic Ocean transect - Knorr_S23_td_Bottom_ad_3770_LV_A (SPAdes) (version 2) | ecosystem: Environmental > Aquatic > Marine > Oceanic | place... | reverse complement strand
AACGATCCGGTTCCCATCAACGGACAGGATCTGGACTTCTGTGCCTTTTTCAATGAATTCTCCTTCACTCACCACAAAGACCCTTTGGTCACCAACCTTTACCCAACCGGATGGATGAAGGTCTGAATCAGCAATTCCATTTTCTCCGCTTAAGGATTCCCATCCGAATGTATTGGTATAACCATCTTCTTTTTTCTGGACGTCCGGCGCGGTGAGTTGTGCCCAGAATTTTGTTTTAATCATGAGCTTTCCCAGAAGAAAGAGGCCAATGATTGCGCCTATGATACCTATCAATAAACCATCTGTGGCTTGACTCAATATTTCATCACCCACCGGAACTTCCGGTAATAATAATAGATAAAGACCGTAAACGATGAGTCCGATGCCACCGACACCCGCCACTCCAAACCCCGGGATAATAAGGATCTCCAAAAGTAAAAGTGCGAGCCCGCCAAAGATAAACATCATGTCTGACATGGTGGCCAATTCGGCAATATAGGATGCTCCCAGGGAAAGGATCAAACAGGTGAGTCCCACAAATCCGGGAATGCCCCAACCAGGACTTTGGAGTTCGAACAGAATCCCCAGAAATCCAAAGGTGGTTAAAAGGGATGCCACGACCGGATTGGTTAAAAATCTGACCACTGCTTCTGACCAATTTTCGCTGGATTCCGTCACAATAGCTGAAGAATAACCCAGGCTATCCAGTAGAGCTTCCATATTTTCTGCGGTACCATCGGCAATATGATATTTTATTGCCTGCTCAGTCGTGAGCGAAATCAACTTCCCTTCTTTCCGTCCCTCAATATCTGTCACTTCTACGGAATCGCCATCAATCACGAGGTGAGTAAAATTCAATTCTTCGTCTACCATGCCGCGGGCGATCTCTTTGTTTCGTCCCCGTTTTTCCGCTGTTGAGGCCATTTCTTCCCGCATAAAACTAATGACTTTTTCACTCCCTTTTTTCCCGGTCATATCCACCGCTGTTGCAGCGCCGATGAGTCCACCGCCAGTCATATAAATTTTTTCACAGGAGAGGGAGATCAGTGCACCGGCAGAAATAGCCCGACGATTAATAAAGGCAATGGTTAGTACATTTGCACTGAGAATTGCATCTTTGATCTGGGTTGCTGCATCCACGCGGCCGCCAAAGGTATTAATATCAAAAATAACTACCTTGGCATCATGGGCTTCCGCTTCTTTTATGGCACGTTTAATAAAGGGCGGAAGGCCGAGATCAATGACCCCACTGATGGGCACCCTGTAAACAACATCCGGATGTAAAAATGAAATACAGAATAAGATGCTAAATAAATGACGTTTCATAGACGGGAATTTCATACGAAATGAGAACGATGGGAAACAAAAAAGGTTATTTAATCGATTTAAATGTGACAATAAATCGACTGCGCAAATCCGTAATTTCCCGCTTTAAAATGAAAACATCACACCAAATTACCTATTCCATTTTAATTCTGTTGAAAAAGTGGATGTCCACCATGTCTATAAAAACGCGGTATCGTTTCGCCTCACGCCTGGCAAGCCTTTCCTATCATTATATTCCGAAACGGAAAGGACAGGTAATCAAAAACCTGAATCGGGCTTTTTCGAGTTGGTCAAATGAAAAAATTGAATCAACCGTTAAAAAAATTTACATATTTTTTATGCACAACATGGTTCAGTTTTTTGCCTTCCCAAAATCATGGGCTGGAATCAAAATTGAAATTTCCGGGAAAGATGTGTTGGACAGCACCATGACCCATGGTAAAGGCTGTGTTTTGGTTTCGGCTCATTTTGGCGTATGGGAACTTTTTGCTAAATGGATGGGTGAATATGGCACCCGTTTTGTGGGTATTGCCCACAGACAAAAAAATCGTGGCGCAAACCGTTTCTTCCAGGAACAACGGGAATTGGCCGGAGGTGAACATATTTTCCGGAAAGAGCCACTTGAAAAAATGTATGATGTTTTGAAAAACAATGGAATTCTTGCCTTAGTAAGTGATCAGGATGCAAAACGAAAAGGAATATTTGTGGATTTCTTTGGCACACCGTCATCCACGCCAAAAGGTGCTGCACTATTTCATCAAAAATCCGGTGCACCCATGGTTTTTGGTGTTTGTATTCAAACAGGGTTTCAAAAGTATCGAATTGAGTTCGTCCCAATAATATCAAAGAGTGACAGCACTCAAGATATCACCCAAGCGTTTACATTCATTATCGAAGAAAAGGTCAGACAATATCCGGAACAATATTTCTGGTTTCATCGACGGTGGAAAACGAAACAAGATTAGAATTAGGAAATTGGATTAGGAAACAGGATTAAGAAGCGTGGTTAAAATAATACATTGGGAAAATGAAAATGCCGTGAAAACAGCGTGCTCCGTTTTGAGGAGGGGTGGTGTGATTGTTTATCCAACCGATACGCTCTATGGGTTTGGATGCGATGCAAAAAATGAATCTGCCATTCAAAAGATCAATTCTATCAAAGGCAGGATTTCTCCCATGAGTGTCCTGGCGCCAAATAAAGAAACCGCTTCAAGTTGGATGAATATTTCAGAATTGGATAAAAAAAATGTTTTAGAAATATTAGGAGGATCCACAACAGTAATCATTTCGGTTATAGATGAGGTTGTTTCCAATTCTATTACAGGCGATAAGCAAACTCTGGGTATGCGAATTCCAGATCATGACTTTTGTCAAAAATTATCCCATGCGTACCCAAACCCCATCACCACCACCAGTGTGAACCGAACCAGACAAGAACCTTTGACGAATCCGGAAAAGATCCTATCCGAATTTGCCCATGAGATTGATCTCATTATTGAGGATGGCATTATTGAAGGCAGCGGTTCCACTATTTATAATTTTCAGGATAGGGAACTAAATATCTTAAGATTATGAGATCATTTATTCTCATTTTATCTTTTTCTTTTTTATGGGGGACAAATGTCCCCTTCAAAGTTGGGGAAACGCTGAATTACAAAGCTTCTTTTTCCGGGATAGATGCAGCAACTGGTCGTCTGCAAGTGCTTGGGATAGAAACGATCAACGATGTTTCCACTTACCATGTTCGGTTCAGTGCCAACACCCATGGGTTTGCAAATTTTCTTTTTCCAATTCGAGATGTGATTGATCTTTGGCTCGATGAAAATTCCCTGGCACCGGTAAGGGTTAAAAAAGATATCAGTGAGGGGAAATACAAAAAAAAGAGCGAGTCCGATCTTTTTCAGGATCAAGGATTTGCAATTGTCAGAGATGATACTATAACAATAGGAATGGGAACTCATTCACCTTATTCTTTATTTTATTTTTTCAGAAATAAAGATTTATCAAAAATTGACGGGCAAATATTTTCTACGATCGAAGGGAAAAGGATCACTCCATTAGAAATGCAAGTGACAGATGGAATTAAAATTGGAGTACCGATGGGAGAATTTAATTGTACAAAAGTGACACCCATGCGGATCGATAAAAAGAAATTCAAGAATGAAGCCACCATGTCCATTTGGTTCACTAATGATGAACATAGATATCCGGTTCAGATCTGGTTAAAGATGAAATTTGGGGCATTCGTCCTGAAGTTGGAGGAGATTTCTAACTGACCTCAATTACCATAAAAGACCGTGCCTACCATGCCTTCGCTCCGGCTACGGCAGGCAAGCATTGCATTTCGGCAGACAGGCGCAGAAATCGCAAAAGAAAAATGATGAATAAAATTTCAGGCCTGCAAAATGCGGGGAGGCTAATTAAACAATCGGCTGATGTCGTTGAACACGACTGTCACCATGAGCATCAGTAAAAATGCCATACCAATCTGCTGAATAGTGATTCGTGCTTTCATGGTTAAAGGACGCCGAAGTATACCTTCAATCAAATGAATCATAATATGTCCGCCGTCCAATCCCGGGATCGGTAAAATATTTATAAATGCCAGATTTACACTGATCAATGCCATGAATGTGAGAAACGGGATCCATCCAGCTTCTGCTGTTTGACCTGCCAATTGCGCAATCATGATGGGGCCGCCAAAATCGGACATGGAGGCAGCACCACTTCCGAGCATTTTTAAACTCATGATGATCATCCCAAAACTGTCTCTTGTTCGAAGCCAGCCGATGTTGAATGCTTCACCCATGGTCATATCCCTGTAAAACACTTCCGGTATGATCCCGATGACACCAAGCGTATCTATTCCCGCAGCCCTTGGGAAGGGCATAAATGATGTGGTGATTTCCATCTCAATTTGAATATTCTCTCTTAAAACTGTGAGAGAAATATCCGTGTTGGGCTGAGCATGGATGGTTGTTGTGAGATCGTTCCATGTTTTGATGGGTTCCCCATCTATAGAAATGATCCGGTCACCCGGTTGGATGCCTGCTGCTATGGCCGGCATATCCGGTTGTAATTCGGCTACAACGGGCTTTTCTGATACTTCCGGCATGCCTTGCGTGTAACCTACAGCCCCAAATATGGCAAATGCCAGAATGGTATTCATGATCACGCCGGCGCTCATAACCCACAATTTTGCCCACAGCGGTTTGGACATGAATTCATCTTCTTCATAATTGATCTCTGTGTCCATACTCTCATCAATGATACCTGCCATTTTTACATAACCCCCCAAGGGGACCAGTGCGATCACATATTCAGTTTTGGACCCAATTTGATCGGGTTTAACAATCGTTTTTTCATAGACAGACTGCCAGGAAAGGCGTCCATGGGAACGTTTGTAAAAGAAGATTCGGAATACCCATCCGCCATCTTCTGATGTCAGAGATACAAACCGTGGTGGAAATCCAATTGAAAATCGTTCTACACGGATCCCGACGGAGCGCGCAGCAATAAAATGCCCAAATTCGTGGATGGTGATAAGAACACCGAGTATGAGAATGGTTGCCCAGATAATTGTCATATGATTAAATCTACTAAAAAATGTTTTGTTGGTTCCAAGGAATCAAAAGGATCCTACGTGATTTTTAACCCAACGATCTAATTCTTTCAGATCTTCCAGGTTTGGATGTTCTGTCCAATCATGGTTTTCCATAGAAGATTCGTTAATTCTTGGAATATCTGTGAATTTGATCTCTTCATTCAAGAATCGATACACGGAATAATCGTTAGATAAATTCAAGGCAGCACCGGAAGTTCCCAACTTTTCCAATGAATCAAAGGCTAATTTAATACTGGGGAAACGCTCATAATCCGGTTCTTGAAAAGTCAAATCGCCGCATTTTAAAAAATCTAACCGCTCCCATGGCGCTTCCAAATGTCGTGGATAGGTCAAGGCGTATTGGATGGGAATTTTCATGTCCGGTACGCCCATTTGGGCTTTAATGGCACCATCCCTCAATTCGATCATGGAATGAATAATCGATTGGGGATGAACAACAATTTTGATCCGATCCGGTTTAAAGCCAAACAGCCAGAATGCTTCAATCACTTCCAGACCCTTGTTCATCATGGTGGCGCTATCGATTGTGATCTTCCGTCCCATATCCCAGTTTGGATGATTTAATGCTTCTTCCACAGTGATATTATCAAATGAGTTTATATCTCGGGTTCGAAACGGACCGCCGCTTCCCGTTAAAATAAGGCGGCGGACATCATCCATATTTTCGCCAACCAGACATTGCCAGATAGCAGAATGTTCGCTGTCCACGGGAAACAATTGCGCGCCGGATCTTTCCATGGCTTGCTGAATAATATCTCCAGCCATGACCAAACTTTCTTTATTGGATAATGCCACATCAATTCCGGCTTCGATGGCTTTCAACGTGGGTTCCATGCCGGGAGCACCCACGAGTCCATTCAGCATTACATCCATATTATCTCGCATGGCTAATTCCAATATTCCTTCCCTGCCTTTCAGGACTTCGATTCCCGTGGAAACCAATGCATTTTGCACGTCAGAAAATGCAGATTCATCTACAATGCAAACGGCTTTAGGTTGAAATTCCTTTGCCTGTTCAATCAATAATTCTGCATTCCGATTGGCGGATAAATATACAATCTCCAGCTCATCTTTGAGATGAGATGCAACTTTCAGGGCATTCACACCAATTGACCCGGTTGATCCTAAAATGGAAATTCGTTTAGACATTAGAAGATTTCTTTTTGAATAAAAAATGAAGCCATGGAATTATTTGAATGGAGCCTTGTCCCGAACCCAATTTTAAAAACGGAATAATTCTTCAACGCATCAATGCCTAAATAATTGACTTGCCCTTCCAGTTTGGATGGTATGCTCATATCGTTATAATAGGATCGTTCCTTATAAAAATTTGCACCACCACCGACACGAAATTGAATAGAATTCCACACCAGCCATTTTCGAATATCGAATGTAAGAGAGGTAAGACGAAAATGGCTTAATCCTTTTAGATCAACCCTTTGGATGGAGGTCACCCAATTCAGTGTATCTTTCCCACCATAATAGTATTGGATTCCGGCACCCAAAACTTGGGGTGATTCTTTTTCGGCGGAAAAACCAAAAAGTTTACCCGTGATGGCAAGGTTATTTGTCACCTTAATGCCAAAATCCAAGTTTGGATAGGTCCAATAATCTCCCTGTATTTTTTTAATTGGAGACGAAAATCCAGATTGGATGAGGATTCGATTGCTGCTCATGGGATCAATGGCAGGCGATTCACTTAACCAAAAAGAAGAAGCATTCACCACAGACTTTGCATGTCCATCATATTTCTGGCAAACATCAGAATAAAATCTGAAATCAGCAGATTGAGCATTAATTGTGCTCGTTAGAACTAGGGAAATAAAAATAAATTTCATGAAATAAATTAAATAATTCCCCGTTCAGACGAATGGATAAATTCAAGGATCTGATCTTTATATTGCGATGATTTGATCTCCGATTCAATTTTTTTGAATGCTTCATTTCGATTCAACTCAGAACGAAAAAATAATTGATATAGATATTTAATGGTTTTTTGTTCCTCTTTAGAAAATCCACGTCTTTTTAAACCAATTTTATTTATCCCACCAAAACTTAACGGCTCGCCTGCTGCCAATATAAAAGGGGGCACATCCTGAACAGCGCGAAATCCACCACCGATGAATGCATGGACACCAATCCTGCAAAACTGATGAACCAGAACACCACCACCCAATGATGCCCAATCACCGATCTCTACATGTCCTCCAAGGGTTGCCATATTCGCCATGATCACATGATCCCCGACAATACAATCGTGAGCCACATGAACAGAAGCCATCAATAAACAGTCAGACCCAATTTGAGTTACGCCCAAAGCATTGGTTCCACGATTCACTGTGACACATTCTCGGATGGTTGTTTTATCACCAACGATTGTTTTTGTTTTTTCACCACCAAATTTCAAGTCTTGGGGAATTTCGCCGATAGAGCTAGAATGAAAGATCCGGCAGTCTTGCCCAATGGTTGTATTTTCACAAACGGTAACATGATTCCCGATGGCTGTATTATCACCAAGGATTACATTGGCTTCAATAACGGAATAAGGCCCAATTGCTACATTGGTGCCCAATTCGGCGGTGGGATCCACAAGTGCCGTTGGGTGAACAGATGTGGAAATGTTAGACCTCTGGACGGTCTACAATATTTGCAGAAAGAAAAGCTTCGGCCACAAGTTTATCATCCACAAAACATCTTCCATGGAATTTGCAAATACTGAGTTTTCTTTTAACAAGATCCATATAGATCTTTAACTGGTCACCCGGAACAATGGGTTTCCTGAATTTTGCTTTTTCGATGGTTGAAAAAAGCATATTCTTCGCTAATGGATCTTCCACCTGACTCAACATAAGAAATGCACCGGCTTGTGCCATAATTTCTAGCGAGAGAACCCCTGGCATCACCGGTTGAGCTGGGAAATGGCCTTGAAAATAGGGTTCGTTAATCGTCACATTTTTGATAGCAACCAAGGATTTTCCCGGTTCCAGCATTTCCAGTTTATCGATGAGAATGAAAGGATAGCGGTGAGGAAGAACTTTTATAATGTCATTTATATTAAAAATTGTCTGTTGGGATAAATCAGTCATTTAATTTTTCTATCCATAAGTCTGCCAATTCTTTGGCATATTCTTTTTTCAGTTTTTTTACAAATTCTACATTGCTGGCATGGCCGGCACGAGCTGCGGTTACATGCCCTTTAATGGGAACACCTAACAAAGCAAGATCACCGATAAGATCTAAAGTCTTATGTCGGACAGGTTCATTTTTAAACCGCAGGACTTTCCCGTTCAGGATACCGTTTGCACCTTGGATAATATTATGCTCAATACCAAACAGGTCTTTCAAACGATCCATTTCTGAACTGTCTATTTCTTTATCAACAATCACCACAGCATTATCCAAAGCACCGCCTTTGATGAGCCCTTGCTCTCTCAGCATTTCTACTTCACTTAAGAAACAAAATGTGCGGGCAGGTGCCACTTCAAACGCAAAATCTTCTTCCATATTATAAATCGCTTCATACTGGGTTCCCAGGGCAGGGAGCGGGTATTCAACCATAAAGGTGATACGGAATCGATCCGATGGAATCACGTGAATATCGATATCACGATAGGGGTTGGTATAGTTCACTGCACGGGTAATCTCTAAAACTTTTCTTTCTTCTTCCTGTATCTTGATCCCTGCTTTAATCAAACATTCCACAAAATCTTTTGCACTCCCGTCCATCACAGGCGGTTCTTTACCCGTGAGTTCCATGAGCATATTATCGATTCGGAGTCCACTCACCGCAGCCAAAGCATGTTCTACGGTATGGATGCGGACATCATTTTCTTCAATGGTGGTTCCACGGGAAATGTTCACCACATGGTCGATATCTGCTTTGATCTCGGGACTGGATGGAATATCAGACCGTACGAATCTTACCCCAAAATTTTCCGGTGCAGGATGAAAGGTGATGTTCGATTCAACACCGGTATGGAGCCCCACTCCCTGGCAGGACTGACTTGTTCTGATTGTTCTTTGCTTTCTTTCCATCCTGAAATTTACCTCTCTTTCCTATCCTGGATCAATTGGTCAAGTTTTTGACGCATCCGGGTGATTTCGGTTAATAGGGCTTCTCTTTTATTATGTTCTTTGATCTCGCGAGCGGGAAATCCCGCATACACTTTTCCGCCTTCCAATGATTTTGTTACACCGGATTTTGCTGCGAAAATAGAATTTGGACCAATTTTTACATGCGGTGCAATACCCACTTGCCCAGCGAATGTACAATAATCGCCGATCTCTGAACTGCCGGCAACAGCGAATCCTGCCGTGATCAGGCACCCTTTCCCAACTTTTACATTGTGGGCGATGTGAACCAAGTTATCAATCTTTGTCATGTCACCAATGGATGTGGTGCCAATTGTGGCACGATCGATGGCACAGTTAGATCCGATTTCCACATCATTCCCAATCACAACATTTCCTGTTTGGGGAATTTTTTCATGGACACTATTTTCCGTCACAAATCCGAATCCGTCACATCCTACGGATGTACCACTATGAATAATGACGTTATTGCCAATCATCGAATCATGATAAATCGTCACATTTGCTTTCGTTCGACAATTTTTCCCCAAGGTTACATTTGTCCCAATCACTGTATTTGGGCCAATCCAGCACGCTTCACCAATGATTGCATCACCCTGAATTACAGCGCCCGGATCGATGGTTACATTTTTCCCGATAGTCACGGTAGAATCAATGGAAGTCATGGAATGCACAAAGGATTCTGGCTCAGAATCGGGAAAAAAGAGTCCAAGTGTTTGGGCCATGGCCAATTGGGGATTGGATACAAGAATGCCGTTTTTACCTTTTAAATGATCTTCATCACTGATAAAAACGGCTTCAGCCTGCGTTTCGGTTAGAAACTTTTTATACTTTGGATTCCCCAGGAATGTAATGGTTCCGGGTAAACTACTTTGGATTTCAGAAACACCTGAAACATTTATACCAGGGTCCCCAATCACTTTTCCGCTCACGTGTGCGGCGATCTCACGAAGAGTGAGCTTCAAAACAAATTACTTATCTGAACTTAAGTTCCGAAGTTCGTGCAATACATCATCCGTCATATCGTATTTTGATTTATAATACAGCAAACCAACAGACGCATCGATGATATAATCATATCCGCCATCAATGGCAACTTTGTCTACGGCTTTTTTTACTTTTCCAAGAATCTTATATTCCAGTTGAGCCTGTTTCCTCATGAGTTCGCCTTGGGGGCCGATCTTTTCAGCCTGATAGTTTTGGATGGAACGTTCCATTTGTTCAAGTTCCTGACGAATACTTTCACCTTTATCTAGGGACATGAGACGCTTTATTTCATAATCCTGTTTCAGGCTGTCCATTTTCATCACCATTTGGTCAAATTCGAATTGAACTTTCCTGTATTCAAGTTGAAGTTGCGATTCTGCTTCTTTGAACTCTTCATATTCCGTACGGATTCTTTCCGATAAAATATATCCGATCTTTAATTGGGCAGACGTCACAGAGGTCAGCCCTATAAAAGTTAAAATAAAGAGTATGTTACGTAAGGATCCTTTCACGGTTTCCTCCTTGTTTTTCAAAATTGTTGTCCAAATGTGAGTGTTGTCTTCCAACCTGGTTCAAGATCACCATTCTGGTTTACTCGGTCAAAACCATAACCGATATCAAATCCCAGCATGCCAATCATTGGCATAAAAAAGCGAATACCTGCACCAGCAGAGCGCTTCATATCGAATGGCCCACTTCGAGGAAGGCTTAATCTTTCCATCAAATCTATGGATGACCAAACATTTCCCATTTCTGCAAAAACCAGCCCGTAAACTACAGGATTTTCTGCGAATGGTACCCGGAATTCTGTTCCGAATTTAACCATCGTATTTCCACCAATCGGGCTCCCGGATGTGGTGAGTGGTCCCACACGATTATCATCGTAGCCGCGTAAAGGATTGCCATAAGGAATACCATTCCCACCCATGATAAACCGATCATTCCAGGGAATAAATGATTTGCCTCCTTCCTTGGCAGCCAGTTCCTTGACCACACCAATTTTCATGGAATTCATTAAAACAAATTTCCAGAATGTAGGTGTGTACCATTCCAGGTTTAATATGTGCTTATGGAAATTTTCCTGCCCGCCCAAGATCCAACCTGAGAGCGTTGATTTAAGAGAGAACAACGACCCCACGGTTGTGAATTCCGGATGGTCTCGGCTGTCCCGACGAATCGTTTGAGAAAAATTAATCCCATCTGATGTCTTTAGTCCACCGGCATATCTTTCCAAATCCGCCTGGCTCCCATCATACTCTTTCCGGACAACTTGAAAGGACCATGTCCCTCTGAAAAAATCATCAGGCCACTTGAAGATCCGTCCCCAAGTAAGAGATCCTCCAGCCATGGTATAATCAATAGGTGCCGAATACATAGATGAGCCACCCCGAAACGTATAGAACACGGATCCCCCAACAAGATTTTTTGTGTCATTCACCATGGGATCGGTAAAACTGATGCTGGCAGAACGATATTTCGGACGATTGTTGTTCATTCTAATCACATTATAATTCGTTCCAACATTAAAACTCAAACTTAAGCTTTGTCCTCTCCCACGAAAATTCGGGAGTGCTAATCCACCGCCACCTGTCATTCCATAGGACTGCGTGTAACCCATATTCGCGTTGGCTTGTCCGGCCGGTTTTTCTTCAACCGTGATTTCCAGATCTACTTTGTCTTCGGCCACAGGAACCACATCCGGAATGACATTTGCGAAGAAATTCAGCATCATGACTTCACGATGACTGCGCATTAATCTTCCACGATTAAACACATCACCGGGAAAAACCCGTAATTGCCGGCGAATCACATTTTCTCTCGTCCGGGTATTGCCTTTGATGACAATATAATTGATGTAAACTTTATGATTCTCTGTTACGACAAAATGAATATCCAACGAATCTTCACCTACAGGTGTGATCTCAGGTTCAATGCGGCTGTAGATATAGCCGCGATCCATATATAATCCCTGGACACGATCGAAAACAGCCAGGTTGAAATCTTCATCACTGTATTGATCACCTGATTCCAGCCCCAGGGCGCGTTGAAGGATTTCTTCTTCAAAAAGGGTCATACCTTCCCAGGAAAAATTTCGGTACTTGTATTGAGGCCCCTCATCAACGGTCACAACCAAATTCAATTTCTTTTTGTTATTACTAAACTGAACAGAATCACTAACGATGCGGAAATCCCGATAGCCCTTATTCCGATAATATGTGGAAACAAGATTCAAGTCTCCATCAAATTTTTTCTCATCAAATGTCGATCTCCAGAACATGTACCAAGGTTGTTGTTTAGTTTCTTTCATGGTCCAGCGCAGTCTTAAATCCGAAAAAGATTTATTGCCTTCAAAAACAATTTTACCAATTTTGATCTTGTCGTTTTCCTGTATGTTGAAAACCACATTCCGAACAAGATCTTTTGCTCTTCCATCAAAAAGTGTGGATTCTTCCTCAGGAATTTCCAGCACCGGATTTATTTCCGCATGCAGGTACCCTTTTTCGGCATACAGTTTTTTGATTATTTCTGCTGTTTCGTGGAGCGTATTGGGTTTGAGTCGCTGACCTTTTGCTAAACTGATTTCATCTTCGAATTTCCGGTCTTTTAATTTTTTATTTCCCTCATAGGACAAATCACCCAAAATGAAATTTTCCTTCACTACAATGGTCAAAGATAATCCTTCCTCCGTCTCTTCATCATAGCGTAATTGAATATCCTGGAAAAGCCCTAACTGCCAAAGCCGCTTAATAGCCCGGGGAAATTCTGTTGGTTTAACGGTTTGTCCTTCCCGGAGTCCAGCCGTAAAAATGATCGTATTTTCGGATGTGATGGCATTCCCTTCCACACTCACATCAACCAATTTGATATCATCCGGAAGTCCCTGCCCAAATCCCAGATTCAAGATAAAGAAAATACTAAATAATTTTTTCATCATTAATTGTTTACCTGTTCACTGACTTTCCCGAATCGTCGTTCCCTGGATTGAAAATCCAAAACAGCTTCCATAAGCGCATCTTCGCGAAATGCCGGCCAAAAAGTTTCTGTCATAAAAATTTCTGTATAGGCGCTTTGCCATAATAAAAAGTTGCTCAATCTGCACTCACCGCTTGTTCGGATTAACAGATCCGGATCGGGCATATCTGATGTTGAAAGCGAATTTGAAAAAATTGTTTCATCAATTTCATCTGATTCCAATTCACCGTGTTTTACTTTTTCTGCAATGGCTTGAACTGCGGATACCATTTCCTGCCGACTGCCATAATTCAGCGCAAGGCACAGGTTCAGTCCTGTGTTGTTTTTTGTGATCTCGATTCCATCCAAGATCCCTTTTTGCGTTGATCTTGGCAACATTTCCAAATCACCGATCGTAGTAAAACGAACATTGTTCTTATGAAGTTTCCTTACTTCCACACTGATCGTTTTTAAAAGAAGCGTCATTAGTGCGCTTACTTCAGCCTTGGGCCGACGCCAATTCTCTGTGGAAAATGTATAAAGCGTCAGGTGTTTTACACCAATCTCTCCACAGATACGGGTGATCTCCCGTACTGAATTAATCCCTTCTTTATGTCCTGCAACTCTCGGTAAAGAACGCTCCTTGGCCCAGCGACCGTTACCGTCCATAATAATTGCGATATGTTCGGGGATATGCCCTCTCAGGGCATTTTCTTTAGTTGATTTTATCATGATAATAAGGAAAAAAGCGGGCGAAATTACCGCCTGCAATAACCCAATACAACCGAGTTACATTGGTTCAGATGCCGCTGATTTTGGGATGGTACGAATGGATCAGCATTCGGTTCCTTATTCATTTAATCAAGAGAAGACATAAGGTCTCGGGCAATGTTAAGATATATTTGCCCTAATGGGGAATCTGGATCTTTTTGTGTCAAGGGTACACCCGCATCTGTTGCGGACATAATTTCAGTGGAAATAGGTATTTTACCGAGAAGAGGGACACCCAAACGTTCACTTTCTTTTTTTCCGCCGCCTGTTTTAAAGAGATCCATTTTAAATCTGAATTTACCCGAACTGTCCACTTCTATATTTTCACCATTAATGGTTATGGATGAAATGCCGCCATCAACTGCACCCTCAATAACCAATCCGGACATATTTTCGATCACGCCTAAAACGGGCGTATTCACTTTCCGGAACATGTCCGCCCCTTTGCGAACATCTGCCAAGGCAATGTCTTGCGGTGTCGTTACGATCACAGCACCGGACATGCGAAGTTTTTGGGTGAGTGTTAATTGGATATCACCGGTTCCGGGTGGCAAGTCCAAAATCATCACATCCAATTCGCCCCATTGTACATCGCGAAAAAATTGTTCTGTCATTCGAGAAACCAACGGACCACGCCAGATCACCGGTGTTTCGTTTCCACTGATAAAACCAAAACTCATGACTTTCATACCAAATTTTTCTAAGGGAATCAATTTTTTATCCTGGGTCATTTGTGGCTGTTCATTGAGTCCGAAAATAATAGGAAGTGACGGGCCATAAATATCCAGATCCAGCAAGCCAACCTTTTTTCCCTGTTTGACCATGGCGCAGGCCAGGTTGGCAGCAACGGTGGATTTCCCCACGCCCCCTTTTCCGCTAGCAACAGCGATCACATGTTTTACATTTCCAAGGATGGGCGCCGGCGGTGATTGAGATTCGATTGGGGGAGCCTGGCGTGGTGCATCACCTGAGATTTCAACTGAAACAGTTTTAAAATGTTCAGATAACACCTTTTCTATGCTTTTGATCACTGCCTCTTTCTTTGCTTCATTTTGGGATGTGATATTGAGATGAACTGTCACCCGATCTCCATCCAGAGAGACATCTTTTACCATTCCAAAGGAAACAATATCCCTGGAAAATCCGGGATAATTAATGGATTTTAAATGGTCTAATACGTGTTCTTTATTCATGATGGAAAATCCAAAAAAAGCGGCTGCCAAATGACAACCGCTTTTTATTGTCTTAATCTAATTGCGATTCACTAGCCAGCATATTCGCAGCCGAACCATTCGTAGTTGATCTTGGAATATTTGTGCCACTCTTCAGGCACTTCACTTTCTTCAAAGATCGCTTCTACCGGACATTCCGGTTCGCAAGCACCGCAATCGATACATTCTTCAGGATCGATGTAAAGCATATCTTCATCCTTCGGGACAAAACCGTCTGCTTTTGCTTCCGCACCGGCACCTTCTTTATCATAGGGGCCATGAATACAATCAACGGGGCAAACCTCAACACATGCAGTGTCACAGGTTCCTACACAAGGTTCAGCAATAATGTAAGTCATTCTTGTACTCCTTCACGATAATGTTTAATTCTTGGTTCAAAAACAAGGTTCAATTTAAAGGGAAAATCCATTTGTAAAAAACGTTTTGGGATTAATTTCCACGCCTATTTTATCATGTTGAAAAAGGATCAGAATCGAAACCTTTCCCTGCTTTGGTTAGCCCAGGCGATTTCCCAGGCCGGCGATGCCATCTATCAACTTGCGCTCCTCTGGTTGGTATTGGATATGACCAATTCCTCTGTCATGACCGGACTCATTGCCATGGGTGCCTATTTGCCAGCACTTATCTTTGGACTCTATGCAGGTGTTTTTTCAGATAGCATGAATCGATTTCGGCTTATGATCTTTGCCAATGGGGGACAGGCATTGACTGTTTTATTGATTCCGCTTTTTCTCTGGTATGGACATAATAATGTTTGGGTGATTTGCGGATTGGCATTTATCCGTGGTTGTTTTAATACCCTTTTTCAGCCAGCGTTGAATTCCTTTATTCCCATGCTTTTTCCGTTGGGACGCTTGGTAAAGATCAACGCCATTCTGGCAACGTCCGGACAAATTGCCTGGATGATGGGGCCTCTTTTTGCAGGGATTCTTCTGACGGTAGTTTCACTCCCTAATCTGTTTATAGCAGATGCTGGCTCCTTTTTAATGGGCATCGGGTTATTATTATTCATCAGCCAACCGAAACATCCAAAACAGCCTGAAAAACACAGTCATTGGGATGAGCTGAAACGTGGTTTATCATATCTCTATGGGCAAAAGCCCATTTTTTGGATGATCATTATTACATTCATTAATAATCTGTTCATTATGGGTCCGGCCATTGTGGGTCTCCCAATTTTAGTAAAAATCGCATTGCATGGCACTGCATCGGATTTTGCATTTACGGAGGGCTGTATGGCAGCCGGAGCATTGGTAGGATCACTCATTGTTTCAAAATTGAATGGGCGGCTGTCTAATGGGTTGATATGGGCCATTGGATTAGTTTTAGATGGAGTCACATACTCTTTCATATATTGGGCAGCATCCGTAGAAATGGTCATGGTTATGATCTTTTTCCATGGGATAGGAATTCCACTCATCATGGTTAGTCGAACGTCCATTGTTCAAATTCACACACCGAACAAATTTCACGGACGACTTTTTTCTGTGGTTCATTTGGGCGTGGTTGGGACAACCGCAATTTCGGCTGGACTCGTTGGTATTATTACATCCATTATTTCCGTTAAACTATTGTTCTTTGGCATTGGGTGCGGTGCGGCACTTTGCGGGTTCATTGGACTTGCAATGCCGTCGCTCCGAAACATCAAGTAAGTTTGGTTATGGATAGGGCGCATCATTATATCGTCATCGATCAGGGGACATCTTCCACGAAGGCATTTTTGTTTGATTCAAATGGGAAGGTTCTCTATTCAAAAAAAATCAAGCACGATTTGTCTCGCCCAAAGCAATTCCATGTAGAATGTGATGCCAATGTGATCCTGAATGCATGCTCAGAATTATTTCAAGATATGGTGCATGCTTCCGGTGATGTTGCTATTCACAATGTGGGATTGGCAGTTCAGCGTTCCACTTTTTTATTTTGGGAAAAGGAATCCTGTCTTCCTGTAACGCCTGCCATCAGCTGGCAGGATAGCCGGGCTCATGCCATTGTTGATGAATTTTCTGAACATTCTCAAAAACTGTGGAGAATTACAGGGACACCTTTAAGCGCTCATTTTGGAGGTCCGAAATATTTACACATGGTGCGGAAAAATAATGAATTGAAGTCCCGTGTTGAAAAAGGCGATTTATATTTTGGCCCCTTGAGCGGATTCTTATCCCAAGCCATGACCGGCACACCCGGAGTGGATGAAACCATCGCATGTCGTTCATTATTTTTTGATATTCGATCAGGGGATTGGTCTTATTTTGCCCTGGATCTGTTCGGGATTTCTCGCATCTGTTTACCGCCATTGGCTCCTGTGAAATATAATCTGGGAAATATTTTTGCTACAGACATTCCGCTGTCCGTTGTAATGGGTGATCAACAAGCGGCACTCATTGGACAAACTGGTTTAGTCCCGGGTACCATTGCAAGCAATTTTGGTACATCTGCCAGTATTCAATACAATGCCGGAAAGAAACCCGTCGTATTGGATGGATTGATTTCCAGTGTTCTTTATTCGGATGAAAATGAAAAATATTTCATGGTAGAGGGTACCATTAACGCCTGCAATTCTCTTTTCTATAATTTGGAAAATGTGTTGGATATTACCCATGAAAAAATGAAATGGGACCAGCGAGCATCAAAAACTGAAACCAACGGTATTTTTATTCCCGGATTCAGCGGTCTTGCAGCACCGTACTGGACGCCGGGATTTGATGATATTTATATTGGGTTGAATAAGGATTCGGATAAAAATGAAATTGTGCGAGCCGGCATGGAATCCATTGGATTTTTGGTGAACGATATTTTGGGTTGTTTATCGCCCATTATAAAATCAAAACCGTACATTCTCACTGCTGCAGGCGGTGGCGCCAGAAATCCATTGCTACAATTTATTGCTGATTTAACAGGGCTTCCTGTGGGGCACTCTGCCATGAAAGACAGAACGGCTTATGGCGTATATAAATTGTTAAACCCGAACTACCAATCGGATGCATCCAAAAGTGTGGATCAGATTTTTTCTCCCGAACAATCGGATAAAATAAAGGAGAAAAAAGAGCAGTGGCGGGATGCTATCAATAGAAATCTCAAATAACAGCAGAAACCACTGCTTGGTCAGAAAGATCATCTACCAAAAAGGTGGGATTCACAGATTCGATCAATTCTCTTTTTTCCGGTTTCCGGCACACAATCACAGACTCGCACCCATTTTCATTGGCTGCTTCTGCATCTTGGGCTGTATCTCCCACCAAGACCATATTTTCTAAGCGATAGGATTCTGCCAACACATCCCAGGCTTTTTCCCTCGCTAAGCGGGGCATAGAACTTTTTTCCTCCGCATCATCGGCAAAAATGCCAAACTTGAATCGGTCCCATAAGCCGAATTTTCCCAATTTGATTTTGGAGATCGGTTTCATGTTTCCGGTTAAAAGGCATGTGGCGTGTCCAGCCTTTTCCACAGCCTCCAACAGGGTTATACAATCACCATAAACGAAGGGGACATCCGATGTTAAAAATTCAGATTCCATGGAGGCGATGTAACGATCCAAAATAGTCGCAAGTAAATCTTCCGACACCATCCCGCCGTGATCAAGCTTGGCTAAAGCATTTCGGGTAATGCTTCGGTCTGTGAATCCCGCCACATCATTGTAACCCAGTTCAACTGTTTTTCCGGTTTCAGCAGAAATGGCTTTGGCTAAAAGCCCACGGGACACACTCCCAGGGGAGATCAACGTGCCGTCAATATCAAAGAGGAAAAGTTTTTTTAACGTCATTTTGCAAGTGCACCCATGGGATCCCAGGGCTTCAGCGGAATCGGCTCACTGATTTGGTAAAGGTCCACCAATTCATCCGGCAAGCAGGATTTGTGAACCACCACTTCATAATTGTATTCATCGAACCATTTATCTGTCATGATGTGGTAACCCTTTTCTCCGCCTTTGTCTCCCCAACTGTTTTCCACGCGCCATTTGGTTGGGTTTCCATTAGAATCCAAATCCACACCGGTGAACAACATAGCATGGGTCATTTGGCTGTCGCCGTACTCTAAACGCGCTGCTTTATCCATGCCAAATTCAGTTCCGTAGAAAGAATTATAATCAAACAAATCCATATCCATGACACCCAAGTCACGATGAAAATGCTTTCCCACATCACAGCCAAACCAGACAGGATCATTATTTTTCAAAGAGTTGATTGCGGCCTGTTTCATGGCATTGCTTTCCACATTTAAATAACGGATTCTGTGACCATCCACTACATTTCCTAAAAATTCCACCGTATAGACTTTGTTGTATTCTTTATCGCCCATGGGACAATTGATCAGGCAAACATATTCATCCAGATTCAACCCAACATGGTCGCGAAAAAAGGTTTGCGGAGTCAATTTTTCAAACCGGAAAAAATCTTTTTTCTTATTACGAATTTGCCAATTAAATGATTCCGGGGGGGTGCCCAAATGAATGGTGAGCATTTGATATACTTCCTCCAACATGTCTGTTTTCCTGGATTGCAATTCTGAATCGGATGCGCCGTAATGCTTCGCTTCCCGAAGTTGTTTCGCATATTCTCTGAGTTTCCGTGTAACCATCCGATTCATTCTCATGGATTTACTGGAGGAATATGATTCAGGCATTTCGGACTGGGGCACAACACCGTACTTATTGATGAGATTCACCCACATATCCCATTGTCCACCATCTTGAATCGGATTGTCTAAGAGATGCATCACCAGTCTCGAGTTCCAGGGTTCATCGGTTGTTCTTAAAATGGATTCCAGGAAATAATTGGATTTTTCCAGCTTATCCCAAAACATGAAATAACTTTGGGAAAATTGAAAATCTTTCAAATTATGTTTTCTGCCTAAATAGATTCGGAAAAGGTTTAACCCTGCAAACCCCCAACAGCGTCCACTGGATTTTTGATTGGTGGCAGGCATTTCTCCTGTGATTACATCGGAAAATGAATGATCTATTTTCCTGAAATGCTCCCAATCCATAGCCAGTTCTATCACCTCATTGCGGATGGATGCATTCCGCGCCAAGCGGACCTGGGCATCATCTAATGTGTTCTTCCTGAAATCATTGATGGTTTTTTTCAAAATCTTTTTACTCATGTTTTTGTCCTTCATTAAATTGAATTGATTCGATCATATTTTCGGTCATCTCCCACAGCTTATTTTGGTCGTCGGTATTGTAGGAAACATCCGAACTTTGTACTGCTTTGCATTTATCAAAATATTTACCGCTGATGTCCTCCACCTCATCAGAAACTGCCAGGTAAACACTGGTTCTGGCGCCCTTCACCACATTAATGGCGAATAGGGATTTCGCCGCATTGATGGATCCCCGGGCTAAACCTGAATTATTATTTCCAAAATTTGAATTCACAAAGCCGGGATGCAGACAATTAAATGTAACCCCAGAATCTTTAAAGCGACGATTGCATTCGTATGTGAAAAGAATATTCATCAATTTCGAGCGACTGTACGTCGGCCAGCCTTTATAATCTTCAATGCCTTGGATATCATCAAAATTCAATTCGGCATTCCGGTGGGCTGCGGAGGCCACATTGACAACCCGTCCTTTGCTGCTTTTCTTAACCATCTCCAGCAGTAATTGCGTTAAATAAAAATAAGCCATGTGGTTCAAAGCAAATGTATTCTCAAAACCTTCTTCCGTCATTTCCGGGGTGTTGAAATAAGCGCCGGCATTGTTGACTAAAACATCAATATTGTTATAAGCGGACTGAATTTCACTGGCTAAGGTGTTAATATTTTTCATGTGAAAAAGGTCCGCATGATGAAAGTGTAGATTTTCATTTCCGGTTTCAGCGATAATCTCAGAAACTACGGATTCACCTTTTCGTCGGTCGCGACCAACAAAACCAAGGGTAAATCCTGAGCGTGCTAAGTCAAGGGCCGTTTGTTTCCCGATGCCATCGGTTGCCCCGGTGATGATACATGTTTTATTCATTTAATTTCTTTTTTCATGTAACATG
>Ga0208391_1000502_pt1 | contig 21090 bp, 21 predicted proteins | sample Knorr_S23_td_Bot_FD_185612 | JGI IMG/M metagenome (GOLD analysis project Ga0208391, IMG submission 185612) | Marine microbial communities from Southern Atlantic Ocean transect - Knorr_S23_td_Bottom_ad_3770_LV_A (SPAdes) (version 2) | ecosystem: Environmental > Aquatic > Marine > Oceanic | place... | reverse complement strand
CTCCTGTCCCATCTCGCGTTGCAGCGCATTCGCCATCGCGATGTCGTCGTCGCTCCACTCGGGCAGACCCACCAGCTCGATATTCGCCTGCGCAACCTCCGCGACCGGCTTGCTGAAGTGGCGGCTCCAGGCGGAGCCAATGGTCATGATGGTATCGATCTGCGTGCCGGTCATCATCGCAGCACCCTGCGCCATCAGCTTGGCGGCGTCGTACATCTCGACCACGTGCTCGTAGTCGACTTCCCGCAGGAAGAACCAGATCGTGGCCGTCTGCGGCACCACATTCGGCTGATCACCGCCCTCGACGATGATGTAGTGCGAGCGCTGTGGCGGACGCAGGTGCTCGCGCTTGAACTCCCACGCCTGAGCCATGAGCATGACCGCGTCGAGCGCGGAGCGGCCTCGCCAGGGCGACCCGGCCGAGTGTGCGGTCTCGCCACGAAAGCGGAACTGCGTCGAGACCAGCGCGTTGCCGCTGGTATGTCCCCACGTCATGGAAAAGTTCGAGGAAACGTGCGTGAAGAGGTTGACGTCCACACCGTCGAAGACGCCTTCGCGCACGAAGAACGCCTTCGAGCCCAGCTGCTCTTCGGCGATGCCCGGCCAGATCAGGAGCGTGCCGTCGATCCTCTCTCGCTCCATGAGCTCCTTCACGTTCAGCGCGGCTACGATATTCACCGCCTGCCCTGAGTTGTGCCCTTCGCCATGGCCGGGCGCCATCGAAAGAATCGGGTCCCGGTACGCGACTCCTGGCTTCTGATTCGATTGCGGGATCCCGTCGACGTCCGATCCGAGTGCGATGACTGGCTCGCCGGTACCGTTCGACCAGCGCGCCGTCCAGGCACTGGGCATGCCCGCCACGCCGAGCTCGATCGCGAAGCCGTGCTCTTCGAGGATGCCGGTCAAGTAACGCTGGGTCTCGAACTCCTGCATGCCCAGCTCACCGAAGCTGAAGAGCATGTCCACGATCTCCTGGACCATCTTCGCGTCGTCCTCGACCATGCCGAGCGCCTCCGCCTTGAGCGACTCGAGGCGCGCGTCCGCTTGCGCTGAGAGCAAGGAAGGCGCGGAAGCCCCAAGAATGAGCACCGCGAGCAACGGGCGGAACGTAGAACGGCGCATGCACGAATCCTCAAGGCAGAACACATCGCAACCCCGGAGTTATCGAGTCCCGGGGAGGGCAGCATGCGTCCGATGATCGATGCTGGCAAGCCGAGCTATTCGAGCTTGAATTCGGTGACCAGAATGTCCAGCGAGCCAGCGACCTCGGCGAGCTCGACCGCGGAGCCGCAAAGCTGCTCGGCCCCCTCCGCGGTGCAAATCGCAGCCTGCGCCACCGACACTATGCTGCCCACAACTTTGTCCGTGCCGTGACTCGCCTCTGACGCGCTACGAGCAATCTCAGCGACGGCCACGCTCTGTTGCTCCACCGCGCTCGCGACCGTGAGAGAGATCTCGTTCATCTGCTGGATCACCTGCGAGATCGACCGGATCCCAGCGACGGCATCCGACGTCCTACGTTGCACTTCGTGGATCCTGTCGGCGATCTCTTCGGTGGCCTTAGCAGTCTCGTTGGCAAGCTGCTTCACTTCGGTGGCTACGACAGCGAAGCCCTTTCCAGCTTCCCCGGCACGAGCCGCTTCAATCGTCGCATTGAGCGCTAACAGGTTGGTTTGCTCGGCGATGGTGGTGATCACCCTCACGACTTGGTCGAGCTCGAGATCGTCGATGACGGCTGCGAGAGGGCTGCCACCGACACGCCGGTGCGCACCCTGAACCACGAACTGCGTGCCTGTCGAGAAGAACGCGAGGCGTCCCTGGAGCGCGGCAGCCCGCATGTCCGCCGTACCGTTGCCCGCTAGACCGGCCTGCACCTAATCAGTGGTCTACCCATACGCCTGGGTGGCAAAACCGTGAATCAAAACCTGCTGGGCCTCGGTCTGGCTCGCCAGCGAAGCCCCGCTCACGACCACCGCGGCGAGGACGGTGTTCAAGTCCTTGATTGTCGCTCGCACCGTTCCTTCCTCCTGCCGGTGTGAATGCTGTCCCTGCGGGGTGGGCCCCCGCTACACAGGCAAGACTCGGTCGACGAGCTGGTGGCCTTACTAAGGCCTCTTCACTAGATCGGCGGGGCCTCGAACCCCCCGAGTTCCCTCTCCAGGTGCGCCGCGACCGCGAGCGCCACATGCTCCTGAGCCGGCGCCGTCACGACCTGGATCCCGATCGGCAACCCCTCGGGAGAGGTACCCGCCCGCACCACCACACCCGGCCATCCAGTCACGTTGTAGGAGAGCGTATAGCTGTAGTCCGGAAAGCTCGTCGTCCCGTGCGGAATGGCCGGCTTCGCGTTGACCGGGCACAGGATCACGTCGTGCTGCTCGAAGTACGCGTGCATGCGGCTGCGCACGGAGTACAGGTCCGCCAGCAGCTCGTCCAGCTCTACCGCGCCAAGTGAGGCTCCAGTCGTCACGATCGACGCCTGCTCCGTCCCGGCGTCACGCAACAACCTCCGCTCCACGGCGTTTCCATCCGCGCCGAAGACCCTGAACCCGATGCTGAAGGTCTGCTCTAGGCCATCTGGACGGTCCTCACTGACGGGCGCGCCCAACGACGCCATCGCTTCCGCCGCGGCTCGCACCACCGCCTGCGTCTCCGTCGTCGGCGTGCTGATCCCGTTGTCCGTGTGGAAGCCCACACGAAGTGACGCAAGATCGACCGCGCTCGGATCGCCGAGCGGCATGGGGACGATCGCGGGGTCGATGTTGTCCGGCCCCACGAGGATGGGCAGCAACAGCACGAGGTCTTCCACGTAGCGCGCCAGCGGTCCGAGCTGCTGGAACGAGTCGTGCGTACCGCCAAACGGGAAGATGTGCCCGGTGCGCGGGACGCGGCCGTGTGTCGGCTTGATGCCGGCGATGCCGTTGAAGTGGGCGGGCAGGCGAATGCTGCCCCCGTAGTCGCTTCCGATGTCGAATGCCGCACCGCCGCACGCGACGATGGCGCCGGCGCCTCCGCTGCTGCCCCCGGGGGTGCGCTCCAGGTCCCAGGGACTGTTGGTTCGCCCGTAAACCAGGTTGTTCGTCTCGTACGAGAGCGTCAGCTCGGGCGTGTTGGTCTTGCCCAGCAGGATCGCGCCCGCTTCGAGCGCGCGGCGCACAACGGTTGCATCCCGTTCCGGCACGAAGTTCGCCCGACCCAGCGTGCCCCCGGTCGAGATCAAGTTGGCCGTGTCGAGCGAGTCCTTGATGGTCATCGGGACACCGTGCAGCGGCCCCCACGACTCGCCACTGGCTTGGGCCTCGTCCGCGCGTATGGCGTCGGCGCGCGCCTCTTCCGCACGCAGCTGCACGACAGCGTTGAGCGCGGGGTTGACCTGCTCGATGCGGGCCAAGCACGCCTCGACGACTTCGGACGAAGAGATCCTTCCTTCCCGAATGCCGGCCGCGAGGGCGCTCGCCGAGGAGTAGTGAAGGGGATCGATCAGTTGACGCGACCCCGTCAGAGCCGCCGATGCACTGGACACTGTAGCACCCTCCTCACAGCCAGAGGCGGCCGCCAGGACGGCGACGCCACCGGCAAGCTTGAGCATATCCCGGCGGCTGAGGTCGTCGCGGTCTCGGTCAGGCTGAGTAGTCATGATCCCTCCCGAGGCACGAATGCGACGATGCGCAGTGGACCCCCGCTGCCTCCCTCGATCTTCATGGGCAGCGCGACAACGTAGCTCCCCGTCTCCGGCAGCGCCTCCAGGTTCGCAACGTTCTCGAAGCCCGAGATATTCTCGGTGTACAGGATCACATGCGTCTCGAAGTCGGCCGATTGGCCATAGTCGATACTCGGCGTATCGATTCCGACCGCGACGATGCCGCGGTTGGCGACCAACCAGCTTGCCGCCTCCCCGCCGATGCCTGGAAAGTGCAGCTCGGGAACCGCTTCGGGGCCGACCATGTCGGTGCCCAGGTACTCGGTCCGGTCGCCCCAGCGGACTCCCCAACCCGTGTGCACGAGCAGTATGCCGCCGTCTGGCAGCATTCCGTTCTCGGCCTCCCACATGGTCAGGTCCTCAACCGTGAGCAGGTAGTCGCGCGTCGCGTGCCTCGACACGTCCACCACCGCGGCCGGCCCGATCAACCCGGTCAGTGGGATCTCATCCGCCGTGAGCCGCCCCTCCGCAAAGTGGATGGGTGCGTCGAGATGCGTGCCTCCATGCTCCACCGACGAGAACGCGTTCGAGGCGTAGAACCAGCCGCCCTCTACGACACCATATGACAGCTCGTCGAGCTGAAACCCGGCGGTGTCGGTCGGCCAATAGATCGTAGACTCGGAAAACGAGTGCGTGAGGTCGACCCAGTGGCCGCCGGTTCCATCGAAGACCGCGGAAAAATCGGAAGGGCCCGGCGCGGCCTCACACGCCGTGAACCCCAGCACAGCGACCAGCAGGAACTCCCTCATCCGCCCGCGACCTCGATCACCGTCTTGTACAAGAATTCCACGAAAATACCTACGCCAGCGACGGGAGTGCGCTCGTCGTTCCCGTGCGCCCGCGATCCCGTCGCAGCATCCGAGGGCAGCCCCATCCCGTATGCCAGGACACCGGCAGCCCTGAGTTGAGCCGAGTCCGTGCCTCCGGTGAGCATGGTCGGGACCGTGATCGCACCGGGAAACATCTCTGCCTGCACGGATTCGATCGCGCGGAAGAGATCGGAATCGATCGGCATCGGCTCCGAAACCGGCCGCCGCGGCCCAAAGCGTACCACTTCGATCGACTCATCGTCGACGACACGTTCGACCTCGGCCTTGAGCCACAGTGTGTCCTCCGCGGGAAGCGCACGGATATCCAGGGTCGCGATGGCTTCGGCCGGGATCACGTTCCTACGGAAGCCGCCTTCGATGATCGTCGGCGAAATCGAAGTCCGGAGCATCGAGTTGGCCGAAATGTCTGTCAGCCGGAGCTGTTCCTGGACCACGTCGCTGATCGCCGGGTTCTCCAGATTCCGGTACAGGAAAGCGGTCTCGGGACTCGAGACTTCCGCGACACGCCGGAAGTACTCGCGCGTTGTCGAGTTGAGACGCATGGGCATCTGCCAGGAACCGAACTTGGCGACAGCCCGCGACAGGGCGACGATCGGATTGTCGGGTCGTGGACGCGAGCCATGCCCGGACGTACCGCGCGCGATCAGCCTCATGCGCGTGGCAACCTTCTCGGTCGTGGCTATGGTGACGCGCGTGATCTCATCACCGACCATCGTCATGCCGCCGCCCTCGTTGAGCGCGAATTCGGCATCGATCACGTCGAAGTGCTCGGCGATCATGAACTCGATGCCGAGGTGCGGCATCGCTTCCTCGCCCGCGTTCGCCATATAGATGACGTCGCGGTCCAGCTCCACGCCCGAGCGCGCGATCATGAGGAAGACTTGAAGCGCGGACGCGCTCATGCCCTTGTCGTCCTGAGAACCACGGCCCCAGATGTAGCCGTCGCGGATTAGCCCCGCGAAGGGGTCGACCGACCATTGATCGCGCTCTACTCCTACGACATCGATGTGACCCATGAGCAAGATCGGCCGCTTCGAGCCATTGCCTCGGATGCGGGCCACCAGGTTCCCCCGGCCGGGCTCCAACTCATAGATCTTGGAGTCGATGCCCTCAGCCGCCAGCACGTCGCGAATGAACTGACACACTTCGGTCTCATTGCCCGGTGGCGAGCTCGAGTTGATGCGGATCATGCTTTGCAGCAACACCACGGCCTCGTCAGCCGCCGCGCCGAAGTCCGGGTCTTGAGCGGCGAGCGGTATCGACGCAAGTGTGGCGAGCAGCGCGATAGCGAAGGTTTTGCGCATGAGGAACTCCAAGCGTTCGGGATCTCAGCATTGTGGGTCGGCTGGAGCGCCAAGCCAAGCCCCCGGTCGGGGCTGAAGCTCTCAGCCGAGTGTGCGTTCTACGGTTCTAAACGCGCCTACAGCGACAACGAAAACGAGAACGTGGCGCCGTCACCGGGGCTGCCTTCTGCCCAGACATCTCCCCCATGAGGTGGGGCGACGTGTAGGGCTGTCGCGAGCCCGAGCCCGGTTCCCGCGAACTCCACTTCGGTATGCAGCCGCTCGAAGGCGTCGAAGATTCGCTCGCGCTGCTCGGGGTCGCGGGCGGTCGCATTGGAGCCATCAAGTCCCTGGAACAGCTTCGGGCCGTCTGCGCGCATACCGGCGCAATGGTGGTTCCTGGATCGGTCTCCGTGGCGGGCGTGCGCGCGGCGTTCAACGAAGAGGGTCTATGCCTCGACGAGGACGTGGAGGCGTCATTGCGCGGCCTGGCTACCGGGCTCCTGGACTTCGTCAAAGACTTCGTGTGCCCGAAGTACGCTCTAGAAGGCCATGGTGCGCGGCGAGGCCACGCCCTGGGTCACCAGCGTGTAGTGTGCCTAGAAGCGTGATCTAGGCCTTCCCGGGGAACGCCTCCAAGATTGCGAGCACGTGGTCGATGTCGGCCTCCGTGTGGTCCGCATTGATCTGCGTGCGGATCTCCTCGTCTCCACGCGGCACCACCGGGTACGCCAGACCGGTCGCCAGTACGCCGTTGTCATACAGGTACTGGACGAGATCTCGCGTGCGCTGAGTGTCGCGGATCATGAGCGGCACGACCGGGTGGTCACCAGGAATGGTCTCGATCCCGATCCGGCCCAGCCCGTCCTCGAAGCGCTTGGTCAAGGTCCGTAGGCGCGCGAGCAGGGCGGCACCCTCGTCACTGTCGACGATCTCGATGGAACGGAGCGCTGCGGCAGCTTCGCCCACTGTGATAGGGTTGGAGTAGATGTACATCTGCGACGATTCCCGCAGAAACTGGATCGTCGCCGCGTTCGCGACCACGTAGCCGCCGTTCACTCCGAACGCCTTACCAAGCGTGCCCACCAGGATGTCGACGGGAGCGCTCGATGTGTACTCCTCCGCCCCCCGGCCGGTGCGCCCAAAGGAGCCCACGCCGTGAGAGTCGTCGACGATGCACACGACGTTCTCCTCATAATCGGCGTCATGCCGAACACACATCGCCATGATTTCGTCCACAGGCGCGTGATCGCCACGCATCGAGAAGATGCCGTCGGTCACCACCAGCGCCCGCTTCGCTTTCCCCTTCCAATCCTCTAGCGCCGCGTCAAGCGCAGCGACGTCATTGTGCAGATAGATGGCCTTGCCCGCGGGCCGGCTCAAGCGCATCGCGTTGATGATGCAGTTGTGGTTGAGCTCATCCGAAATCAGAACCGTCTCGGAGGTGACCAGGGGCGTAATCGTGGAGACCACAGTCGCGTACGCGGACGAGAAAATCATCGCCGCCTCGCGTGAGTGGAAGTCGGCGAGCTTCGCCTCGAGCGCAACGTGGGCTCCATACGTGCCAGAGATGAAGCGCACTGCCCCAGGACCGGCCCCAAAGCTTCGTGTGGCCTCTTCCTCGGCCGCGATCACTTCAGGCCGGAGACCCATGCCGAGGTAGGAGTTGGAGTTGAGGCGAATGAACTCCTTGTCTCCCTCGCCCTGCAGGTAGACACGTGGGCCGCGATCCCCCAGTGCCGGTTTCACCGCCACCACGACGTTTTCCGCTCCTTTGGCGGTGCCCGCCTCCTCTAGGCTGGTGACGTGCGCATTCAGGACAGCGCTCAGTCGATCGGCAGGCATGGCTCTATTCTTCTCGCAGTTGCTCGAGCATGGCTCGGGTGGTCGTCGCGACGTCGAAGGCGGGCTCCCAGCCCCACTGCTCTCGCGCAGCCGAGTCGTCGACACGGTCGGGCCACGATTCCGCGATCGACTGCCGCACCGGGTCGATGTCGTAGTCTATTGTGAACTCCGGTAGGTGCTTCCGGATCTCGGCAGCCAGCGCTTCAGGCGCCAATTGCATGGCCGTCACGTTGAAGGCATTGCGGTGCACGAAGTTCGTCGAGTCTGCTTCCATGATCCCCATGGCCGCGCTCACCGCGTCTGGCATGTACATCATGTCGAGCTGGCTGTCAGGCGCGAGGAAGCACGTGTAGTGCCCGCGCGCGACCGCCTGGTGGAAGATGTCGACGGCCCAGTCAGTCGTACCCCCACCCGGCGGCGCGCCATACGAAATCAACCCAGGATAGCGCACTCCGCGAGTGTCCACACCGAAGCGCTGGTGGTAGTAGTCGCACAGAAGTTCGCCGGCCACCTTGGTCACCCCGTAGATCGTGGACGGCCGCATCAAGGTGTCCTGAGGAGTTCGGTCTTTGGGTGTGTCGGGCCCGAACACTCCGATCGAACTCGGCGTGAACACGGCACACCTCTGTTCTCGCGCCACGTCGAGCACCGATTCCAGGCTTGCCATGTTCACGTGCCATGCGAGGCGTGGGTCGCTCTCTCCCACCGCCGAGAGGATCGCGGCGAGGTGGTATACCGTGTCCGCGTCGTGGCGCATCACGGCCCGTCCGACCGCCTTGGCATCCGTGGCATCGAGCAGTTGGAACGGGCCGGGCTCCGTGATTTCTGAACCCAGGTGGCGTATGTCCGTGGCGAGGACGTTGGAGTCTCCATAGTGCTGGCGGAGCGCGGGCAAGAGCCACGAGCCGATCTGACCGCCGGCCCCGGTTACGAGAATTCTCTTCATGGGCGCCATTCTCGCGGCGCCTTGGAGAGGAATCAAGCCGCTCGCGGGCGAGACCTGAAAATCTCCGCGTTACCTTTTCGCGACTCTGACCGTCTTGTCTCTGACGCCCAACCACTGAGAAGGCGTCCATCCCTACGGAGACAGGAAATGAAGACCCTGAAAACCAACCGTGTGCTGACGTTCCTTGGAGCCCTGGCTGTCGCGGCCTGCGACGATGGCGCGCCCACGGCACCGGTTATCGAAGAACTGTTCACCTTGGCCGAGTCGATGGAACTAGAGGTGCTCGAGATCGGCAATGGAACCCATGACTTCGGGTTCCTCGTCGATGATGAATGGTTTGTACCGGACGATGCTCCCGATGTCGTTCCGGACGAGTGGGGCCACCAGAGCGCGACCCTGGTAATCGAAGGAGTCGGATCATGACGCGCATCCCACTGACACTGCTCACGCCCGCGATACTCGTAGCTCCTGCCGCACACGCACAGGAGTCCGCACGCGCGAGGGCCCAACGCACGCTCCCGGCGGACGTCTTCGCCAACGTGTCGGCTCTGGCCGTCGATGGCAGCTCATCCGGGATTCCGGACGGGCCGCTCTTCAACAAAGCCCTCGAGGGCGTGGCCAAGCGCGTGCCGATGGATCGGCTCATGCCGGCCATCGAGACGCTCGCTGGGCGGCTGGGGCGGGCACGGACCGCTCTCGGTCCCACAGCTGGTGTGCCGCTCTGCTCGTCGCCGGAGCCGACGCGCTCCAGCGGGGCATTCCCGCGCGTGCACTGCGTGCACTCGACTCCGAGGCGACTCGCTCGCCGACCGCGGTGCTGGTGTTGACTGAGTTGCATGAGACCGGCGTCCCCACCGACCGGGCGTTGGAGGTGCTTCGTGAAGCGACGGCGCAACGGACTCGGGAGGACCGGATGCTCGACATCCCCGCGGATGTGCGACGCCTGGTCCGCGAGGGTCGCCCACCCTCAGACGCCGCCGACCAAGTGCGCCGCGGGCTTCAGAGAGGCCGCGGCAACGGCGGCGTCGGCCCGCCCGTGCCTCCCGGATCCGATCCGACCACAGACCGCCGGCCCCGCGGGGGCTAGTCCCTCAGGCCGAACACGAACACCCCATATCCGCCTGACATCACGACGTACTGTTTGCCAAGGTGCGCGTACGACATGGGGTTCGTACGCGTAGCGGCGCCGACATAGAACGACCACAAAGGCTCTCCGGTGTCCGCATCGAGCGCGAAGATGTTGCCCTCCTGAGAACCTCCGAAGACCAATCCTCCACCGGTCGCCATCACCCCCGACCACGGTGGCGACAGCAGGTTGAACTGCCAGCGACGCTCACCGGTCAGTGCGTCGAGCGCGTAGACCCACCCTTGCGCCTGGTCACCATCGAGTCGTTGCTCCCCCCCGCCCAGGAAGGGCTGGCCTGGCTCGAAGTCGACATCCTGCTTGTAATAGACCGCTCCCATTTCGCGGACCGCCACGTAGAACCCGCCGGTGAGCGGCGAATACGAAGGGCTGAACCAGTTGGTAGAGCCCTGCAGGCTCGGCCAAACCAGAGTGCCCTTATAGGAAGGCTCGGTGCCCGGGATCACGATCGCCCGACCGTTCTCGTCGAGCCCCTCGGACCAGGTCTGCTTCGCGTACTCCACTCCGTGCAGGAACTCTCCCGTCTCCCGGTCGAGCACGTAATAAAACGCGTTCCGATTGGCGGTGACCAGCAGTTTTCTCGGTTCACCCTCCCAGTCGTCGTCCAAGAGCACTTGGATCTGATTGGCGTCCCAGTCGTGCGTGTCGTGCGGAGTGTACTGAAAGTGCCAGCGTAGCTCCCCCGTGTCGGCATCGAGCGCCATGACCGACGCGGTGTAGAGGTTGTCCCCAGGTCGAACGTCGCCGTTCCAGTCCGGGCCCGGATTCCCGATGCCCCAATAGAGCAGGTTGAGATCGGGGTCGTAGGAACCGGTGAGCCAAGTCGCGCCCGCGCCGGATCTCCAGGAATCGCCCCCCCAGGTATCGTTTCCTGGTTCTCCCGGTCCGGGGATCGTCCATGTGCGCCAAAGCCGCTCGCCTGTCGCGGCGTCGTAAGCGTCGACGAAGCCGCGGATACCGGTCTCGCCACCACTAATCCCCACGATCAGCTTCCCGTCGATCGCGAGCGGCGCCATGGTGATCGAGTGCCCCGTCTGATTGTCGGCGACCTCGACCTCCCACCGAACCGAGCCCGACCCAGCGTCGAGCGCGATCAGATACCCGTCGAGCGTACCCACGAATACCTGGTCGTCGAGCACGGCGACGCCACGGTTCACGCGTGGGAAGCCGATGTTCTTCACGCCGGCTGGCATGGGGCGGGTCCAACGCCACAGGGTCCGGCCTGTACCCGCGTCGAGTGCCGCCACGTTACTGGGCGGTTCGGTCAGGTACATGACGCCGTCCACGACCAGCGGAGTCGTCTCGATGAGCCCGGGGTTCTTCACCTGATAGACCCAAACAGGGGCCAGGTCCGCAACGTTCTCCTTGTTGATCTGATCCAGCGCGGAGAACCGGTGCGACATGTACGACCCCGAATAGGTGAGCCAGTTGGCGGGCTCCGAGTCGGAGTGCACGAGCCGCTCGTAGGGCACCATGGGCACTGCGGTCGTCGAGACCGCAGGCGACGCGGGCAAAGCCCTTCGCGACCCGGCGGAAGAGGCTCCGCAGCCGCTGATCAGCAGCGCCACCGATGCCAGGACCACCCACCGAATTCCGCCGGGCGCGATCATCGCCGCCCCCGTAGGCTCGCCATGTATGCCACGATGTTGGTCACCTGATCCTCAGTCAGACGCTCGCGATAGTCGGGCATCAGGCTCACGCCTGTCTCCCGTTCCAGTGATGCCATCTGACTCTTGTTGATGGAGTGATAGCGCCCGCGCCGGTCGCGAAGGTTCAATGCGAACGCATCTTCCGTGACGCGCATGCCACGCAGCTCGGTTCCGTCTTTCATGACCACGCTCACGACCAGAAAGCTCGAGTGCAGGCTGATCGGACCCTGGGGGATCGACGACCCGGGCAGCAGAATCGATTCGCGTAGGAACGGCAGCCCCCGACGCGCACCGATGTCGGACATGTCCGGGCCCAATCCGACACCTTTCCCGTTGACGATGTGGCACTCGGAGCATCCCGCACTGCCCTCGAACAGCCGCCGGCCCGACTCCGCATCGCCGGGAATCGGCCCCTCAGCGACACGCGCCAACGTCCACACATACGCGGCGATGTCAGTGGCTTCGCTCTCGTCGACCCACGCGCGAGACATCGCGGTGCCTGGAATTCCGTCGAGCACGATCCGGACCAAGTCGCTTTGCTCGGCGGCACGCTCGAACCGACGACCGAGCAGTGACGGACCTTCTCCACCATTGGCTGCAAGCCCATGGCAGCGGGCGCAGTGCGCGGCGAAAAGCTGCTGACCGCGGTCCTGCGAGCGTTCTACCTGGGTATCTCGATCCTGCGCCACCAGTTCCGTGGGCCCCACGGCGAATAGGCCTACGAGCGCCCAAACGCAGGCGATGCCTCGGTACAGGTACATATTCAGTCGCCTACCTCCACGTAGATCTCCCCGCCCTTCTCGCGGAACTCCGTCGCCATCTCCTGCATACCTGCCTCTATCGCCTCCACGGTGTCCAGACCCTGCTCTTTCGCGTACCGGCGGACGTCCTCGCTGATCCTCATCGAGCAGAACTTCGGCCCGCACATCGAACAGAAGTGAGCAACCTTGGCACCCTCGGCGGGGAGCGTCTCGTCGTGATACTCGAGCGCCGTAATGGGATCGAGCGAGAGATTGAACTGGTCACGCCATCGGAACTCGAAGCGCGCCTTCGAGATGGCGTTGTCCCAATCCTGAGCACCCGGGTGGCCCTTCGCCAAGTCCGCTGCATGCGCCGCGATCTTGTACGTGATCACGCCGATTTTCACGTCGTCACGGTTGGGAAGTCCGAGGTGCTCCTTCGGAGTCACGTAGCAGAGCATGGCCGTACCGTACCATCCGATCTGGGCCGCGCCGATCGCGCTCGTGATGTGGTCGTACGCGGGCGCGATGTCCGTGGTAAGCGGTCCGAGCGTGTAGAACGGGGCCTCCTCACACCACTCCAGCTGCTTCTCCATGTTCTCCTTGATGAGATGCATGGGGACGTGGCCGGGCCCTTCGTTCATCACCTGCACGCCGTGCTTCCACGCGACGCGGTTCAGATCGCCCTGCACTTTTAGTTCCGCGAATTGCGCCTCGTCGTTCGCGTCCGCGATGGAGCCTGGGCGTAGTCCGTCCCCCAGCGAGAACGACACGTCGTACTCGGCCATGATCTCGCACAGCTCGGGGAAGTGGGTGTAGGTGAAATTCTCCTTGTGGTGGGCCATGCACCACTTGGCGAGAATCGAGCCGCCGCGCGACACGATGCCCGTCATACGATTCGCGGTCATCGGAATGAAACGCAGCAGAACGCCGGCATGCACCGTGAAGTAGTCCACCCCCTGCTCGCACTGCTCGATAATGGTGTCGCGGTAGATCTCCCAGGTGAGATCCTCTGGCACGCCGTCGACCTTCTCGAGCGCTTGATAGATGGGCACCGTCCCGATGGGGACGGGCGAGTTGCGCAGGATCCACTCCCGCGTCTCATGGATATTCTTACCGGTCGACAGATCCATGACCGTGTCCGCACCCCAGAGCGTCGCCCACCGCAGCTTCGCGACCTCTTCTTCGATCGACGAGCTAACCGCCGAATTCCCGATGTTGGCGTTGATCTTCACCTTGAAATTGCGACCGATGGCCATCGGCTCGATCTCAGGGTGGTTGATGTTCGCCGGGATGATCGCTCGGCCCCGGGCGACTTCGTCGCGCACAAACACAGGCTCGACGCCTTCGCGGATCGCCACGAACTCCATCTCGGGGGTTATCTCGCCGTTTCTCGCGTACGTCATCTGCGTGACGGAACCGGAACCTCGAACGGTGCGAGTCTTGAGCGCTTCCGGCATTTCGACATTGGCCGCGAGTTCGCGCGTACGCCCGGTCTCGTGCGTGCCGCGCTCCTGGATCCATTGCTCGCGAAGCGGAGGTAGGCCCTCACGCACATCGAGGTCTTGAGGGCCACTCGTATCGTACACCCGGAGCGGCGGCTCTCCGCCAGACAGGTGGATCTCCCGCATGGGGACGGCGATCCCTCGGGTGCCCTCGATGTAGACCTTCTTGGAGTTCGGGTACGCACCCGGATAGTCGGTCCCGACGACCTCGCTACCGTTGCTCTTGCTCATTCGTGCTCCACTCATCGCGGAGGAGCGCGGGCGTAGAACAGCCGCCAGAGGGAGGCCCGGGCCAACGGACCTCGTCTTCTGCCGCGCTCCCTCCGCCGGTTTGAACCGGATCAGGTTCCAAGGGTCTCTCTCAATCCGGATACTTTATCCGGATGCCCCTGGCGGCTTCTGAAAGGTACCCGCTAGAGCGGCGGCAGCAACTCCCGCACGCGGTCATACAAAGGGGTCACAGCCGCCAGTTCCTCGCTTCCGAGGTTCTGTATGAGTCTTATCCTGGCACGCTGAAGGCCGATCCACGCCTTGTCGAGCTGACTCTCCGGCATCCCTTCCTGGATGTTCCGGAACGGCCTGTCACTGGGCACGTCCCCTGCCTCCAATCGCTCGATGAGATTACGGAACGAGAAGGCCGCAACATCAGCCATCCAGCTTCTGGGGGCCACGCGAACAGCCGTAAACAAGTCCTCATACGGGTTGCCACTGGCCTCGACGCGGGCAACCTGCGAACGCAACGCATGCAAGGTCGCATGGCGCGGTAGATGTTTGCGAGCCAGGGCTGTGGCGAGGTAGGTACTGGCATGCCGCTCGGGCGCGAACGCCCAGCCCAAATACATCCACACCGCCCAGTTCTCTTCTGCGTTATCGATGGGCACGTTGTGCTGAATGGACTTCCTGGCCGCGTTACCGACGTCCCACCACGCGTCGTGTAGTGAGAAGTGCAGAGGTGCGTCGCTTCCCGATCGGAGCATATGCTGCGCGACCAGGCTCGCGGTCCAGCGACGGGCTTGGAAGCAATCGTCGGCCTCGAAGCGGACCGGCTCCTCCAACTGACAGGGTGCCATGGTGCTCTGCGGATCCCGCTCGGCGATGCGCAGAGCCATCGTGGCGGCGTAGAGGTCCTCGTAGCTACCCGAGGTCTGATACCTGCTCAACGCTCCCCCAGCGAGCTCGTTCGAGTGGCGCAGCAGACTCTCCGGGAACGGGTCGTCGGGCATCCAATCCAGATTGCTTTCTTCGAACGACCAGCGCGGGAAGCCGAGAGCAATCGGCACATCCGTGGGGTCGATCGCCAATAGTGCCGAGCTTGTGAGCTCGCTGGGCCACGCATCGGATCCGAAGAGCGCGGTGGCGAATTCGAGGTCGCCGGTGAGCTGCACGCCACCGGGTTGGAAGCTCGTGGCAAACCGTCCCACAGGGGCAACCGCCAAGGTGCGGATGTACGCGACGATGTCGGACGAGGTGTTCATGTCCACGTGTCCGAGTGCGCGACGCACCACCGTCGAGTCGGGGTAGGAGAAGTAGGCCAGGTCGAAGCTGTCGCTGGAAGCGTGACAGGAGGCGCACTCTCCCCGGAATACCAAGCGACCTTGGATGGCACTAGCGCTCGGAAGGGTCCCCGCCGAGTCGTGAGTCGGCCTTTCCGGACCGCTTGGCGTACTGCAGGCGAACGCGAACAGCACGGACACAGACATGACGGCCCGCAAGAAATTTCCCCGGTCCACTTCCCCTCCCCACGCCGTCTTCCACCATGGCCCGCAGGCCCTCAACGACTAGCACACCTCTACGTCGGCCGGTCTCAAAAGGTGCCAAAGGCCCCGAAAGCACGATCCCGTGCTTAGCCAACCCCCCAAATGAGGTACGCGCCCACGACCGTACCGACCATCGCCATCCCATACGTCAGCACCGCTATGACCTCGTTGAGGTGGGAGAGCTGCAGGCCGTCGTACAGCGTGTAGCGGAAGCGGTGCGCCCAGTGGAACAGGCAGAGCATGACGAAGACGATCAAGCCGAGGCGCGTCAGCGGATGGCGAACGAGCCATTGCAGATCGTCGATCGGCGCACTCTGCACCCAACCTAGAGGCAGCGCGATGAACAGCACGAGGATCAGCACCGGAAGGAAGAGCGCCGACGCCATGCCGCCGCCGCCGAACAGTACCCAAATGATGGGCTCCCTGGATCGCTTCATCGCTACCTCCAGAGTAGGAGCCAGGCCACGACAACCGAGCATGCGAACCATGCCCCGTAGTGACCGATGAGCACCGCGGTGGGGGGCACCTTGCGATCACCGAGCTTCACGACGATGGCCATGGGGGCCAGGTTGAGCCAGGTGATGGTGTGGAAGAGGATGACGAAGAGCACGAGCACATGGGCCGTGATCACGAGTGGATGTGAGAGCCGACTCATCGCCGCCTCCCAGGCGGGCTCGCCCTTGTTCAAGGTGAGCACGAGCGCCACGACGACAGCCGCAGCATAGACGACGAACACGCTCGTCAACTCACGCGCGATGAACACCGCGTACGACCGCTTGTGCAGCCACCAGAAAATGGGGACGCGCTTGCGATACCACCGCGGATAGTACAGCCGGTACCCGGGGTTCATGACGAGCTCCGCGGCATGAGGAGAGACTTGAAGTAGTCCATGGTCGCGGAAACCTTGTAGCGCTGGATGGCGCCAGCCGGGTCGACGCCCTTCGGACACACCTCCGTGCACTCGCCCACGAGCGTGCAGCCCCAGATGCCGTCGTGCTGGGAAAGCACGTCCATCCTCTCCTCAGCGCCCTCGTCGCGCGAGTCCAGGTTGTAACGTTGCGCGAGCGCGATGGCCGCAGGACCGATGAACTCGGGCTCGAGGCGATAGACGGGACATGCGGAATAACAAAGCATGCAGTTGATGCACATCGAGTACTGCTTGTAGTCGGCAAGTTGCGAGGGCGTCTGCAAGTACTCGCCGTCCTCCACCGGCTTCTCTTCGTCGCGAATGAGCCACGCTTTGACATCGGAGAGCTTGTTCATGAAGTCCCCGATGTCCCCGACCAGATCGCGGATCACGGGGAAGCCCTCGAGCGGCTCGATGCGGATGGGGCCCGGCAGCAGGCTCTCCAAGTACGTCGCGCAAGTCAGCACCGGCTGGCCGTTGGCCAGCATTCCGCAGCTTCCGCATACGCCCATGCGGCACGCCCACCGATAGGACAGGCTGCCGTCCAGATCGTCCTTGATGTAGTTGAGCGCGTCGAGGATCATCCATTCCGGGTGGAAAGGAACCTCGAAGCTGTCGAACGTGGGTTCCGACTCCACTTCAGGGCGGTAGCGGAAGACTTCTAGTGTGACGGTTTCCGGCATGGTAAGGGTCTCAGACATCGGAAGCTTTCCTCCCGTACACGCGTTCGCCCGGCGGCCACTTCGTGACGGTGACCGGTTTGAACTCGACCCTTGGCGCGCCATCGTCCGAGCGGTACACCAGAGAGTGGGCAAGGAATTCGTCGTCGTCGCGATCGGGGTAGTCGGTCCGTTGGTGTGCTCCTCGGGACTCCGTGCGAGCCAGGGCCGAGTCCAGGACCGCACCAGCGACGTCCAGCAGGCTGGAGAGCTCGAGCACTGAGACGAGTTCGGTGTTGAAGGTACGGCTGTGGTCGTCCAGCCCGATTCGCTGGAAGCGCTCCCGCACACCGTTCACCGTTTCGACAGCGTCGTTGAGCCCCTCCGCGTTCCTGTAGATACCGGCTCCCGCCTCCATGGCCGCCTGCATTTCCTTCCTCAGGGGCGCCACGCGCTCGGGGCCAGAAGCGTCGAGGAACTCAGTTTTCAGGCGGCGTTCCTCGTCCTCCGCTTGTGCGATGAGCGCCGCGCTCGGTGCGGGCTGAGCAGCAGCGAATTGGGCCGCAGCGCGTCCGGCCCTCGCCCCGAAGACGAGCAGTTCAGTGAGCGAGTTGGACCCCAGGCGATTGGCGCCGTTGATGTTGACGCAAGCAACCTCGCCCGCCGCGTATAGGCCGTCGAGCGCTGTCGCGCCCTGAATGTCGGTGTCGATACCGCCCATCATGTAGTGAACCACGGGGCGAACCGGAATCATGTCATGTACCGGATCGACCTTCTGATACTTGAGACAGAGCTCGCGCACAAACGGGATCTTCTTATCGATCTCCGCTTCGCCCAAGTGGCGGATATCGAGATGCACCACGTCCCCGTACGGGCTGGAAACAGCCCTTCCGGCCTGGCTCTCTTTCACGAACGCCTGGGACAGTCTGTCGCGAGGTCCGAGCTCCATGGAGCGCTTCACCGGCTTGGGCTCAGGCGTCCCCAGATCGTAGTCCTGCAAGTAGCGATAGCCGTCCTTGTTGAGGAGCCAACCGCCCTCGGCACGAGCAGCCTCCGTGATCAGAATGCCCGTGAACGGCAACCCGGTTGGGTGATACTGGACGAACTCCATGTCCTTGAGCGGAACACCCGCGTGGTACGCGAGAGCCATACCGTCACCGGTCTTGATGTTGGCATTCGTAGTGAACGGGAAGACTTTGCCCCCTCCCCCGCTGCAAACGATGACCGCTTTGGCGAACAAGGTCTGGACCCTGCCAGAAGCCAGTTCGATCGCCACCACGCCTTGGCAACGACCGTCGTCGACGAGCAGCCGCGTGACGAAGAATTCGTCGTAGCGCGTGATGGGTGGATAGCGGAGCGTGGTCTGGAACAGTGCGTGCAGCATGTGGAAGCCGGTCTTGTCCGCCGCATACCACGTGCGCTCGATCTTCATGCCACCGAAGGGACGAGTGGCGATGTGGCCGTCGGGCTGCCGGCTCCAAGGGCACCCCCAGTGCTCGAGCTGGATCAGTTCCTTGGGTGCTTCCTCCACGAAAGCCTCGACGGCGTCTTGATCGCAGAGCCAGGCGCCACCACTGATCGTATCGTACGCGTGCGCTTCCAGGCTGTCCTCTGGACGGACCGCTCCCGCAGCGCCCCCCTCGGCAGCGCCAGTGTGGCTGCGCATCGGGTACACTTTCGAGACGACCGCGACGCTGAGGCCAGGGTTCGTTTCGGACACGGCAATCGCCGCGCGCAGGCCCGCCCCTCCGCCTCCGACCAATAATACATCATGGGTTACGCTGTCCACGCTGCTCCTGAGTCGCCCCAGCGGCAGAGCCCCAGACCCTCAAAAAGTGCAGGATCCGCCCGGCGCCGAGACCTGGTCTGAAAATATTGACCACGCAGCCTATCACCTGCGGTCTGAAACTACAACGCCTCAGAAATCGCCTCGGTCAGCGACTTAGCGGACTGGTCTCGCGTGGTAATCACTCGAGTCCGAGCTCCGCGCGCTCCTCAGGGGCCGGAACACAGTGCGGGTGGCGTTCGATCATCCTCACGCAAGCGTTCCACCGAAGCGTGGCGTCTCCAACATCGGTGGGACGGGTGTCACCGCAGTCGATGGCGAGCTGATACTGCTCGAGGGCATACTGGAACCACTCATAGGCGATGAATCCGGAGCGCGTGCCGCGTCGACCAAGCAGAGCTTTGGCTTGCCGCTCACAAATCAGGCCACCGAAATACGCGCGATCGAACTCTCGACGGAGCCGAGGAAGAACCTCCCGCGCTTGCTTGAGCAGTGACGGGCTGCCCTCCTTGAACTGGTCGGTCCGGGCGAGAAGCAGGTTGATCAATGCCTTTTGATGCTCCGGATCCACTTCGAGGATGTCGATGCAGATGCTCTCGGCTTCTTCCGGCTCGTTCAGCAGCCTGTAGTGCTCCACCTTGGCGAGCGCAGCTGGCACCGCGTCGGCTAATAGTGGCTTGATCTCGAAGTTGTCCATCCGCCTCTCGCAGCTACTGGGGGACCATCTTCCCCTGCCGATCAACCGGATCGAGCAGAGACGCACGAAGGTAATCGCGGTTCATGCGGCCGATGAAGCCGATGCTTATTCCCTTGGGGCATTGCGCCTCGCATTCCCCATAGTTCCGGCAGGCGCCGAAGCCCTCCTCCTCCATCTGCCCCACCATGTTGCGCACGCGCTCGTAGCGCTCCGGCTGTCCCTGGGGAAGCAAACCCAGGTGAGAGACTTTGGCGGCGGTGTAGAGCATCGCCGATGCGTTCGGGCATGCGGCCACGCAGGCGCCACACCCGATGCAGGACGCCGCGTCGAGAGCCAACTCGACCGTGTCGGGCTCGATAGGCACGGAGTTGGGATCCGGCTTCGGACCGGAATGCACGCTGATGAATCCTCCGGCCTGCATGATCCTGTCGAACGCGCTTCGGTCCACGATCAGGTCACGCACCAGCGGAAACGCCGCCGCGCGGAAGGGCTCGATGGTGATCACGTCGCCGTCCTGGAAGTGACGCATGTACACCTGGCAGGTGGCGGATTCGGGCAGCGGGCCGTGAGCCTGCCCGTTGATCACCATGGAGCACATGCCGCAGATCCCTTCGCGGCAGTCGGAGTCGAACGCGATGGGGTCCTCCCCCTTCGCGGTGAGCTGCTCGTTGAGAATATCCATCATCTCGAGGAACGACGTGTCCGGGCTGATGTCGTCCACCGAGTACTGCACGAGAGACCCTGGAGCCTCGGGCCCCAGCTGCCTGTGAACTCTGAGCGTGAACTTCATCAGCGCGTCACCTGTTCAAACCTTGTAATTGCGCTGCGCCAACGGCAGGGCGTGGAAGGTCAGCGGCTCCTCGTAGAGCGAGGGCGCCTCGTCGGAGCCCTGGAAGTCCCATACGGACACGTGGGCGAAGTCCAGGTCATCGCGCAGCGCCTCTCCCTCCTCGGTCTTGTGCTCCTCGCGGAAGTGGCCGCCGCACGACTCTTCGCGGGTTAGTGCATCGAGGCACATCAGCTCCGCGAGCTCGAGGAAATCAGCCAAGCGACCCGCGTGCTCGAGCGACTGGTTGAGGTGCTCACCCGTGCCATTGATCCGCAAATTGGACCAGAATTCGTCACGCAGCTGGGGGATGATCTTCAGGGCTTCGCCCAGACCCTCCATGTTGCGGGACATGCCACAGCGGTCCCAGACGACGCGGCCGAGCTCGCGATGCAGAGACTCGACGGTCCGCGTGCCCCCGATGGCGAGTAGATGCTCGATCCGGTCTTTCACATCGCGCTCGGCTTCGCCGAACGCCGGGTGTTTGCTGTCCACGTCACCGTAGGGGTGCCTGCTCAGGTAGTCCCCGATCGTGATCGGTAGGATGAAGTACCCGTCGGCTAGGCACTGCATCAAGGAGCTCGCCCCCAAGCGGTTCGCCCCGTGGTCAGAGAAGTTGGCCTCCCCGATCGCATACAAGCCCTGCACTGTCGTCATCAAGTTGTAGTCGACCCAAAGCCCACCCATCGTGTAGTGGGGCGCCGGATAGATCTGCATCGGCGTGGTCCAGGGACTCTGGCCGGTGATGCGTTCGTAGATCTCGAACAAGTTCTCGTAACGGCCCGCGATCACGTCGCGCCCATGCTCCACGATCGC